>Ga0209343_10003965_pt1 | contig 18373 bp, 14 predicted proteins | sample RifCSPlowO2_02_FD_184026 | JGI IMG/M metagenome (GOLD analysis project Ga0209343, IMG submission 184026) | Groundwater microbial communities from Rifle, Colorado - Rifle CSP2_plank lowO2_0.2 (SPAdes) (version 2) | ecosystem: Environmental > Aquatic > Deep subsurface > Groundwater | place... | reverse complement strand
CTTAAAGTGTATTTTTGAGAAGGCTGGCTTTGTCTATAACAGGACAGAGGGGAGTCATATCGTCCTTGAAAAGGAAGGAGTTAAGCGTCCTATCATTATCCCTAAATACGATGAGATAGGTCTTGATATTATAAAATCATGTATGCGAACAGCTAACATGAGCAGGGAGCAGTATTTTAAATTATTGGAGATATGTAAGTAAAATACGTAATTGAGGGGTTATACTCATACACACCTGTTTTGGCACCCTCACTTTTGTTAACCAGTTTTATTTCCTTTGCCGTATGTACCTCAATTTTAAATTCTGAATTGTGAGGGTTTCTGCGTCTCGTTGACCTCGCACCTAAGGGGTCTCTGGAAGGCCCCATCACTTTTAGCTGTATGGTATTCAAACGTTCTCCCAACTGAGCTACAGCCCCATAAAGAAAAACAATTTTATTAACTTTTGGCAATGTATCATTTCCATTTATCCATTGTCAAGTTGTGTGCTTATTCTTTGTAGTGTGCTTATTCTTGTGTGCTTGTTGTGTGGTACTTGACAAATTATTAAGTTGTAAAAATAATTCTTGACAGGGCAGGGATAATTAGCTAATATCATGGCTCTATTGTCAATGGTTTAAAGGAAAGGGGGTGAGGGATAGGCAAGAAACAATTTAATATTGTTCAGAAAAGTTATTAGTTAGTCTAAAGTTATTTAACAACTTGAAACGGAGGTTACAGCAATGAGAACGAAAAATTCTCTTATTCTAATAGGATTACTGTTACTCGTCACATTTGTGACTGGATGTGGAACAGATCCAGGAAAGGGTACCACGGGAGGTACCGAGGGAGGTCCTTCTACTCCGACTAATCTTACTGCAACTGTAGTTGGTTCAGGTCAGATAGACCTTAGCTGGACAGCATCAACTGATGATAAAGGGGTTACAGGGTATTATATCTATTCTGAAGATACACAGGTTGCTGATGTCACAACTACAACTTACAGTCGTTCTGGATTGAGTCCAGACACTGCATATTGCCACACGGTAAAGGCTTATGATGCAGATGGTAAAGTTTCTATTGCCAGCAATCAGGTTTGTGCAAAGACAACGCAGAAGGTTGATGTATCAGCACTTATATCAGCAGCAAAATTGGCACTTGAGAATCAGGATATACCGACTGCAAAGGCCAAATTTGAAGAGGCATATGCCGGGGATTCGACTAATAAAGATGCAAACTTCGGGCTTGCTATGACAGAGGGTATAATGCTCATTGAAGACCCTGATGTTATCAATATAATTGAGAAGTGGGGTGGTTATGCACCTAAAGTAAAGGATGTGGTATATGGTGTCCTCGGTGACACATCTGAAAGTCACAGCAGTGATGGTACAGTTCAAGTTCAAGATCTTGATCAAGATCAAGATCAAGATCAAGATACATTTACCCTATCAAAGGCAATCTCAGGTAATAAGGAATCAGATACTGTTAACCAGTTTAAAGAGCTTGTTGGCAAGCTTCCCAAGAACAGGGTTTCCCTTTTAAAGAAGATTCGCATAGCTGTTGAACGGACTATACCATCTACAGCACCCACTGTATCTGAGATGCAGACTGTCATAGACAATAAGATACTCCATATTCTTGATGATATGATTAAAAAGGTCAGGACTGTAGAAGGGACAGATTATACATTTACTATAACACCTGCTATGACAGGAAGTTCAGAGACTCAAAATACCATACTGGATGACGGAGAGTTTTATGCATTCCATGCATCATTAGATGCCATAAAGGCATTATTAAATATCGTAACAGCATATAATCTTGATGTGGACTATGATATTGTTGAGGCTGACCCATTAAGTGTGCTTAACGGTCCATCCGGAGGTTTGACTTCAAGTGTAGATGCCTCAAAGTTCTTTACCCTGAAGTCCAATGGGGCTGCAAAGATGACGGCAGCGATTGATGCACTGAAGGATGCCGCGGACAAGGCTGAGCTTTGCTATACATTCGTCTTCAACCAGTGGGGATATGGGGGATCTGACAACCTTTGGCCGGTTAATAATATTACTGATAATGGCCTTAAGTGGCATGACCCGGAAGATTTTTACAGCTTCCAGAAATCTGATGATGATGATGTCAGGAACATTCTTGATGCTGTCCAGTTAGGATTAAAAGGGCAGGTGACATTTAATGAAACAACTATCGGCAGTGTAAGGACAAAGTTATTGACCGATGGGACAACTACCATAAACTTTGGCTCTGAGCCTACCCATAATCCTGACAAAGCCATGTCGTTAGTATTTAATGTTCCAAAGTTATTTTCCAATCCGCTGGACAGGACGAATTTACCGACAATGGGTTATGACCTACCAATTGATGGTAACCTTTCCAAGCAATATGACAGACCTATACATAAGATAGAGAATGACGAGACTATAGAAAGTGAGATAGTGAATACCAGTGATGTTCCTGACTGGACATTTAAAGGGATTTTACCAAATGGTTTTCCTGACCAGGATGCAATGATTTATCATGATGAGACCATACTTCTTCCTGCGAAAGTGTCATGGGGTGATTCATGGAGCGAGAACATTGCAATGGGAGGAGATGGGTATATTTATCTTAGAAAGGAGTATTATCCTGATATAAAGTTATTTAAGATAGACCCCTCAAATTGGTCTATACTTGACACAACTACAGGGTTAAGAGGTTATGGTGCTAATAATATAAATTGGATCAAGGAAAGAGTCTGGCATGACGGTGCTATGTGGGCATCCGGTGGATTCTATAATGCCTCTACCCAATATAAACAGGGGATTTTTAATGAAGTTTCTGGCGATCTTGGATTGGCAGATTATCAGATACCTTTTGACAGTAATGTTTTTGAACGTTACACAGGAGGTATAGCCAGCGATGGAACAAACCTTTATGTGGGTATCAGTTATTATAACTGGGACGGAACAGGCAATACTGGAGTTGTTAAAGTTAACCCTTCATCAGATACGTCAATACCCTTATCCCCCTTTGTAATAGAGACTACACATCGGCATGAGGCACCAGGGAGCCTTGTGTATGGGGGAAACTATCTCTGGATGGAAGGTGGCGCGGGTACTCTGAAGGTTAACCCAGCAACAGGTGCGATTGTGAAGAGATATACAGGGGAAACCGGTTTTGAGATGTATTACAATAACAGGTTATGGAGGGTGCAGGGCAGGAGACTTCAATCCTTCATAGCCCCGTAACTGCATAGGTTATAATTAATTTAAAATAAGGGCGGGTTTTATTTCCCGCCCTTTCTTTTTACCTATGTAAAGAACCATGTAATCTTTAATACTTGTATATTCCCTCCAGGATTTTCTACTATTGTATCCCATAAGTTTCCCGGGTCCCAACCGCCTTTGCCAATTGTGGATTCTGTTTCTGAAACAATCCCATCAATCTCCTCTACCTTTTTAACCTTTATTGGAATTATCTGTCCGAATGCATAGGTCAGTTCAAAGACCCTGAACCTGTAGCTGAATCCAAAGGCCAAAACACCGAGCCTTGCCCACTTGTAATCAAGATTAATTATCTCTTCATCAAGCTTCCCTATCTGTATTATGGGGAAAGGTGTCCAGTGATCTAAATTTCCTTCCGGTGTCGTCAGGATATATTGAATTCCTCCTCTCAGAGTGAGTCTTTCAGTTGTCTTATTCTCAATACCAAGATGATATATGGTAGACCTTATCTTTAAATCATAATTAAAGAACCGTTCGCCGGCTAATAGATCTTCCCAAAAATTCAGTACAGAATCTCCTGTAACTTTTCCTCCCCCTTCTATATTAAAAGTAGATTCTTTTATTCCAAATATATATTTTGTTTTATAAGGATTAAACACTATCCACGCACTATTACTGTAGTAATCAATTAATCCACTTATTTGACCGCTCTCTGTATCATCTATGCTTATATTATTTAGGAAATCAAGATGTCTTCTCATCATTGATGTGCCTGCTGATATGTTAGGCCCAAGAGAAGCAGCTAAAGAAAATTTTGCATTTTTAGAATCGTTATCTTCTGCGGCGATATTGACCTTGAATGTATCCGGGACATTAATCTGTATAGATATTTCTTTTACATCTTCTGAAGGATCAAGGTTAATTCTTGCGAGATATGCATCCTTAATAAGGGATGTCTCAATCTGCATATCCCGTTGGAATTTCCTGTAATTTATAGAGACAGGTTCTATCGGGACAAACGAAACCTCATAAAAGAGATTATCGCTTTTATTATAATCTTCCCATCCTATACCTGTCTTAATAAAAGAGATTGGCATTGTGCTATAGACAATGGTATTTATTCTGCTTGCCTGTGATGACCTGAATAATATATCTTCATTACTATCTGTAATATTACTTTGTGAATCAAAATCTCTAAGTGAAAAGGCAAGGGTATTTTTCTTTAAGAGAGGCATTCTGAATGGTATCATCCCTGAAAAGTTCTTAGTTACGGAACCAAGCTTTATATTGTTTTCGTTATCATCTACATTAAGTACGTTTTCTAATTCATACTGATAGGATATCTGTCCACTTTTTCCCAATAAGGTTGTTGGAGAATATATATCTTCAGTTATAGCAGAACTATCTTTCCACAGGTTATAGGGATCATCAGACAGATAAAGAGTCAGGGGTTTAAGTTCGATCTCTTCACTATAAGCTGAAAGGGGACAAAAGAGTGACAAGGCCATAAGAAAAGAAATGACTACATTAACTTTTAGAGACATTTTAGAAAAGATATCATATATATTTTGGATTTTGAACATATTTTAAATATAAGAATATGACATACGCATAGATTTTTTAAAATGCATATTTTAATTGACAATGTCAGTACCAACAGGTTAATTTATTTCAGGTATCAAATTGTTATTGAAATTTAACTTAATGTAATCAAGGAGATAATATGGGTTTATTGTCAGGTAAAAAAGGTATAATCTTTGGCGTAGCAAATGAACGTAGTATTGCATGGGCTATTGCAGAGGCCCTCCATAAAGAAGGGGCCGAGCTTGCCTTTACATATCCCAATGAGGTGCTGGAGAGGCGTGTCAGGCCGCTTGCAGAGGGTATTGGTTCAAAGATTATTGAGCAATGTGATGTAACAAAAGAAGAAGAGTTAGAAGCACTATTCAATAAGATCAAAGACACATTTGGTGTTCTTGACATCCTCGTCCACTCAATAGCCTTTGCAAAAAAGGAAGAACTGCAGGGTGAATATGTTAATACTTCAAGGGAAGGATTCCGCATTGCAATGGATGTCAGTGTGTACTCTCTTGTTGCTGTTACTAAACATGCTTTATCTTTAATGGCAGGCCGGGATGGCAGTATAATTACACTCTCATATTATGGGGCGGAGAAGGTAGTCTCAAATTATAATGTTATGGGAGTGGCAAAGGCAGCCCTTGAGGCGAGTGTAAGATACCTTGCTGCTGATCTTGGTCCAAAGGGCATAAGGGTAAATGCGATATCAGCCGGACCTATCAAGACCCTTGCAGCCTCAGGCATAAGCGGATTTAGAGATATGCTCCACCATGCAGCAGAAAAATCCCCGCTTAAGAGGAATGTATCAGCGGCGGAAGTAGGAAAGACGGCCCTCTATTTGTGCAGTGACCTTGCCAGTGGTGTGACAGGTGAGGTTATATATGTTGATTGTGGATACAATATAATGGGGATGTAGAAGCTTACAACTGCACCACAATGAAGCCACAATGAAACAATCATGTTACATGTTAACACAAAGGACAATGAAAATGGGCGTAGACGTAGGGACAGACCTTTAGGTCTGTCCAACAGGAAAGGGACAAACCTAAAGGTTTGTCCCTACAGCGTGGTGTTCGGGGGGATTTTCAGGTGAAAAAAGGATGCATCATAACGCAGCTTGCCCGGAGGGCACCCGTTTTCTACGAAAAGTATCATAGTATTATTTTTACCTCTCCCTTTTCTGTCTCTTTTCTTGAACCTACAGAATTAGCACAATAGGTACACATGTAATCAAATAGTTTACCATCAGGAAGGATCAGGAGAAGTCTTTCCCTTACAGGGACTGCCTCCCTGCACCTTGGACAGAAGAGCATAGAGGCTTTAAACTGTTCAAATTCTTTCACTTGAAAATACCCACCCTCACCCTTCCCCTCTCCCTCAGGGAGAGGGAAGCTTCGTTATAATGTCAACATACGTTCCAATGCGATCTTTGCCCACCTTTTTTCTTCGACCGGGACTATTACCTGGTTCACAACTGTACCGGCAACAAGATTTTCTAATACCCAGCACAGGTGCTGCGGGTCTATCCTGTACATTGTGGAACAAAGGCATACAGTGGGAGAGAGAAAAAATATCGTCTTATCCGGCTGTTCTTTCCTGAGACGATTTACAAGGTTTATCTCAGTACCCACTGCCCAGACTGTATCAGGAGGAGCAGCCTTTACAGTCTTTATTATATATTCAGTAGAGCCGCATAAATCAGATATTGCCACAACCTCCCTGCGACATTCAGGATGTACTATGATTTTTATACCGGGATATCTCTCCCTGAAATATTCTACATGCTTTGGTAGAAACAGCATATGGACACTGCAGAACCCATTCCAGAGGATGATTTTAGCCTTTTTTATGGCATTCTCACTGTTACCTCCCAGCGGTGCATCCCTGTGCCATACTATAATCTCATCTTCAGGTATACCGAGCTTAAATGCACTGTTTCTTCCGAGGTGTTCATCAGGAAAGAAAAATACCTTATCAGTCCGGTCTAAAGCCCATTTTATTACCTTTTCAGCTATTGATGATGTACAAACAACCCCGTCCTTTTTACCACAAAAGGCCTTTAAATCAGCAGTCGAGTTTACATATGTGACTGGTAGTATATTGGCTTCACCTGCAATATTTGTTATATCTTTCCATGCCCTTTCTACATTGTATAAATCGGCCATATCTGCCATGGAGCAGCCTGCAGTGAGATCAGGCAATATGACCTTCTGATCATCTCCGGTAACTATATCTGCGGTCTCTGCCATGAAGTGGACACCACAGAAGACTATGAATTCTCTCTGGCTCCTTGCAGCCTCCTGGGAAAGTTTTAAAGAGTCCCCCCTGAAGTCAGCAAACTTTATCACATCATCCTGCTGGTAATGGTGGCCCAGTATGAGGAGGCGGTCACCCATGGCCTCTTTTGCCGTGGATATACGTCTGTCAAGCTCTTCTTCTGATAAGTCTAAGTAATCTTCCATCCGATAAGACTCTATTATGGCCATAATTCTTATTATATTATACTATCTTTAATTAAATCAAACGGTTTTACCGTGAAAATTCACGAGCTCGTAGGGACAAACCTTTAGGTTTGTCCACTTCTATGCCGGTTTTGGACAGACCTAAAGGTCTGTCCCTACATCCTTTTCATCAGCGTGGGTGACAATTGATAATGTCATGAATGTTTGGCTAAGGGTTCTCCTGGCTATTTAGTATATTATGATTATGCCGATAAAAAATTGTCTTCCCGGAGTGTTTTTAACTATGGGGAAAAATATCAATCAATAAAAGAGGGAGAGACAGTAGAATTAGATGAGAGAGCGACTCAAGAAATATATTTTTCTTATCTTTATAATATCCATAATAAGTTATGGTATCTCTGAGTATTATTCGAGGAAGATTGAAGGTGAAGTTGAAGTATATAAGCAGAGAAATGCGATAGTTTATAATACCTACCGTGTGTTATACCATATGACAGCCATAAAAGAAGTTTTATATACCATCCAATATGGTATGTTTCAATCCGATTATGTGATAAAAGAACATTTAAAAGAATTAGACGAAGTGATTGAAAACCTATCAAGAGAGATAAGCTATGTTTTTTATACTGGAAAGGATGACGATTTATTCAGGTCTTATGCACATCATGTGGAAGTAATTGCGAATCTGTCTCCGAAGATAATTGAGAAGGTAAATTTTATCCTGACGCACCAGGAAGAGAATATAAAAATGGAGGCATTAAAAGAAGCAATAGAAGGCGGTGAGGGTTTAGAGATATTTTTCTATGAAATTGATGACTTCCTTGATACTGAAAACAGCAGGATAACTGAATCGATTCCTTTATTAATATTGAAGGCCAGGAGGATAAGGAATGTAACTAATATCCTGTTTTTTATATCAGTAGTAATCACTGCCTATGTGATGTTTTATTCCTGTAAAGGGTTCAGAGGGATGTCAGCCTTTATAAAATCTATTAAGGGTGGAGATTACAGTTGTAATATAGATGGGAATAACGAGGCGTGTGTTAAACTGGTTGCCTCCGGGTTTAATACTGTACTGGGTAAGATAAAGGAAGGTGAAAAAGAATCTGAATCCATGACCATCACAGATCCACTTACAGGGGTTTATAACAGGAGGTACTTTGACTTAAGAATTCATGAGGAAATAAACAGGTGTGTACGTTACAGCACAATATTTTCAATATCGATGATAGACATCGACCACTTCAAACAGATAAATGATACCTTTGGTCATCAGGTTGGTGATGCTGTGCTGAAAGAAGTGGTCATGTTAATAAAACAGAATATTAGGGATACTGATATCGTGGCACGCTACGGAGGAGAGGAGTTTATGGTCATATATCCCTGTACACCGAGATCCGGAGTCCTTACGCAGGTTGAAAGATTAAGAACTATAATAGAGGCTCACAAATTTGCAGATTTAGAAGGTCAGGTTACTGTAAGCATCGGTGCTGCTGATTCTGCCGGAAAGAGTTCTCCTGAGCAGATTATCCAGGAAGCGGACAGCAGTCTTTATGCGGCAAAAAGAAACGGAAGAAACAGGTGTGTCATTGTAGGGATTACAGCTTAAGAATCCTTTACACTTTTTTATTAATCCCCATTTAGTTTATTCCGGCCCCATTTAGTTCTCCTTGCCTCTTGTCTTACAACTATGTTAAAGTTGGATTATGTCTGAAGAGATCTTCAAATCTGGTTTTGTCTCCATAATAGGAAGGTCTAATGTTGGCAAGTCCACGCTGCTTAATAAATTAATCGGAGAAAAGATTTCCATAGTTTCTGATAAACCGCAGACCACAAGAAACAAGATACTCGGGGTAAAGAACTTTCCCGGGATGCAGGTTGTTTTTATTGATACTCCCGGTATTCATAAACCTAGACATAAGCTGAATGAGTATATGGTAAACACCGCATTAAGCACGCTCGATGAGGTTGATATAATATTCTTTATGGTAGAGGCGGGTGAGTTAGCAGGTCCCGGAGACAGGTATATAATGGGTTTATTAGATAAGATAACGAAACCTGTCTTCCTCCTTATTAATAAAATTGACATTGTGCAAAAAGATACGTTGTTACCTCAAATAGACGAATACAGACGTCTCTACAAATTTGAAGAGATATTCCCCATTTCAGCCCTCTGCGGAGACAATCTGGATAAACTCAATGAATCCCTCAAAAAATATTTATATGAGGGCCCTCAGTATTTTCCTGAAGATATTGTAACTGATCAGCCAGTGAGATTTATAGCATCTGAGATTATCCGGGAAAAGATATATCAATTTACTTACCATGAAATACCCTATTCTATTGCTGTGGGGATTGAGGATTTCCAGGAGGCAGAGGATAAGAATCTTATTCTGATCAGGGCAATAATATATGTTGAGAGAGATTCTCAGAAGGGCATAATAATTGGTAAGGGAGGTGCAATGTTGAAGAAGGTCGGCCAGCTTGCAAGAGAGGAACTTGAAGCTATTTTGGGCATTAAGGTTTTCCTTGAGCTGTGGGTCAAGGTAAAGGATAAATGGCAGAGTGATGATACGGTATTAAGGATACTCGGGTATAAGGTCTAAAGGGAATGCCATTAATCAAAACACGGGGAATTATTCTGAATAGCCGTCCCCTTGGTGAAATTGACCGGATGGTCGAGATATTTTCAGATGACCTTGGCAGGATTCAGGGGGTTGCAAAGGGCGCAAGGAGTTTTAAAAACAGATTTGGAGGAACACTTGAACCTTTCACATATTGCAGATTAAATCTCTTTAAAAAGACCAATGTTACATTATATCGCATTGAATCTGCGGACATACTCGAGTCTTTTCAGAAGATACGCAGTGATCTGACACTCCTTTTACACTCATCCTGCATGATAGATATACTGAGAAAGATGATCCCTTTTGAGGATCCCAGTAAGACCCAGTTTGTCCTCCTCTATAAATCTCTTGAAAGGATAGTGGCAGGTGATCCTGCAGATAAGGTGCTGTCGTACTATCAGACCAGGCTCCTGCATATATCAGGGGTGGGTCCCCGTCTCGATAGCTGCCTGAAGTGTAACAGAAGTATAAAAAGCCGCAAGGTTGCAATCTCTCTTAGTGAAGGAGGGCCTTTATGCGCCCTATGTGTCAGGGGGGATGAAGGAAATCAAAGGTATATGGTTGTAACAGGTGGTGCTGTCGCTGTCTTAAGAAAGTGGCAATCAACAGACCCTTATCATGTCAGCAGATTTGTTCTTGCAGATAATATAAAGAGTGAGATAAGGGAGATACTCGATAAGTATGTATCTTATATAACCGGGAAGAGGTCAATGAATCCGGATAGGTATCTCAAACCACTTCAGGGCCTGGAAATAAATTAACTATTAACTTTTCAATATCCTGAAGCCTGAAAGGCTTTGCTATAAATGGTATGGTTGCCTTTAATTCAGGCGGCAATTTGTCGAAGCTTGTATCACCACTCATGGCAATTATCTTTAACGCTGGATTAATCCCATGAATCCTTTTGATAAGCTCAACTCCATTCATGCCATGTACATTCATATCCATAATAACAATCTTAACCTGACCCTTTACTACTGTATTAATAGCATCAATGCCATTTGTTGCATATTCTATGTGGTATTTCTTCAGGGATAGAAAGCTCTTTAGGAGTGAACATATGACAGGGTCATCGTCTACAATAAGGATATTTTTCATTCCTGTATTCTTTATCCTCCCAGAACCCCCATTACGAGATGGTGCCAAACTTACAAAATTGTAATTATCTATTTTTTTAGATTTATATGCAATACTTTTTTAAGAGGTAAGTATTAATTATCGCACTTTATATTAAAAGTCAATATAAAAGTTGACTACAGAATAAAAGTTGACTACAGAAACCCTTTGATTTATTCTAAGGGGCATGCTCCTTGAGAAATATTATGCCACCCAGTTGCCATTCGAGTATACCCAGGTAAGCGCCTGGATGAGTACAGAAGGGTTTATCACTTATTGCCAGATACATAAGATATCCCCCATTGTCAGATTGCCGCTCCTGTCAGATGGTTCCTTAGTAAAATTTCTAAGGGCGCTATATCTCACTGATGTTACTGTTAATGTAAAAGACCAGAGAGAGATGATTATGACAGGTGAGATGGCAAAGTTCCTTGGATCTGAGGAAGGATTGAAAACAATTATCAGGGATGCATGGCTATGCTGCAATGAGAGAAAGTTGGTATATGCCCATTCTTTTATTGATACATCAAAGATAGGTGTTCCCATACATAACGAAATCAATAAAAAGAGTATCCCTGTTGGTATGGTGCTGAGTGACTATAATCTTCCACTTCTGCGTGATCAGTTGTATATATCCCAGATAAAAAGTGAACAATTAGCCAAGGAACTTGATTCTCCGGAGAATATATTCTGGATCAGGTGTTACCACCTTAAAAGTAGTGATGGGTTCAATGCAGCCATATTAGAGATATTTTCACCATACTTGTTTGAAACAAGGTAGTGAAGATGGGCAAATTAAAGGCTATATTTGAACTGATAAGATTTGACAAGCAATACGGTACAATTCTACTCCTTATGCCGACCTTATGGTCTCTCTTCCTCGCGTCCGGTGGGAAACCCTCCTATATACATCTGTTCATTTTTATCTCTGGCTCATTTATAATGCGAAGCGCCGGATGCGTAATTAATGACATGGCTGACAGGAACTTCGACAGATATGTAGAGAGAACAAGGGAAAGACCACTTGCATCCGGCAGATTAAGTATGATAGAGGCAGGGGCTGTCCTGTTCATTCTTCTTTTGATTTCTCTTATCCTCGTACTTATGTTAAACCCCCTCTGTATTAAATTATCTTTTGTTGCCCTTGTATTAACTGCCATATATCCATTTACAAAACGATATGTCCAACTGCCCCAACTGTTTTTAGGTGCTGCATTTGGCTGGGGCGCTGTTATGGCATGGGCTGCTGTGAGAAATGAGGTTGCCTTACCACCAATCCTCCTGTTTTTAGCTACTTTATTCTGGGCAACAGGTTATGATACAATCTATGCCCTTATTGACCGGGATGATGACATTAAGGTTGGGATAAAATCCTCTGCAATCCTTTTTGGACCATATACCGGCATGGCACTTACTATATTATTTTTTTTGACTATAGTTATACTTTTCACAGTCGGGGTCATTTCAGGACTCGGGCATATATACTTATTTTCTATCTTTCTTGTAACCATAGGACTCTTATATCAGGTAGTTCAGATAAGGAGGGGGATGGAAAAGATTGGCCTGTTCCGTCTTTTCAAATCCCATGTATGGGTTGGAATAATTGTACTTATAGGTATAATATCTGATATTCTTGCAGGGTGAGGAGCTAAATGCCATATAACGATCTAAGAGATTTTATTAATAGCCTTGAGAAGAAAGGGGAGCTTGTCAGAATAAAGACAGAAGTGTCTCCTTACCTTGAGATAACAGAGATATTAGAGCGGCTTCTTTTAATGAAAGGTCCTGCCGTATTATTTGAGAATGTTAAAGGTTTCAATTTCCCGGTGGTTGCGAATCTGTATGGGACTATAGAGAGGGTAGCGCTTGGCCTTGAATCTGACGAGGAAGGTCTTGAAGAGATAGGGACATTCCTTGCATATCTGCAGCATCCGGAACCGCCAAAAGGGCTTATAGAGGCTATAAAAAAGCTGCCCTTCTTTGCAAAGATAATGAGCCTGACTCCAAAGAGTGTGAATCGCGCACCATGCCAGGAGGTAATCATACAGGGGGATGATGTAGATTTATCAAGATTCCCCGTCATGACATGCTGGCCAGGTGATGTTGCACCTTTAATAACATGGCCCCTTGTAATAACCCAGTCACCCTCTGGCGGCCCATACAATGTGGGTGTATATAGGATGCAGGTGATTGGAAAGAATAAGACGATAATGCGATGGCTGAAGACAAGGGGCGGGGCACAGCATTACAGGGAGTGGATGGAGAGGAATACACCGATGCCTGTGTCAGTGGCAATTGGATGCGAGCCTGCAACAACCATAGCTGCAGTCACACCTGTCCCTGAAAGGGTTGGCGAATTTCATTTTGCCGGTTTACTCAGGAAGGAGGCCATAGAGCTTGTGCAGTGTATGACCAATAGTCTCATGGTCCCGGCAACAAGCGAGATCGTGCTTGAAGGCGAGATATTACCAGGAGAAGAGACACAGGAAGGTCCCTTTGCAGATCATACAGGATATTATAATGCAGAGGAGCATTTTCCTGTATTCAGGGTGAAATGCATAACGCACAGGAGCAGTCCACTCTATTTATCTACAATTACAGGCCGTCCGCCAAAAGAGGATGCCATAATAGCCCTTGCACTGACAAAGATTTTCCTTCCCCTCTTAAGGAATCAGTTCCCTGAGATCATAGATTTCCATCTCCCAATGGAGGCTGTGTCATACAGGATTGCTGTTGTATCTATAAAGAAGGAATTTCCAGGCCATGCAAAGAGGGTGATGATGGGGCTATGGGGGTTTTTAAAACAATTCCTTTATGTAAAATATATAATTGTTGTTGATGATGACATTGATGTGCGTAAATGGGATGATGTTATTTGGGCCCTGTCAACACGGGTTGATCCCGGAAGGGATACTACAATTATAGAGAATACTCCATTTGATTATCTTGACTTCTCAACGCCACTCCCTGAATTGGGTGCCAAAATGGGTATTGATGCAACAATGAAATCACCGCCCGAGGTGAACAGGGCATGGGGGAAGAAGGTTGAGATGGCCGCTGAAATCAAAGAGCTTGTTGATAAAAAGTGGCCGTCTCTCAATCTTGAAAGACCCCGCTAATAAGATGAAGCTACCTGCAGCAAGCTGTGGGAATACGCGCGCTGTGCATTTTCAGACCCTAAAATACACGATACATGGATGATATTACCATCGTAGATGTCGTACAGAAGGGCCGTGATTTTATAAAACTCGATGTCCTTGCAAAATCACTTAATATCCCTTCACCTAAAGAAGACCTTGATGGATCAAAAGTCTTTGAATATTATCAGGCCGGTAATCTTTCTGATATTTATGATTATTGCAAAAGAGATGTGGAAACGGTCAAACGGATTTATAGGCGGATGACTTTTTCCTCTATTTCTGATAAATTCTCCTCGTAAATATATATCCTCCTCTGGAGATTTAAATGGCAAGTATCAGACATGGAAGTGTGGTGAGTGGTCCAAACTGGCCCGAACCTGTTGAAATCAAGCTGATCGAGGAGAAAGGCGGGTATATCCATATCGTAGGCGCCACCACCATCTCCAGGACACATATAGACCAGATCATACCTGCCGCAGAGTTTCAAAAGTTTGTTATAGAGGAAAAGACGACCCATTTTTCTGAAGAACCCTGGAAGGTTTTTTTAGGGCTTGAGGCCATCCGTTATCGTTTTGCCTCCATGTACGACCCACTCCTTGCAATGAATACATCCAAGGTAGACCCGCTCCCCCACCAGATTGAGGCAGTTTACGGTTATGTGCTCAAACTGCCACGGATTCGTTTCTTAATCGCCGATGACCCTGGCGCAGGTAAGACCATCATGGCAGGTCTGATCATTAAAGAACTAAAGCTCCGCAGGATCGTAAGGAGGATTCTCATTGTGACGCCGGGGCATCTGAAAGACCAGTGGCGGCGGGAGCTGGCAGAACGATTTGAAGAGACCTTTGAGGTGATTGACAGGGGGAGGCTGGACTCCCTCTACAGAGGCAATATATGGTTGAGGGAAAACCAGATTATCACATCTATTGATTTTGCCAAGATGGATGATGTCCTCCCCTCGATTGCATCCGCACACTTTGACCTGATAGTCGTGGATGAGGCACACAAGATGAGCGCCTACCGCTACGGGGAAAAGACTGAAAAGACCGTCCGGTACCGGCTTGGTGAGGTTCTTTCTGATATTGCCAGCCATCTGCTGTTTCTGACTGCCACCCCTCATAAGGGAGACCCTGAGAATTTCAGGCTCTTTTTAGACCTCCTTGAACCCGGATTTTTCGCCACGAACGAGATGGTTCAGGAGTCTATTAAAAATAAGGACAATCCACTCTTCATCAGACGTGTTAAAGAAGATTTAAAAGACTTTAGCGGTAAACCTATCTTTCTCCCCAGGCATGTAAAGACGATCCCCTTCAACCTCGGGACAGACTCACCAAACGAGAAGGACCTGTACAATGAACTGTCAAAATATGTGAATACACAATATAACAAGGTACTGACAAGGGATAAGAAGCGGAATGTCGCCTTTGCCCTCGTAATATTACAGCGAAGGCTTGCATCAAGCACTTTTGCACTTCTGAGGTCATTAGAGAGGAGACAAAAAAGGCTCGAAGACCTGCTGAAAGGCGCACAGGAAAGAGGAAAGACCCAGGAAGGTGTCTTTGACTTTGATGTAGTGGAAGACCTGAGTGAGCAGGATAGATGGAAAGAGGAGGAGATATGGGAGACCCTCAGTGTTGCTGAAAACAGGGAAGAGCTTGAACGGGAGATATCAACTCTCGAACATCTGATCAGGCTTGCAAAGGATATTATCCAGAAAGAGGAGGAGGTCAAACTAAAGGAGCTGAAGAAATCCCTCAGAGGGTTAAATCATAAATATTCAGAAAAGAAAGACAGGAAGATCCTCATCTTCACAGAGTCAAGGGATACATTAGAATATCTTGAAAAGAAGACTCGTGAGTGGGGTTTTACGACCAATACGATCCACGGCGGGATGAAGTTGGAAGAGAGGATAGCTGCCGAGGGGATTTTCAAGAATGAGACGGAGGTACTCATTGCAACAGAGGCAGCAGGCGAGGGTATAAACCTCCAGTTCTGCAATCTGATGATAAACTACGACATCCCCTGGAACCCGAACAGGCTTGAGCAGAGGATGGGGAGGATTCATCGCTACGGACAACAGAGGGAGGTCTATGTCTTTAACCTCGTGGCAGAGGATACGAGGGAGGGACGGGTCTTAAACAGGCTCTTCCAGAAGCTGGAGGAGATCAGAGATGCGATGGGGAGTGATAAGGTCTTTGATGTCCTCAGCGAAGTGCTGTATAACCGGAATCTCTCACAGCTCCTGATGGAGGCGGCGGCCAATGCAAGGAATATTGATGAAATCCTGAAAGAGATTGATATAACAGTTGATGAAGACTACATCTCAAAGGTCAAGCAAAATCTCGGTGAGACGCTTGCCACCCGCTATATTGACTATACACGCATTAAGGAGATGGCCCAGCAGGCAAAGGAACACCGCCTTATCCCTGAATATACGGAAAGTTTTTTTAAAAAGGCATTTGTCAGGGCCGGAGGAAGACTCAAGGAACGGAAGGACGGTTTCACAGGTATTGAATCTATCCCCTTTGATATCCGAAAGATTGCCGATGACGATGCATTTAAGAGAAGCTACGGGGAATTGCTTAAAAAGTATCCCAGGGTGACATTCGATAAGGAGATCGCCTTTAAGACCTCGGATGCAGAGTTTGTCTCCTTCGGACACCCTGCTTTTGAGGCACTGTTATGCTGGGTAGAAAACACCTTATCCTATTCCCTCTTTACCGGAGCGATATTTACTGACCCTGAGGGAAGGCTTGATGGCCATATCCTCTTCTATGAGGGAGAGATAAAGGACGGCACAGGTGATATCGCAGGGAAGAGGCTTTTTGCATTCTATACCGATGGGAATGGGGTTACGCCCTTCTTTCCTGCCGTGATGTGGGACCTTGTAGAAGGCGAAATACCAATTCCCCCTTTATCCCCCTTTGTCAAAGGGGGAACTTGCATATCCCCCCCTTTAGTAAAGGGGGGTGAGGGGGGATTTGAAACAGAATTTTCAGATGAGACTATCGATGTTGAATCACTCAAGGAGATTGTCTCCAATGCCGTCATTACAAGACTTGAGGATTACAGGATGGAACTCCTTAGGGAACGAAACCGTCAGTCTGAGATCAAAAGGAAATACGGCTCAAAGTCACTGGAATATTTCATCGTCAAACTCGATGGGGATCTGATTACACTACTGATGAGAAAGGATGCAGGAGAAAATGTAGACCTCGCCATCAGGAATAAAGAAGAGAGAAAGACGGAATACGAGAGGGCCTTAAGAGACCTTGAGATTCAGATAGAAAAAGAGAAAAGCCTCACTATGTCCATGCCGAGGTTTGTGGGAATCATCCGGGTAGTGCCTCCGGTTAAGATAGACAGGGCCATGCAGAGTGATAAAGAGGTTGAAATGATCGGTATGGAGATTACCCGTCAATTTGAAATCAATAATGAAAGATTACCTGAGGATGTCTCAGAACAAAACCTCGGATTTGATATACGCTCCACAGATAAAAATGGGCAGGTAAGATATATTGAGGTTAAGGCAAGGGCAGGGACAGGGGATATAGCCTTAACCCAGAACGAATGGTTCAAGGCCCAGAGATTCAGGGATGATTATTACCTCTATGTGGTCTATAATGCAGCAAGCAGGCCGGAACTATTTATAATCCAGAACCCGGCGGATACAGTAAAGCCGGAAGAAAAGGTAGAGATCGTCCGGTATATTGTGGACAGCGATGAGATAAGGAATAAAGGTCTAAAGGCTTAGATAAAGGAGAAAAAACGTTTGAGTAAAGATAAAAGATTTATAGAAGAATCCTTTCCAGTTAAAGAGGTCAGTGTGCACTCGTCAAAGGAAAAGAATATCCGCCATGGGCATATCTCGACTCTCCACATCTGGTGGGCAAGGCGCCCATTGGCATCATCACGGGCAACGAGTTATGCGGCTCTGATTCCAGCACCGGAAAATATTGATGAGTGGAACAGGAAGAGAGAATTCATCATTGAGTTTTCAAAGTGGGAGAATTCCCTGAATCAGACCATGATCGAGAAGGCACGGAAGGATATCTTGCAGGCAAATGGGGGGAAACCTCCGAGAGTCCTTGACCCATTCGGCGGTGGCGGGGCCATTCCATTAGAAGCGCTCCGGCTTGGCTGTGAGACCTATTCCAATGATTTAAACCCGGTGGCCGTGTTAATCCAGAAATGCACATTGGAATATCCTCAAAAATATGGGAAGCCTGGAGAGATTGAAAAGGAGTTCGTGG
>Ga0209343_10003964_pt1 | contig 18377 bp, 22 predicted proteins | sample RifCSPlowO2_02_FD_184026 | JGI IMG/M metagenome (GOLD analysis project Ga0209343, IMG submission 184026) | Groundwater microbial communities from Rifle, Colorado - Rifle CSP2_plank lowO2_0.2 (SPAdes) (version 2) | ecosystem: Environmental > Aquatic > Deep subsurface > Groundwater | place... | reverse complement strand
AACTTAGGTTAAAAAGTTTCTGGCGCCAGGATTCGACGCCGATCCTGTCTGCTGGCGGGTCAGGCGATTGTGTATCTAAGTAAGGCTGCGAAAAGCTGCTCACACCACTGAATCTTCCTATCTCAGCGCTCATGGGAAGGCACGCATATTGCATGCGCAACAAGTGTCGATCGTTCGCACCAGTCAGACCGAGTACGTTGATGCGACGGATCACGGTGCAAAGGGGAGCGAAAATGTTAATTCAGTTGGAAACGAAGGAAAGCTGCACCACCATCGCCCTGCATGGGCAGTTCGTGTTTGATACCCACCGCGATTTTCGCGATGCCTCGACCCGCGCATTGCAGGAGGCGTCGCAAGAAATCCAGATCGATCTGAGCAAACTGGGCTACATGGACAGTTCCGCCCTGGGCATGCTACTGGTGTTCAATGACAAGGCCAAGGATGCCGGCAAACGGGTGGTGCTTAACAATGGCCAGGGTGAAATCAGTGAGCTCCTGAAGCTCACGCGGATGGAGACCATGCTCGCAATTGCCTGATGCGGGCGTTCGCTGCCCGTCAGCGCCTGACGGGTGGCTTTCGCAACATCAACCAGATTCCGAACAGCACCATCGGCAGGCTCAGCCACTGCCCCATGCTCACCGTGTAGGACAGGCCGAAGATGCCGTGGTCCGGCTCGCGGAAATACTCGGCGACGAAGCGCAGCGTGCCGTAGCCGATCATGAACATGCCCGATACCGCCCCCAATGCGCGCTGCCGCGACGAATACAGCCACAGAATGACGAACAGCAGCAGGCCTTCGCCGGCGGCTTGATACAGCGGCGACGGATGGCGCGGCAAGCGATCGACATGGGGGAAAATCATCGCCCAGGGCAGACTCGGGTCGGCCGCCCGCCCCCACAGTTCGCCGTTGATGAAATTGCCGATGCGGCCTGCCATCAGGCCCAGTGGCACCAGCGGGGCGATGAAATCGGTGACCTGGAAAAACGTCCTGCCGGACTTGCGGCCCCATAGCGCCATCGCCACGAAGACGCCGAGCATGCCGCCGTGGAAGGCCATGCCGCCTTTCCATACCGCGAGAATTTCCAGCGGATGCGCCAGGTAGTAGCCCGGTTCGTAGAACAGCACCTGCCCCAAGCGCCCACCTAAGACCACGCCGAGTACACCGTAGAACAGCAGGTCGTCGACATCCTGCGCGCTCGTGGCGTGCCAGGACTGGGACGCGGCGCGCCGCTTGCCGAGCCAGAGGAAGGCGACAAAGCCGGCCAGGTACATGAGGCCGTACCAGCGCACTGCCAGCGGGCCGATGGAAATGGCGATGGGGTCGAACTGGGGATGGATCAGCATGGTGAATCAGGCTCCGTGGCACTTCTTGTATTTCTTGCCGCTGCCGCAGGGGCAGGGATCGTTGCGGCCGATCTTGACACCGTGCCGGACCGGAACAACGGCAGGAAAAGGATTGGCCCTGGCCGGCTTGTCTTCGGCAAACCCGGCCCACCAGCCGATCTCCTTCTTCACGCTGTGCACATAACCATTGTCGCGACCGAGCATTTCGTCGCGACAGGTTTCTGGGGGACGGCAGATACTCCGCTCGACGTTCTCCATGCCGATAATGAATGGATCGTTCAAATGATCAGCAAACCAGCCACGGATGCGGTCCAACATTTCCGCGGCGCCTATGTCAGTAGCGACCGAGATCACGGCGTCGAGTATCTGCGGTTCGTCGCGAGCGCCAATGCCCGCTCGCAGACGCGCCGCCTCGGCGTCACCCAGGCGCATCAAATAGGCGACCAATTCCTCGCGCGAGGCGTCGCCTTCCAACACCCGGGTCATGATGGCGTCGAGCGCGGCGTTGCGCGCCCAGTATGAAGCGGCCTCGTCCTCCACCAGTCCTTGCAACAGGCCCAAATCGCCATCGCAGACCGAGGCCAGGCAGCGCCCATAGGATTCGGTGACCGTGCCGCCCAGCAGCCGGTCGACCACCTCCCCCGAGTGATGACCGAGCCGCACCAGCGGTGCATACGCCGCCGTCTCGCGCCAGGTCGCCAGGAGGTGCATGGCATAGAGATGCAGCACGTAATCCGGGTTGCCGCCCTCTTCGGGATGATCCGCCAGCCGGGCGATGGCCTCCACCAGATGCGGCGTCACCTCCTCGCGATGGGCGTCGGCAAAAGCAATCGCCGCTTCGGGAAAGGGTTGCGAGAAGTACTCAATCTGCTCGCGCAGTGCGTTCCAGGCGTCGGACATGGTGATGGCGTGGCCGTTTGAAGACCGGCAGGATAGCGGGTAACAGTCGGCGCTGGTGATACGGTGCCGGCGATATTTTTATGGCATCAAGATGCGCTGAAATGCCGTTCGGGCTTGTCCAGCTGCCTACCCGGCCTTGACCGAGTTTATGTGATTGCCCACGGATTGAACACCACCGGCAGCGCCGCCACAAAGTCACGGTCGTTGCGTGTCACCAGGACCAAGCCATGTTCAACCGCCGTCGTCGCGATGATCGAATCGAAGGCAGCCATCGTGCGCCCACCGGCCTCGACGCTGGCGCACATCTCGCCCCAGTAGGCGGCGGTCTCGCGCGTGAACGGCAGTATCCGGTCGGCAAACCCGGCCTGCAATTGCTCGAGCCAGGTCGCCAGATCGGTCTTGCGACGCGAAGCGGGCAAGCGCGCCACGCCGCGCCGCAATTCCGCCAGCGACATCGCGGCAACGTACAGGTCGTTTTCGGCGCGGGCATTGATCCACGCCAGCACCTTGGCCTCGGGTGCCGTCTTGACGAATTCCGACAGCACGCAGGTGTCGAGCAGGTACTTCACAAGTCGAGCGCTCGCACCGTTTCAGCGGAACGGGAAATATCCAGCGGTTTGCCGCGCGGCGCGCCGTTCAACACCGCCAGCAGCGATGGCCCTGCCAGCAGGCGTCGGTATTCCAGCGCGGCCATTACCACCACGGCCTCCTCGCCGCGCCGCGTGACGAGTTGCGGACCTTCGGCGAGCGTGCAATCCACCAACTCGCTAAAGCGGCTCTTGGCCTCCTGCAATTGCCACGTGTGCATGATGATCTCCTTCACGATGGACTAGTCAGTCTGACTAGTCCATCGTGACTCAATGCGCGGCGGAAGTCAAGACGAGATCGCCTGATGCTGCCGAGCGAGCCCGATCAATAACCGGTAAGAAAGCGGCGCGCGTCCGCCGTTGCGTAGACAAGCTGGTCCGGATCCTCCAGGCTGACATGGGGCTTGCCCGGAAAGGCGACGCGCGCCGCCAGCGTCGTCTTCCCCGACTGGCGCGCGGCCCGGTCAGCGCCACGATGGGAAAGCCGCGCGCCAGACGCAGGACGGTATTCAACGCGGTGCGGGAAATCATGGCGATCCCGGCTCGTAGGCTGCCTTCCGCTGCCACGCAAGCACATTGCGCTGGCCCGATGGAGCCGCGTCATATTGATTCGACCCGCTTGCCCGCAAACGGCCATAACCGGGCATAGCGGCAACCAAATTTCGAGAGTCTCCAACGACGGGTAACCAATCCAGAACCAGCCGCTCGCCCCTGTCGCTGCTCTGAACGGCTCGTCGGCCAGAACGGTCCTTCGACGCGTATTGCTGCCGTTCATCAACTCACCAGCAAGGAATCTGGGGTGATAAATCCGAGCGGCAGCTTATCGAATATAGCAACTCACGCTATGCGCCCCCTTGAGTCATATGCAACAAGTCTTATCGACTGAGCGGCGTTGCTTCCATTGGGGTCATTGAAGATCGACAGCATATTCCTCAATAGTTTCTCGACTGTGCTCACCCGATTTTGTAAGAATCGATGACAAGTCGCGCGTTGTCACGTTGCGTTACCAAAATCGCCAGCACGACAGGCGGCGATGGCCGACAATCCGGCCATTCATTCCAATCGGAGCATTCCCATGCAAACTTTTCGCTATGCCAAGCCCCGGATCGCCATCCATTGGCTGGCTGCGGTCCTGATCGCGTTCATGCTTGCCACCGGCAGTCTGGTGTTGGCCGAGTTGCCCAATACGCTAGAGAAGATCGGCAGCCTGCGCATCCACATGATCCTCGGCGGCCTGGCCGGCCTGCTGGTGTTGATCCGCATCGGTCTGGGGCGCGCCTATCCTGCCCCGGCCGCCGCTGCCAGCGAAAAGCTCGCGCACGCCGGTCACGTCTTGCTCAATCTGGTCATCCTCTTTATGGCAATCAGCGGCATGTTGCTGGCATTGCAGAGCGGAGCGCTGGATGCGGTCTTTTTTGGCGGCGTCCTGCCCGAGGACTTCAAGAGTTTCACGCCGCGCAAGGTGCATGGCCTGCTTTCCCGCGTTGCCATGGGGTTGATCGCCGTGCATGTACTGGCCGCGCTCTATCACCAGTTCATCGTCAGGGATCGACTGCTGTCGCGCATGGGCCTGGGAGCCAGGTAAATCCGGCCTTTCCCTGGCGCTTGGTGCTCCCCTCACTTCTTTGGCGAATCGATGATGAAACTGCCCTTTAACCGTAGCCTTGGCTTCATCCTTGCAGGCATTGCGCTGGTGGCCGGCCTGGTCTGGGTCGTGGTCCGCAACGGACCGCTGGCGCCGGTCCGGGCCACCGTTGCGACGCTAAGCCGCGCCGACGTTTCACCGATTCTGTTCGGTATCGGCGTGGTCGAGGCGCGGCGCAGCTATCTGGTGGGGCCCACCGTCGCCGGTCGCGTGAAACAGGTCACCGTCGATGTGGGCGACGTGGTCCGCGCCGGCCAGTTGCTGGCGGAGATGGAACCGGTCGACCTCGATCAACGACTGGCGTCGTCCGCCGCCGCCGCTGCACGGGCGAAGAGCGCCGTCGATACGGCGCAGGCGCAACTGGCGGACAGCCTGAGTCGGCATAAAGTGGCCGTCGCCAATGCGCGCCGCTATGACGACCTTGGGCGCAAGGGATTTGTCAGTTCCAGTGTTACCGAAGGCAAGACGCAAGAGGAGAAATCCGCCGCGGCCCAAGTCGCGGTGGCTAGCGCCACAGTGACGAGCGCCCAACAGGATTTGCGGCGACTGAACTCCGAACGGGAAGCCGTCGGCGCGCAACGCGCCAGCATTCGATTGTTGGCACCCAGCGATGGCGTCGTGACGTCGCGCGATGCCGAGCCGGGTTCGACTGTTGTCGCCGGACAGGCGGTAGTGAAGCTCATCGCACCCGACAGCCTGTGGGTCAAGACGCGCCTGGATCAGCATCGTTCCGCCGGTTTGCAGGCGGGTCTGACGGCCGGGATTGCCCTGCGCTCGCGCCCCGGTGCGCCGATGCCGGGCAAGGTGGCGCGCATCGAACTGCTGAGCGACAGCGTGACCGAGGAACGCATCGCGCAGGTGGCTTTCGATGCACTGTCCGCCGGTGTATCGGTCGGCGAGATGGCCGAAGTCACACTGCGTATTCCGGCCATCAAGAATGTTCTCACCCTGCCCAATGCCGCACTGCGCACCCGCGGCGGCCAGACCGGCGTCTGGTTGTACAGCGGCGATACCCTGACGTTTGCGACGGTGAAAGCGGGGATGACCGGCGCCGACGGCAAGCTGCAAATCCTTGAAGGACTCAAGGAAGGCGACACGGTCATCGTGCATAGCGAGCGCGATATCGACGAGCGCAGCCGAGTCAAGATTGTCCCCGCTCTTGTAACCTCCGGCTCGTGAACCCGCCGTGATCAATCTCGCCGGCCGTGACATTCTGCATTCCTGGGGAAAGTTCGTCCTGACCGGGATGGGCCTCGGCTTGCTGATCGGCGTCACGCTGACCATGGCCGGCGTCTATCGCGGCATGGTGGATGACGCCAAGGTGTTGCTGACCAATAGCGGTGCCGATCTGTGGGTGGTGCAGAAAGACACCCAGGGGCCTTACGCCGAATCATCCAGCATCAAGGACGATGTCTATCGGCAGATCCTCGGCCTGGCCGGGGTGGCGCGGGCGGCCAACGTGACCTATCTGACCATGCAGGTACGCCATGGCGACAAGGACGAGCGCACCATGGTGGTCGGCTTCGAACCCGATCAGCCGGGCGAGCCGGGCTATCTGGTGGCCGGCCGGCGCCTGGTGCGCGGCCACTATGAAGCCATCGCCGACGTAAAAACCGGCTTTCGCCTGGGCGAGCGGATCCGGATTCGGCGGCACGACTACGAGGTAGTCGGCCTGACAAGCCGCATGGTGTCCTCGGGTGGCGATCCCATGGTGTTCATTCCACTCAAGGATGCCCAGGAAGCGCAGTTTCTCAAGGACAACGACGCCATCATCGGCGACCGGGCGCGCACCGCCGCCAATCCCTCGCTCAATCGCCCCGGCGTACCCGGCTTGCTCGACGCGATCAACGCCTCACAGTCCAGCAATCGCAATGTGAACGCGGTGCTGGTGCGGGTCGAGGCGGGCACCGCGCCGGACGCTGTGGCGAAGGAAATCCGCCGCTGGAAGCACCTGGAAGCGTACACCGGCACACAAATGGAAGACATCCTGATCGCCAAGCTGATCGCCACGGCAGCCAAGCAGATCGGCATGTTTCTGGCGATTCTGGTGATTGTCAGCGCGGCCATCGTGGCCTTCATCATCTACACCATGACCCTGGGCAAAATCCGCGAGATAGCGGTGCTGAAGCTGATCGGCACGCACAACCGGACCATTTCCGCGATGATCCTGCAACAGGCCGTCGGGCTCGGACTGATCGGCTTTGCGGTGGGCAAGATCGCGGCGACGCTCTGGGCGCCCGCGTTCCCGAAATTCGTGTTGCTCGAACCCGCAGACGCGATAAGCGGCTTCGTGATCGTGATGGTGGTCTGCGCACTGGCCAGCACCCTGGCGATCCACGCGGCGCTGAAGGTCGATCCGGCCGAAGCGATCGGCGGTTGATGATGGAACCGGCAATGGAACCGGCCATGGACAAGGGCATTCATATCGAGGGCCTGAGCAAGCGCTACGGCGCAGGCGATACCGCCGTCGATGCGCTCAAGGAGGTGAACATGAGCGTCGCTCCCGGCGAAGTGATCGGCCTGGTGGGTCCGAGCGGCTCCGGCAAGACCACCTTGCTCAAGTGCCTGGGAGCGGTGATCGAACCCACGCGCGGACGCATGACGCTGGGCGGCGAGGTCATTTACGAACAGGGCTGGAAGATACCCGACCTGCGCGCCCTGCGCCGGGACCGCATCGGCTTCGTATTTCAGGCGCCCTACCTGATTCCATTTCTCGACGTGACCGACAACGTGGCGCTGTTGCCCATGCTGGCCGGCCGCTCGAACAGTGAGTCCCGTGCGCGGGCATTGGAGCTGTTGCAGACGCTCGACGTGGCGCATCGGGCCAGGGCGCAAATCTCGGAACTCTCCGGCGGCGAGCAGCAGCGGGTATCGATCGCCCGCGCACTCGCCAATCGGCCCCCGGTCATACTTGCCGACGAACCCACCGCGCCGCTGGATAGCGAACGGGCGCTGACGGTCATGCGCATCCTCAACCAGATGGCCCGCCAATACCAGACCGCGATCATCGTCGTCACCCACGACGAGAAGATCATCCCCACCTTCAAGCGCATCTATCACATTCGCGATGGCCGGACCGTGGAAGAAGCAGGCGAAGGCCGTGAAATCTCCTGAAGATTCCGGGTCATTTGCAACAACATTTAATCCACGAGTGAGTGCAATGAAGAAAGCGCTGTCCTTGATATTCGCGGGAGCCTTTGCCTGCCCGCTGGCAGGCATTGCCCATGCCGCCGACCTGCTGTCGGTCTATCGCGATGCCGCGACCCATGACGCCCAGTTCGGCGCCGCGCGCGCTGCCCTCGATGCCGGCCGCGAAAAGCTGCCGCAGGGCCGCGCCGGCTTGCTGCCCACCATCGGCCTGGGCGCCAGCACGGTCTGGAACGAAACCGAAAGCACGCGGCGCGTCAATGGCGCCACGGCAGTACCCGCCGACTACAACAGCAACGGTTGGACCGTCACCCTGACGCAGCCCATATTCCGTTGGCAGAATTGGGTTGCCTACCACCAGGCCGAAATCTCGGTGGCGATTGCAGAGGCCCAGTTCGGCGCCGCCAGGATGGATCTGATCCTGCGCGCGGCGCAGGCCTACTTCGACGTGCTGTTGGCGCAAGACGCGCTGGCCACGGCACGGGCGCAGAAGACTGCGACCGTCGAGCAACTCGAATCCGCCAGACGCAACTTCGAAGTCGGCACCGCAACGAATACCGACAGCCACGAAGCGCAGGCGCGCTTCGACCTCATCGCCGCCCAGGAACTCGCCGCGCAGAATGATCTGACGGTCAAGGGGCATGCCCTGCAAATGCTGATCGGCAAGCCGCCGGAAGCGCTCAAGCGCTTGCGCCAAGGCGTCGCCATGACGCCGCCGCAGCCGGCCGACATGAACCAGTGGGTCGAGATGGCGGAGACCGGCGCAGCGACGGTCCAGATCGCGCAGGCCAGCCTCGAGATCGCGCAACGCGAAATCGAAAAGCAGCGCGCCGGGCATTACCCCGCCATCGACCTGGTGGCAACACGCGGCAACAGTGCGCAAACCTACAGCTCGACATTCGGCACAGGTGTGGATAGCAAAGCCAGCACCATTGGCCTGCAACTGAGCCTGCCCTTGTTTGCCGGCGGAGCAGTGTCCTCGAAGGATCGCGAAGCCGTGGCCTTGAAGGAGAAAGCCGCGGCGGACCTCGACCATGCCCGCCTTAGCGCGGCTCTGGCGGCACGGCAGGCCTACCTGGGTGTTACCTCCGGCCTTTCCCAGGTCAGGGCCTACGAAGCGGCACTGATATCCTCGCAGTCCGCGCTGGACTCGAACAAGCTCGGCTACGATGTCGGCGTGCGCATCAACATCGACGTGCTGAACGCGCAAACCCAGCTCTACGACACCGCGCAAAAACTCGCCAGGGCCCGTCTCGATACCCTGGCGGCACTGCTCAAGCTGAAGCTCGCGGCCGGCAATCTGGGTGACGAGGATGTATTGGCAATCAATGCCCTGCTGGAGTGAGTGCATGTACGAGAGAAAGCCATGAGCGCCGCGCCGGAACATCTGCTGGTGGTCGATGACGATCGCGAGATTCGCAAGCTGCTCACGGAATACCTGGAGCAGGCGGGCTATCGCGTCTCCGCCGTGGCCGACGGCAAGGCGATGCGACGCACGCTGGAGACGAACCGGATCGACCTCGTGGTGCTCGACCTGATGTTGCCCGGCGAGGACGGCCTGACGCTGTGCCGCGACCTGCGCGCCCGCTCCAACCTGCCGGTGCTGATGCTCACCGCGCGCGGCACGGAAGTCGACCGCATCGTCGGACTGGAGATGGGCGCCGACGATTACCTGGCCAAACCCTTCAATCCGCGCGAGTTGCTGGCACGCATCAAGAGCATTTTGCGACGCGCCCAGTCCTTGCCGCCGAATCTCGAAGCGGAGGACGTCGGCGCCTTTCGTTTCGCCGACTGGAGCCTCGATGTAGCGGCCCGTCATCTTGTCGCGCCGGACGGTCTGGTGGTGCCCCTTTCCGGCGCCGAATACCGCCTGCTGCGGGTGTTTCTCGAACACGCGCAGCGCGTGCTCTCGCGCGACCAGTTGCTCGAACTGGCCAACGGACGCGAGGCCATTCTGTTCGATCGCAGCATCGACGTGCTGGTCGGGCGCCTGCGCAAGCGCCTGCGCGACGATGGTCGCGAACCGCAACTGGTCAAGACCGTGCGCGGCGAGGGCTATGTGCTGGCGGCGTCGGTTGACCGGGCGTGATGGCCTGGCTGCCGCGCACCCTGTTCGGCCGTCTGGTTCTCGTCATGACGGCGGGTCTGCTGCTGGCGCAGTTGCTGGGCGCGGTGCTGCACCTCTCCGAACTGCGGCGCACGGTCGGCCGCACCGTCAGCCTCGAACTGGCGCAGCGGGTGGCCTCCGTCTATCGCGCCGTAGATAGCCAGACCGGGACGGAACGCGAGCGCCTGGCCAAGGTGTTGTCGACACCGCGCCAGCAATTGACGCTGGAAGCAGTCGTTCCGCCGGGTCGCGACGACGTCTCGATGTTTCCCGAAATTCTCGACAATCTCAGCGTTCTGCTGGAACCGGGTGTCGAGATTCGACCCGTGCGCATGCCCCGCATCGGGGACTTCGTCTTCGATCTTTATATCCGGCTCGCCGCCGGCGACTGGTTGCGTATCCAGGGCAACGCGCCGACCGAAATCTTCGTCTGGCCGTGGCATCTGCTGGTCAACCTCGGCGTAATGCTGGGCGCCGTCATTGTCCTGGTCTGGTTCGCGGCGCGCACGATGGTAAAACCGCTGACCGACCTGGCGCGCGCGGCGCGCGATCTGGGCGAGGACCTGCGGCGGTCGCCCCTGCCCGAGGACGGGCCAAGCGAAGTGCGTCAGGCGGCACATGCCTTCAACGCCATGCAACTGCGCATACGCAACGACATCGAGGAGCGGGAACGCTTTCTCGCGGCGGTTTCCCACGACCTCAAGACACCCGTGACCCGCTTGCGGCTACGCAGCGAACTGCTGGGCGATACGGAACTGCGGCAGCGCTTCCTGCACGATCTGGACGACATGCAGGACCTGCTCGGCGGCGCGCTGGATTTCCTGCAAGGCAAGGCGGTCGAGGAAGCCATGCAGCCGATCGACCTGGTGGCCATGGCCGAAAGTCTGGCCGATGACTTCAACGAAGCGGGAGGAATCGTGACGCTGCGGGAACCGCAGTCCTTGCGCGTTGTCGCCCGTCCGCGGGCCTTGCGCCGCGCCTTTGCCAACCTGATCGACAATGCCCTCAAATACGGCGGGCGCGCCGATGTCAGCTTGTCCGCCGCGAACGGCGAACTGCTCATCGCCATCGCCGACGCCGGGCCGGGTTTGCCGGAAGGCGAACTGGAGCGCGTGTTCGAGCCCTTTTATCGAATCGAGACATCGCGCAACCGCGGCACCGGCGGCGTCGGCCTCGGTCTGGCCATCGTCCGCCAGATCGCCCGCAGCCACGGCGGTACCGTGTCGCTGGAGAATCGTGTCGAAGGAGGTTTGCGCGCCGTATTGCGTTTGCCGCTCGTCGACTAAGCGGATATCGCCGTTCCCCCAGCGCCGACTCTTGTTGCTCGGTCGTCACCCCGCCGGCAGGGTCAGCCAGGCCTCCAGGCCGCCCGCCGACCGGGGACCGATGTCTATTTGCCAGCCATGGATATCTGCCAACTGGCGCACGATGGCCAGCCCCAATCCAGCGCCTCCGGTAGCTGGACTGCGAGAAGTCTCGACCCGATGAAACGGCTGAAACACCGCGCTCATCTGTTCCGCCGGAATACCTGGCCCACGATCCAGGACACCGATGCGGACCGCCTTTCCGGCCTGTTCAAGCACCAGTTCCACGGGCTGATCGCCGCCATAGCGCAGCGCATTGTCGAGCAGGTTGCCGATCACCCGCCGCAGCGCCGACGGCGGCGCCAGAAGCTCGCAGGGGTGCGGTGCGATCCTCGCTTGCACCCGGCCATCCGGCACACCGGCCCCGATGTCGATGAGCAAGGCCGGCAAGTCGATCTCCATCGCCGATTCCCGATCCATGCCGTGCGCCAGATCGAGTATCTGTCCGATCAGCCGGTCCATTTCCTCGATGTCATTTTCCAGCCGGGCAATCAGCATGGGCGTCGGCTTTTCCTCCAGCAAGGCCAGGGCCAGGCGCATTCGTGCCAAAGGTGTGCGCAGATCGTGAGAAACCCCGGCCAGCAGCGTGGTGCGTGCCGCCAGTAGCTCCCGCACCTGGCTCGCCATTTCATTGAAGCGGCGCGCCAGGTGCGCCAGTTCGCGCGGTCCGGTCTCGGGCAGCAGTTCCGGGACATCGCCGCGGCCGACATCGGCGACGGCCTTTTCAAGACGTGTCAGCGGCTCCACGGTACGCCGCGCCAGCCAGATGGCCGCGAGCATGGCCAGTATCAGGCCGATGACCGCTGAGATCAGCAGGGTGCGAATCGGCTGGGCGCCGACGCGCGATTCGGGAAAGCCGACCGCAATGGTGGTCTCGCCGGAGGGCAGCGCGATCCAGTACCAGGTTTTCCCTTCAATGATTTCGCGCGACAGATGCCGCATGCGGCCGGTTCTTTCCGCCAGGGTGGTCTCCAGTATTTGCACGTAAGGATTGTGCAACTCGTCGGCGCCGGCGCGCGGAGCCTCGGCGCGCAGGGCCAGCAGATGCCTTTGTGCCAGCTCTCGTTCGAAATCCGGGCGGGTCTCCGGCGGCAGCTCGTTCCAGGTCTGGGCCGACAGCAGTATCAGGCCCGCCAGGTCGTCGGCCGAACGGTGCGCCACCGGCACCATCAGGAACCAGACCACGGTCGCCGCCATCAGCAACTCGAAAACAATGAATACCAGGCCCAACAACAGCGCATTTTGCTCGGCAAGGCTGGTGTGTTTCCCCCGTCGGCCGATTTTCATGTCTGTTCGCCGCGCGGATTGAACAAATAGCCTTCGCCGCGAATCGTGCGCACGAAAACCGGTGCCGCGGGATCAATCTCGATCTTGCGCCGCAGTCGAGTCACGCGGATATCGATGCTGCGATCGAACGGATCGCGTTCGTAGCCTTTCAACTGGCTCACCAGGGTGTCGCGCGAGAGCACGCGGTTGGGGCGCTCGACAAAGACGCGCAGCAGATCGAATTCGGCACCGGTCAGGCGCACCTCGACGCCGTCGCGCAGCAGTCGATGAGCGGCGAGATCGAGCTGGAAGGGTCCGAAACGCGGCAGCAGCGAAGGGCTCTCCGGCTCCGCCGCTACCACTCGGCGGCGCCTCAGCAGCGCGCGCAGACGGGCCAGCAGCTCGCGCGGACCGAAAGGCTTGGCCAGGTAATCGTCCGCGCCCACCTCGAGGCCGATCACACGGTCGATCTCCTCGCCCCGAGCCGACAGCATAAGGATCGGCACATCGGAATGGGTTCGCAGTTCGCGGGCCAGGCTCAGGCCATCCTCGCCGGGCAGCATCAGATCGAGCACGATGGCGCCCGGCATGCCGGCCAGCAGCGCGCGCCGCATTGCGGCGCCATCCCCTACCGTCTCGACCACCATGCCATTGGCGGTCAGATAGTCGGAAAGCAATTCGCGCAGCGCCGGATCGTCATCGACGACCAGGACGCGCTCGACGGGGGATGAAGTCATACGCCGAGTGTAGCGCAAGCGATGGGCGCGCCAGCGCCATGGAAACAGTCGGATACACACCGGAAAGAACGGGAAACGCATCGATGCCGTAAAGATATGGCGCTGTTACGGCTCACGACGATGATGCTTACACCGAAGTTCGTTTCCAGGATTGCAGATCGCGGCGCCGTCGGCAGGCAACATTCAACCACAGGAGAAGATGATGAGAGCAGCACAGTATCTCAAGGCCGGCGTAATCGGCATCGCCCTGCTATGCGCAGGCAGTGTTCTGGCGGAGGATTTGCCTTTGCCGACGGATCCCGCGCAACAGCGCGAGAAGATACGCGAGCAAATGCAGGAGCGCGTGCGCAGCATGACGCCGGAGGAACAGAAACTCATGCGCGAAACCCGATCCGAAGGACGTGATCGCATGGCGAACCAGCAAGCCGAGGGAACGCGCCAGCGCAGCCGGGACGGCAGCGAACAGGGCAGCGGCTACGGGCAAGGCTACGAGTCGCGTCGGGGTGACGGCAGTGGCGGTGGCGGCGGGCGCGGCATGGGCGGCGCCGGGCGCGGGCGCTGAGCGCTGAATGCCATGAGCATGTTCAGGCATTGGCTGATTTATATGGCGGTCGCCGGCGGCATTCCGGCGGCGGCCCAAGCAGCGGATTTCACCGACGGTGCCGCCCGATGAGACCGGGAAAGGCATTGCGTTTGCTGTCGCGGTGTTATGGCGAAAATTCACTGCTCAAGCGCCGCGGCTTCATATTTCTGTGCAGCCACATGCGCGCGCGAACGACGCTGTTGAGCCACATCGTCGGCAGCCACCGCTCGGTCTGCGGCTATGCCGAGCTGCACCAGAAGCTGCGCGGCTGGCCGGACCTGGTGGAACTGTGCGCCAAGGCCGAGGATGCCAGCGGCAAGACCGCGGCCCACCACTACGTACTGGACAAGATCGTGCACAACCTGCCCATCCGGCAGAGCATCCTCGACCGCGACGATACGTCATTGATCATCATGGTGCGCGATCCGCTGCAAACCATCAGGAGCATTCTGGAGATCAAGGCAGGAGGCATCGACGACCTGGAGGGCGCTTGCGACTACTACGCTGCTCGGCTCGTCGCCCTGCGCGAGCTGATCGGCCGCCGCCGGGGTCGGGTTTTCTATCTGGATTCCGAGGCGCTGCTTGAAAGGACGGCCGTCACGCTCTCGGCTCTGAGCCACCATTTGGCCATCGATCCGGAACTCTCGGAAAATTATCGACTGTTCAAACACACCGGGAAACCCAAGCACGGCGACATGTCGGAGAACATCCGGGCGGGCCGGATCGTCCATGGCCAGACATAAGGGCGTCGTAGTCTGGCTTACGGGACTGTCGACTTTGTTGCATTTCGACTTCGCACGAACCGATGAATGACCCGAACCGGAAATTCAATCTTGAAGCCTGCCCAAGCATCGATCCAACTCATCTACCACAAAGAAGGATGTACCCAATGAGATCCACCCTTATGACAAGTATCGCGACCCTGGGCATGGCTTTGCTGATGCTTGCCTCTACCCCCGCCGCAGCGGAGGAAGACATGCCGGTCACTCCAAGTGCTGGCCTGCATGGCAGCGTCGGCATTGGAGTGGGCACCAGGCCCGAGTATGAAGGTGCGAAGGACCAGAAGACGCGACTCATGCCGAACATCAATCTCTTTTATGGCGACACCTTCTTTCTCACCGGCATGAAGGCGGGCGCGAATCTGTTGAAGTACCAGACGGCGCAGGAAGTGAGCATTAGCGCCGGGCCGCTGCTGGCCCTGCGCCGCGGCCGCGACCAGGGCGATGACGCTGCGCTGAACGGCTTGGGGAATATCGATCGGGCGCTTGACGCAGGCGGTTTTGTCCGCTTCCGCAAACAGGGCTGGCAAGCGTCCATCGATGTCAGACAGAACCTCACCGACACCGACCAGGGCGCGACGGTGAATTTCTCCGCCGATCACGGCATGCGGGTTTCCGAGAAGCTGCGCCTGCGTACCAGCCTCGACACCACCTGGGCGTCATCGGACTACATGAAAACCTTCTTCGGCATCGACGCACTGCAATCGGCGCAATCGGGCATCGCCCAGTTTGAAGCGGGTTCCGGCTTCAAACATGTCGGCGTCAATCTCATGGCCGACTATTCGATAAACCGCGAGTGGGCGGGCTTTGCCACGTTGCGTTACAGGCGATTGCTGGGCGATGCGGCCGACAGCCCCATCGTGGCGAATCTCGGGGCCAGAGATCAGGTCACGGCCAATATCGGCATCAAATACCGTTTCTGAGCGGCAATGTCTCGAATAAAGGATATCGCATGAACCACAAGCTCTCCCGCTTTGCCCTGTATGCCGTCGCCGCCGTCGCCCTGGTTTTCGGCCTGGCCACTATCGTCTCCGGTGGCCAGGTACTGTTCGGCAGCGAGGCGGCGCGCGAAGCAGCGGGCCACTATCTGCCTTTCGTCGTCTGGTTCAACTTCCTCGCCGGATTCGCCTACGTCGCGGCGGCGATCGGTCTGGCAACCAGGCAAGCCTGGGCGGCGCACTTGGCGCTGGTCATTACCGTCGCCACGGGCCTGGTGTTCTTCTACTTCGGCCTGTTCGTCCTGAGTGGCGCGAGGTTCGAAATGCGCACCGTCGGCGCGATGACGCTGCGCACGGTACTCTGGGCCGGCATCGCCTGGTTTGCCCGCCGCCAGGTCGGCGCGCGCAGCGTTCGCTGAATGATCGTCCCGCCAACGACAAGCAGGTCAAGGAGAGAGTCATGCCCGCCGACGTTATGGATTTCGGTACCGAGGAGAGCCTCCAATCGATCCCGGTGCCTGCTCTTGCCGAAGATGAAGAGCAGATCGGCCGGCAGCTGAAACGACGCGACCGAAAGGCCTTGCTGGGCTATGGGCTGTCCGCCTTTGTGGTGATCGTGATCGACGAGGCGGCCGCCTTCCATTTCGACATGGCGGAGCGCTTCGGCATTGCTCCCATTCTCGCCAGGAGAGCGCTCTACTTGGTGCTCACCACTGCGCTTTGGGCGGCCTTGCTGCGCGCCAACCGACGTCTGGTATCGAAAACGATGCACGACAAGCAGGCAAGCTACGAGTCGGTGTTGCTCGCCTACGACAACGCTCTGGGTCTGAAAGATGCCTATACCGGCGGATATGGGCGGCGGGTGGCATTCTATGCCGATGGCAGTGCGAGTGCCATGGACTTTCCGCACGCGGAAGTCAACGCCGCCAGGGAAGCCGCATTGCTTCACGATATTGGCAAGATTGGCATTTCCGATGCCATCCTCACCAAGCCCGGTGAACTTACGACGGAGGAAATCGGCGCCATCCTGGAGCATCCCGCCATGGGTGCCGGGATCGTTGAATCCATCCCGCTCCTCGCTCACCACTCCCCAGCCGTGCGCCACCTCCACGAACGCTTCGACGGCGGCGGCTATCCCGACGGCCTGCATGGTCACCACATTCCGCTGGCGGCGCGGATCATCGCGGTGGCGGACGTACTGGATGCCCTCAACAGCGACCGGAGCTATCGCGGCTCCATGCCGCTTGACGCCGCCGTGACGGAAGTCAGCAATGTCTCGGGCAAGCTGTTCGATCCAGAGATAGTTGGTGTGGTCACCGACCAATCCGTCTTGCATGTCCTGAGAAACACACCGACAGACTATCCGTCAACACACAACGACAGGAGCAATTGATGAAAGCAATACGGAATTCCGGATTCGGCACAGTCGACATCACCATGCTCGATACCGATAGCACCCTTGCGAAAGAGCCGCGCCGGGTTGGCGGTTGTGGTCAAGGGGTAACGGAGTCTCCCGTTGAGCATACGGGGACCTGAGATGATGAACGTCGACGAAGCAGACCATTTCCTTACCGAAGATCTGGCGAAGTGGCTCAAGGTCACCCGCGAATATTTGTTCGGACCGATGCCGGGTGCCGGCAGTAGCCGGGATGCCGTTTCGCTTTTGCCTGAAGGAAAACGATTCAGTCCGAGTTTGCGAAGCGCGCCAGTGCGGTGGACGGAGATCGCAGAGGAAACTTTGCCTCACCCTGCGTCCCAGACCCACAGTACCCGAGCCGTGCTGCTGTCGTGGGCATTCCGAGCGTTGTTGCACCTTCTACGGCGTGCCACACAAGACGAGAAAGCCCCGCTGGCAGCGCTCGAAAGCGCGTTCTATTTTCACGTGTCGTTTATGGCCAAGCATCCCACTGTGTCCAGGACGATCCTGGCCAGGTATTCGCAAACCAGGGATGTTCGCGTTCGCGCACGCATTGAGGCCGCCATCGGACACTACGAATCGCGCCTGGCCCGGTTGTTCTGCAAGGCCAAACACCAAGGTCTTGTCAGGTCCACTGTCGACGTAGAAACCGCGGCCAGTGTTTTTGTCGGAATGATCCAGGGCCTGATGCTGAGAATGAATGCCGACCTCATTCGGCCGGGAATGCTCTTGCGGGATGCGGCAACGACCTTCCCTGTCTACCTTGACGGAATTTGCGTTGCGCCGGCGCCGGTTCGCGGTGCCGCTTTCAGTTGAACCCATTCAGGAAAGTAGAGGAAACGATATGAGATTCGACCGAAGTATGGCCAGGAGCGGCGGCCGTCGCACGACGTGGGCATGGCTGCTTGCACTGGGCTGCGCGTTGGCCCCGCTTGCGAGTCTGGCGGCGAAGCCGCTGGCCCTGCAGGGCATCATGAAGGACATGGGCAGGAACATGCAGGTTATCGTCGACGGCCTGTCACGGGAGGACTACGCCATGGTCGAAAAAGCGGCGCTCGCGATCGCCGATCATCCACAGCCGCCGGCAGGCGAAAAAATGCGAATCATGGGCTTTGTCGGCAGCAACGCGCGCCGCTTCAAGGCTTTCGACGGCGAAACCTACGACAACGCGACGGCGCTGGCCAAGACGTCGAAAAGCGGCAACGGCGAAGATGCCATCGCCTCCTTCCAGAAACTCCAGTCTTCCTGCCTGGCTTGTCATCAGGCGTTCCGCAAGCCGTTCATCGACCACTTCTACGGGAAAGCGGAAGTCCGCCAGTCTGAGAGCCTGTGAATCTTTCGCCCACGTGACTGGATAGCCACGCAAACGCTGTGGCCGCCGCCGCGCGGGGCGCAATATGTCTTTCGCACTGTTTATCTCGCTATTGACTGCTCATTTGTCGAATTCCAGCGCTATTCCCACCTTCAAACCAACAGTCCGGAAAGTATGGACGTTCCTGTCCCTATCCCGATCAAGTCGGGCGCCAGGCTGACCATGCGCATCAGGTTGTGCGCCAGGGCGAA
>Ga0209343_10003961_pt1 | contig 18388 bp, 10 predicted proteins | sample RifCSPlowO2_02_FD_184026 | JGI IMG/M metagenome (GOLD analysis project Ga0209343, IMG submission 184026) | Groundwater microbial communities from Rifle, Colorado - Rifle CSP2_plank lowO2_0.2 (SPAdes) (version 2) | ecosystem: Environmental > Aquatic > Deep subsurface > Groundwater | place... | reverse complement strand
CGCGCCGAGAAGGTGGCGGAATTCCGCGACAAGTTCGCGAACCCGTTTATCGCCGCCGGCCGCGGGTTCATCGACCAGATCATCCGTCCGCGCGAGACGCGGGGCAAACTCATCACCGCGCTTCGAAATCTCGAGACCAAGCGCGACAGCAATCCGCCCAAGAAACACGGCAACATCCCGCTCTGACGCACGGGCCGGCACCAACCGCCGGCTGGACCCCGGCTGTCGTTCCCCTGTTTGCTGTCCGCCTCGCCGCCGTGGCGCCGCGGCCCCCCGGCCGAGTCGGTTTGGGGTTCGAATACCCCGGAAGGGCGGACTACAATATCAGGGAGTCCGCTGTGAACAAGATCCTCATCGCCAACCGCGGCGAGATTGCCGTGCGCATCATCCGCGCGTGCCGGGAAATGGGGCTGTCGACCGTGGCCGTGTTTTCTGAATGCGACCGCGCGGCGCTGCACGTGCGCTACGCCGACGAGGCGTACCCGATCGGACCGAGCGCGCCGCGGGACAGCTATTTGCGGATCGACCGCCTCGTGGAGACGGCGCGCGCGGCAGGCGCTGACGCGGTCCACCCCGGATACGGGTTCCTCGCGGAAAACGCAACGTTCGCCGCCGCCGTCTGCGACGCCGGCCTGACCTTCATCGGGCCCACACCCCAGGCGATCGCGCTGATGGGCAACAAGACCGCCGCGCGGGCGGCGGCCGCCCGCGCGGGCGTGCCGGTCGTTCCCGGCACCGAGAGCGCTCTTCCCGCCGACGCGACCGACGCGGAGATCGCGCGCACGGCGGCGTCGATCGGATATCCCCTGCTGGTGAAGGCGGTCGCCGGCGGGGGTGGGAAAGGCATGCGGACGGTGCACGAACCGGCGGGTCTTGCCGACGCCATCCGCGCGGCGCGCTCGGAGGCCAGCGCGGCGTTCGGCGACGCGGCGGTGTACCTCGAGCGCCGCCTCAGGAGGCCGCGCCACGTCGAGGTGCAATTGCTCGCCGACCAGCATGGCACGATCGTGCCCTTCGTCGAGCGCGAGTGCTCCATCCAGCGGCGCCACCAGAAGGTCGTGGAGGAGACGCCCTCGGTCGCCGTGACACCCGCGTTGCGGCGGCAACTGGCCGCCCAGGCAGCGTTGGTCGCGCGGGAGGCCCGCTACAGCAACGCCGGGACGGTCGAGTTCTTGCTGGACGAGGATGGCCGCTTCTATTTCCTCGAGATGAACACACGGCTGCAGGTCGAGCATCCGATCACGGAGATGGTGACGGGGATCGATCTGGTACACTGGCAGATTCGCATCGCGCGGGGCGAACGGCTCACCCTCGATGCCGACCAGGTGCTCACGCCCGTGGGCCATGCGCTCGAATGCCGGATCTACGCTGAAGATCCTGACAACGGATTTCTACCCTCCCCCGGCCGCATCCAGCAGCTGCGGGCGCCCTCGGGCCCGGGGATTCGGGAGGACAGCGGGGCCACCGCAGGGCTCGACGTGTCGATCGATTACGACCCGCTGATCTCGAAGCTGATCGCCTGGGCCGAGGACCGTCCGATGGCGGTCGCACGCATGCGCCGCGCGCTGGACGAATACCTGATTGGGGGAATCAAGACCACGGTGCCGTTCTTCACGTGGCTGCTGGCGCAGCCGCAATTCCTCGCCGGTCACTTCCACACGACGTTTCTGGACGACCTGCTGGCGACGCGGAACGGCCGGCCCTTCGTCGTGCCCCCGCCCGCGCTCGAAGACGTCGCGGCGATTGGCGCCGCGCTTCACACCGTGGTCGCACCGGCCGCCGGCGGCGAACTGGCGGGCCGGGCCTGGAAATGGCGGGCGCGCGCCGGGGGCCTCCGCGGATTACCCGGGGCCGCCCGGGGTGCGCGCGCGTGGACGAGGCCGGCGGAGCACTGATCGTTGCTGGTCGAAGTTGACGTCAATGGTCGCAGGCGGTCGGTCGAGCTCCGCCGGACGGGCGGCCGCCTCACGGCGGTCATCGGCGGCCGCGAGTGCACGGTGGACGCCGCTCGCGTCGATGCTCACACGTGGTCGCTGCTCATCGGCGGGGAGGTCGGGCGACAGCCGGACCCGCCGGCTGGGGCAGCCGTGGGGTCCGCCCTCAGGCCGGCCATGGCCGCCAGCTACGAGGTGAGTCTGGCCTCGGAGCCGGTGTCGGGTGGGCTCACGGTCTGCGTGGGATCGACGCCGATGGCGGTCCTCATCAATGGCCGGCGCCGTTGGGGCCGAAAAGAAGAAGGCGGGGAACCAGGCTCCGGGCCTCAACGGATTGTGGCGACGATGCCGGGGAAAGTGGTTCGAGTGGTCGTCAAACTAGGGGAAGCGGTCCGCGCCCGCCAGCCCGTGGTCGTGATCGAAGCGATGAAGATGGAAAACGCGCTGAACGCCACCCGCGACGGCATCGTCTCGGACATCCAGGTCCGGGAGGGACAGTCGGTTGATGCCGGCACGCTCCTCGTCGTGATTGTATGAAGGCATCCACGTGAAGGTGTTCTCGAACGCACGTCGGCACCGGGCGGTTCGTTACGTCAGCCTCGCGCTGATGCTGGCCATCGCCATGCTGGCAGCCACGCTGGTCAGCACACTGACGGTCGACCTCGGGCCCGCCGCTCGTACATTTGCCGAGCGCGAGGGCTCCAAGCGGCTCAACCGCCCTGTTCACCTCGGGCGCCTCTCGATTCACCTGCTGCGCGGACGCGTGCTGCTCGACGACTTCGCGATCGACGGGCGGGCGGCCGGCGATCGACCGTTCTTCACGGCGAAGCGTTTGTCGGTCTCCCTCGACTGGTCGAGAGCCCTCGCGCGCCGCCCCGAGTTCGTCATTACGTCGGTGGAGCTGATCGACTGGCGGATGCTCGTCGAGGAGTGGGGGAACGGTCACAGTTTCCCGAAGTTCACCAGCAACGACGACGACAGGGAGAAACCCGACGGCCCGAAGCGGTTTACCACCACGCTGACGTATCTGCGCGCGTGGCGCGGGCAATTCACGTACGAGAACCACGAGGTGCCGTGGAGTGTCGTCGCGCCGGACATCGACCTGAACATCGCGTACCACCCCCTCGATCCGCACTACCGCGGGCAAGCGACCTTCGCCGGCGGCACGGTGAGCATTCAGGATCACCTGCCGATGTGGACGAACATGAAGACGCGGTTTGTGATCGACGGCGACAAGCTGCGGATGGAGCGTATCGACATCGAGACCGACGGAGCGACGACGACCGCGGTGGGCACGGTCGACCTCGATCGGTGGCCGGAGATGCTGTACGACGTCAAGTCCCGCGTGCACTTCCCGCGCATGCGCGAGATGTTCTTCACCGACGAGCCCTGGGTCTTGGCCGGCGACGGCGACTTCGCCGGCACCTTTCACCTCTTCAAAGGCGGCCATGATCTCGCGGGCGCCTTCACGAGCGACGTGCTCGGCGTGTACGCCTACCGCTTCCCGTCGCTGTATGGATCGCTTCACTGGACGCGCAAGCTGTTCGAGGTCACCAGCGCCGGCGCGGAGCTGTACAACGGCGCCGCCCAGTTCGACTTTTCGATCAAGCCGCTCGGGTCGAGCGAGCGGTGGACCGCCGTGTTCGACGCGCGGTACGCGGATGTCGACCTCGCCCAGGTGTCCGACTTCTACGAGCTGGCGGGCCTTCGGTTTGCCGGCCGTGCGACTGGCCGCCATCGTCTGGAATGGCCTCAGGGCCGCTTCGGCGACAACCGCCAGGAGGGTCAGATTGCGATGACGATGCCCCCGGGCGCGGAACCCATGACCGCTTCGCTGGCGGCTCTGCGAAGCGCCGATGCGGACCACGCGCTTCACGAATGGGGACCGTTCGCTCCGCTGCCGTTCGCGCAGCACCTCCCCATCGCCGGCGGCCTGACGTATCACGTGAGCCCCGAGGAGGTCCAATTGGACGGGGGCCACTTCGCGACCGAGCGAACGCACGTCACGTTCCAGGGCACAACGGCCTGGAGCGATCGATCGCGTATTCAATTCCACGTGACGAGCAGCGACTGGCAGGAAAGCGATCAGGTCCTCGCCGGCATCATCACGGATTTCGGGTCACGCACGAATCCGGTTCCGTTCGGCGGACGTGGCGAGTTCAAGGGGCTCATGACTGGCCCGTTTCGACGCCCTCGGGTCGAAGGCGTATTCAGCGGCGAGGATCTCCGGGCATGGGACACCGTGTGGGGCGAGGGCAGCGGTCGCATCGTCTACGAGAACGATTATCTGACGGTCCGAGACGGCGTCGTGCAGCTTGGGGATTCGGAGATTCGCGCCGAAGGATTGTTCGCGGTCGGCTCGCCACCTGAGGGCGGCGACGAGATAGACGCGAGGTTCCGCGTCACGCGCCGCGACCTGGACAGCTTGCGGCATGCGTTTCAGATCGACGACTATCCCGTGTCCGGGCGGCTGACCGGCGAGTTCCACCTCACGGGCGAGTACGGGCGGCCGATCGGCTTTGGCGCCATGTCGATCGACGAGGGCGTCGCGTACGGCGAGCCATTTGAGAAGGGCACGGCGTCGCTGCGCTTCGACGGAACCGGCGTCAGGCTCGATGCGGTCTCCATCGCCAAGGGCGGCGGAGCCATCAGTGGCGCGGCGTTCGTCGGCTGGGATTCGACCTATTCGTTCAACGCCGACGCGCGACGGATTCCGGTCGAGCAGGTCGCCGCGTTCCGTTACCCGCAGATCCAGCCCTCCGGTGTCATCGAGTTCGCCGCTGGCGGAAGCGGCACGTTCGAGGTCCCGCGGTACGACGTCCGGTTTCGCGTCAGCGACCTGTTCGTCTCCGAAGAAGGCGTGGGCCAGGTCACGGGCACGCTCGCGCTCCGCGGCAACGAGCTCAGCGCGGAAATCGGCGCGGCCTCGCCGCGTCTGGCCGTCACCGGCACGGGCCGCGTGGCGCTGACGCCGCAGGCGGACGCCGAACTGACGTTCCGCTTCCACGACAGCTCGCTCGATCCGTACGTCCGCCTTTTCGTGCCGAAGCTGTCACCCTTCACCACGGCCATCGCGAGCGGCTCGATCCGGATCGTCGGCGAGCTCGCCGACGTCGACCATCTGCTCGTGGACGCCACGGTCGACAGCCTCGACATGCGGCTGTTCGACTACGCGGTGCGAAACGCGGCTCCAATCCGGCTCGCCCTCGATCAGCACATCCTGCGCGTTGAGGACTTTCAGCTCGTGGGCGAGGAGACCCGGCTCGCTGTTGGCGGCAGCATCGCGCTGCACGAACAGCGGATCGCCCTGCGGGCGATCGGCGACGCCAACCTCGGGATCCTCCAGGGCTTCTTCCGCGACGTTCGCGGGTCCGGCCGCGCCGAGCTGGAAGCGGCCGTGAACGGCCCGCTGTACGAGCCGGTGTTCTCTGGAAGCGCGACGATTACCGACGGCCGCGTCCGCCACTTCTCGCTGCCCAACTCGCTCGATGCGATCAACGGGGTCGTACACTTCGACTCGAGCGGCCTGCGCCTGGACGATGTCACGGCGACCATGGGCGGCGGCCTCGTACAGTTTGGCGGCCGCATCGGCTTCGAGGGCTATCTGCCAGGCGAGTTGAGCGTGAGCGCGCGCGGCGCCAACATGCAGCTCCGGTACCCGGAGGGCATTCGATCGGTCGTTGACGCCGACCTGACGGTGCGGGGCAACTTCAAGGCGCCGACGCTGGTCGGCGTGGTGACGGTCAAGAACGCCACCTGGAGCCGCCGGACTGATCCGACAGGGGGCCTGCTCGATTTCGGCAAGGGCGGCGGCTCGCCGGGAGGTGGAGCAGCCCAGGCAGCCGTCGCCGCGACCTCGACCGTGCCGCTGCGCTTCGACATCCAGGTGCTGGTGCCGTCGACCCTGCGCATTCAGAACAACCTCGCCCGGCTCGTGGCCAGCGCCGATCTGCAGTTGCGCGGCACCTACGATCGTCCGCAGCTCTTTGGCCGGGCCGAGGTCGACCGCGGCGAGGTGATCTTCGAGGGCCGCCGGTATCTGGTGACGAAGGGCGCCATCGACTTCACCAATCCCGCGCGCATCGAGCCGTTCTTCGACGTCGAGGCCGAGACCCGCGTGCGCGTGCCGGGGCAAACCTACCGCGTCATCGTCAGAGCCGCGGGGACGATGGAGCGGATGCAGCCGCAGCTGGAGTCCGACCCGCCGCTGCCGCCGGCGGATGTGCTCGCCTTGCTCTTCAGTGACGTCCGTCGCGACCAGGGCCCGGGTAACGCGGAGTTGCGCGCCCTGCAGAATCCCATCGAGCGCGAGCGGGACATCCTGACGACGCGCGCCACACAGCTCCTCGCAAGCCCGATCTCCTCGGAAGTGGGACGGGTGGTGGAACAGACCTTCGGCGTCGACACGTTCCAGGTGACGCCGTCCCTGTTCGACCCCTACAGCCAGTCGCAGACGACGCGCGTCAGCCCCTCGGCCCGGGTGACGGTCGGCAAACGGATCTCGGAGCGCGTGTACCTGACCTTCTCGCGCAGCCTCAATTCGTCGTTCGCCGATCAGATCCTGCTGCTCGAGTACGACGAAAGCGATCGCCTGTCGTGGATTCTCTCGCGCAACGAGGATGAGACCTACGCGATCGAGATCCGCGTGAGGCACACCTTCTAATGCGGACGGCACTGGCATGCCTCGGGGGCATGCTCATCGTGCTCACCCCGGCGGCCGCGGGCGCCGACGTCGGGGCGTATCTGGGAAAGCCCGTCGCCTCGGTCCGGCTGGCCGCCGACGGGCGCGACACCACCGAACAAAAGCTCCTGCAAATGGTCGAGACGCGGGTGGGACGACCGTTGACCATGGTCGATGTCCGCGAATCGATCGCTCACCTGTTCAGCCTCGGGGAGTTCGCGGACGTCGTCGTCCACGCGGACGCCGCAGCCGGCGGCGTGGCGCTGCGGTACGAGCTGGTCCCGACACGGCCGATCCAGCGGATTGTGTTTGGCGGCGCCCTCGACCGGCCCGGCATTGACGAGAACGATCTGCGCGCCGCAATCGTCGACCGCTTCGGCGCGGCGCCGCCCGCCGCGCGCATTTCGGAAATGGCGGCGCTCGTCCGCGATCGGCTTGCCGCGCGAGGATATCTGCGTGCGCGCGTGACGCCCGACGCCGATTTCGCGCGTGCGGCCGGGCGGGGCGCGCTGGTATGTGCGATCGACCCCGGCGCGCGCACTCGCCTCGGCTCGGTCGACGTCGTGGGCTCGCCGGGAATGCCGACGGCGGAGCTGCTGGATCAGCTCGAGCTCTCGATTGGCGGCCCGTACGAGCCCGAGGCCCTGAACAGGCGCATCGAGCAGTACATCCAGGACCGCCGGAACCGCGGGTACTACGCGGCGCGATTGACCCTCAGGACCGAGCTCGTCGACGACGATCGCGTCGCCAGGATGACGCTGACGCCGGTGACCGGTCCCCGCGTCCGCGTCGTGTTCAGCGGCGATCCGCTGCCTGCCGGACGGCGCGAGGCACTGGTCCCGATCGCGGGCGAAGGGTCCGCCGACGAGGATTTGCTCGAGGATTCCAGCAACAATATCGAAGAGTATTTCCGCGCACAGGGCTACCGGGACGCGACCGCGCCACATCGGCGCGAGGAGTCGGACCGCGAGCTGCTCATCACCTTCAGCCTCAAGAGGGGCCCGCTGTATCGCACGGCGCGCGTCGAGATTTCCGGCAATCAGTCGGTGCCGCTGGAGGAGATCGCGCCGGCGCTTCAGGTACGGGTGGGGCAACCGTTCGCGGCGGCGACCCTCGACGCGGATCTGTCGGGAATCGAAAATCTCTATCGCCGCCGGGGTTTCGCCGCGGCACGAGTCGAAGCCGCCGTGGAACCGGCGGCACCAGCGACAGCTAGCGGCGAAATCCCGGTCTCGATCCGTATTGTCATCGCCGAGAACATCCGGACCGTGGTGACCTCGGTGAAGGTGACGGGCAACCAGGCGGTGCCGCAATCTGCGCTGACGGCCGGGCTTGGCCTCCAGCCCGGCCGTCCGTTCTTTCTGACGCAGATGGCCGTCGACCGGGACGCCATCCAGCTCCGCTACGCCAATCTCGGCTTTCAAAGCGCAACCGTCGACAGCAATCCGGGGCTGGTCGCGGACGGGACGGGCGCCGATGTCGTGTTCACGGTTCATGAAGGCCCGCGCCTGTTCGTCGACCACGTGCTCATCGTCGGCCACGAGCGGACCCGGAGGGAAACGATCGAGCGTGAGCTGCAGGTCAAGCCGGGCGATCCGCTCAGTCTGGCCGCTCTGACCGAAAGCCAGCGGCGCCTCGCCGCCCTCGGCCTGTTCCGCCGCACGCGCATCACGTTGCTCGGCCACGGCGACGAGACGACGCGCGACGTCCTCATCACGCTCGAGGAGGCGCCGGTCACGACCGCCTCGTACGGCGGAGGGCTCGAGGCCGGGCGCCGCATCCGCAGGTCCGAAGCGGAGGGCGGGATCGCGTCCGAGCGCCTGGAGTTCGCGCCCCGCGCCTTCTTCGAGATCGGCCGCCGCAACCTGTTCGGCAAGAACCGCTCGATCAACCTGTTCACGCGCGTCAGCCTCCGGCCCAAGGACTCGCCCTTTTTTGCGAACGGGACGCCGGATGGCCAGGATGGGTCGGGCTTCGGCTTCAGCGAGTACCGGGTGCTGGGCACATTCCGCGAACCGCGGGTGTTCGGAAGCGCCGCCGACGCGTTCCTGACGGCCACGGCGGAACAGCAGATCCGGTCGAGCTTCAACTTCGCACGGCGGGCGTTCAGCGCGGAAGTCGGACGCCGCCTCACACGCGCGGTGAGCCTGAGCGGGAATTATCAGATTCAACGCACTGAGCTGTTCAACGAACGCTTCAACCCGGCGGACAAGCTGTTGATCGATCGGCTGTTTCCTCAAGTGCGCCTCTCTTCGTTCTCTTCATCGGCCATTCGTGACACGCGCAACGATCCCGTCGATCCGGCGACGGGCCACTATTTCAGCGGAAACGCGCAGGTCGCGGCCAGACGGATCGGCTCAGAAGTCGGCCTGATCAAGTCGTACCTCACCGCGCAACTCCTGCGCACGCTGCCGCGTACGAACCAGATGGTCTTCGTGGCCAACGGTCGGCTCGGACTGGCGACCGGGTTTGGGCGTGAGGTCGTCCGCACCGGCGAAGACGACCGCCCGATCGCCGGCGCTGAGGGAGGGCCGGTTCTGGATGTCGTCAAGGATCTTCCGGCCAGCGAGCGCTTCTTTGCCGGCGGCGACACAACGGTCAGGGGCTTCGCCCTGGATCAGCTGGGCACACCGGCCACCATCGACAAGGACGGTTTTCCGATTGGCGGCAATGCCCTGGTGATCTTCAACGCCGAACTCCGGATTCCGGTGGCGGGCGGGCTCGGCATCGTGGGATTCTTCGATACGGGGAATGTGTTCGCGCGGACGACGGACATCGATCTGAAGGAGCTCCGGAGCGCCGTCGGGTTCGGCGTGCGCTATAAGTCGCCCGTGGGCCCCATCCGGGTGGATCTGGGATTCAAGATTCGGCGGCGTGAGATCGCCGCCGGCGTTCAGGAAAGCGCCAATGCGCTTCACATCAGCCTGGGGCAGGCATTTTAGCGATCATGAGAGTGCGGATGGACCGGGGAGTGCGGACGTGTTCTCGAATGGCGCTGGGCTGTAGCCTGCTGGTGGCCGTGGTGGTCTGCGCCGGTTGCGCGCAGGCGGTCAAGGCGAGCGAAATCATCGACCGCGTCCTGGCTGTGGCGGCCGGCAATCTGATCATGCTCAGCGACGTCACCGCCGCGCGGGATCTCGGGCTGGTCGCGCGCGACGCGGCGTCGGACCCGATCCGCGAAACGCTCTCGCGGCTCATCGAGCGCGCGATTATCCTCGCCGAAGTGGAGCGTTACGCGCCTCCCGAGCCTGACGCCGAGGCCGTCGACCGCGAGATCCAGGTCGTACGGTCGGGGTTTCCCTCGCCGCAGGCCTTCGAAGCCACGCTCGGGCGGGTCGGCGTGAACGAGAAACATCTGCGCGAGACGCTGCGTCAGGACCTCCGCATCCGCGCCTATCTGGACCAACGGTTCACGGTGGCACCGCCGACCGACGAGGAACTCGGGCGCTATTACCGCGACCATCAGCAGGCGTTCTCCCGAAACGGCGCTGCGATCCCCTTCGAGCAGGCCCGGCAGGACGTGGCGCAGGCGGTACGCGCCGAGCGGCGCGGGGCGCTCGTCGACGAATGGGTAGCCGGCCTCCGCCGACGTGTCGAGATCGTGGACCTCTACGCCGGGAAGCCCTGAAAGGCTGAGGGCTGAGGGCTCAGCGTTCTGCCCTGGCGTGGCTGTCAAGCGTCCTACCTGCCGAACACGACGAACTGTACGAGCTGCAGAATGTTGAAGCCGGCGTGGCTGACGACCGGCGCCGCCACGGATCGCCGGCGCAGATAGATCGCACCCCAGAAGGCGCCAAGCAGCGCGGTGGCCACAGCCGCGTCGGCTCCCTGCACGAGGTGTCCGGCGCCGAACGCCGCGCTGGTCACGAGGACGCCGACGCCCGCACCGCCCAGCCACCGCTCGAACCGACGAAGCAGAAAGGCCCGCTGGCATTCCTCGCGGACGCCGCCCGCAATGACCACGACCACGCCGAACAGGACCGCATCGCCCGGCGTGCGGATTAACTCCTGGAGCGGGTTTCGCTCGACGGTGTGCAGCCAGGGGGCGAGTTGTTGAAGCCCCCCGAGCACGACGATGCCGATCGCCAGCGCGCCGAATGTCAGCGGCACGCCGGCCAGCGCCTCGCGGCCAGCTGGCCGTACGCCGAGGAAGACGTCGCGCACGCCTTCACCATGGGCCGCGAGGAACAGCGTGACGAGCGTCAACAGCAGGGCCGAGTCGGTCAGCGACAAGAGGACCACGTACCAGACGGTGAGCGGCTGCCCGGCGAGCGGGCCGTACCCGGCCGCCCCGAACATCGCGCCGAGCGCGATCTGCGTCGGGTAGTCCGAGCAAATAACGACCTCGAGCAGCGCCACAGCTCGGTCGGCAGGCCTCGGTGGCCGCTCGGCCGCCGCCGGAATGGATTCGAAATCCCCTTCTGGGGCCATGGTTCAGCCTACTGCATCGAAGCCGCGGCGCTTGCGCCCGCTCCCGTTGGCGCGCACAATGTAAAAATGACATGGTGCAGGAGAAAGATAGGGCGTCCATGAGTGTCGCGGGCGAGAACGCCCTCAAGACGGCAGGCACGGCGCCCCATCTCGCGTCCGAGCGCGTCCTGATCGTGGAAGACGATGCCGCGGCACGCGTCGGGCTCGAGCAGCTCGTGAAGAGCTGGGGCTTCGTCGCCGCGTCGGCAGCCGATGGCGAAGACGCACTGGAGAAAGTGACGAGCTTTCGGCCGGCCATCGTCATCTCCGACCTCGTCATGCCGCGCCTGGACGGACTCGGACTGCTGCGCGCCCTGCAGGCGCAAGGGGCGGACGTGACGACCCTGCTGCTGACGGCGCAGGGCACGGTGGAAACGGCGGTCGAGGCGATGAAAGAAGGCGCGTACGACTACCTGACGAAGCCGGTGGACATCCAGCGTCTGAAAGTCCTCCTCGACAAGATTGTCGAACGGCTCGAAACGTTTCGCGAAGTGAAAGCGCTGCGGCGCCAGCTGCGCGAACACGGCACGTTCGGATCCATGATCGGCAACAGCCCCGAGATGCGGAAGATTTATCAGGTCGTGGAACAGGCGGCGCCGACGAGCGCGTCGGTGCTCATCGCGGGCGAGTCGGGCACGGGCAAGGAACTCGTGGCCCAGACGATCCACCAGCTCAGTCCCCGCGCTGCCTTCCCCTTCGTCGCGATCAATTGCGCCGCCATTCCCGAGACGCTCCTCGAGAGCGAGATCTTCGGGCACGAGAAGGGCGCGTTCACGGGCGCCGCCGATCGGCGCCAGGGATGCTTCGAGCTCGCCGACCGCGGCACGCTCTTTCTCGATGAGATCGGCGAAATGACGCCGTCCACGCAGGTCAAGCTGCTGCGTGTGCTGCAGGAACTCAGGTTCCGGCGGCTGGGTGGACGCACGGAACAGTCTGTCGATGTGCGCGTTGTCGCGGCCACCAACATGGAGCCGCAGGATGCCGTACAGAAGGGCAAGCTCCGCGAAGATCTGTACTACCGGCTCAACGTCTTCGCGTTGCGGCTCCCGCCGCTCCGCGAGCGCAAGGAGGATCTTCCGCTCTTGATCCAGGCGTTCATCAACGAGTTCAACACCCGGAACCAGCGATCGATTGTCGGCGTGGATCACCAGACGATGCGCATCCTCGAGCAACACGAGTGGCCGGGCAACGTCCGGGAACTGAAAAACGTGATCGAGCGGGCGACGATTCTGGCGGCGGGGCCGTTCATCGAGCCGCAACACCTGCCGCCGTCCTTGTCCGAGGAGCCACCGGCGCCGCTGCGCCCTCAGGTGCAGCTCGCACCGGGCACGACCGTCGAGGAGGCGGAGCGGCAGCTGATCGTGATGACGCTCGAACACACGCGCGACAACAAGACCCGGGCGGCGGAAATCCTCGGCATCAGCCTCAAAACGCTGCACAACAAGTTGAACAAGCTGCGGCTCCGGCCGAAGAAGACACCGCAGGGCCGTGAGCTCTGAGCCCGAGCCCTGACATGCGACTGGGAATCAAAAGCAAGCAGGTACTCGGCGTCACGACGATCGCCGGACTGATCGTCGTCGCGCTGAGCCTGATGCATCTCGCCGAGCTCGCCCGCATCAATCTCGATGAGAGCCGGGCGCGGGCCGAGCTCCTCGCCAACGCGGTCTACCATCGTGCGCGCCTGGTCGTCGCCTCCGGGAGCGACCCCGCCGTGGCGCTCAACGCCGACCCGGGCCTTCGCTCGATCCTCGAGGCGACGCTGTATTCGCCCAACGTCACGTTCGCCGCCCTCGTCGACGCCGATGGCCGCGTCGTCGCGCACGCCGACCCGACGTTCGAGGGCCGGCCGTTTCGCGCCGCGCCGCCGCTCGACTCGCTGCTCGCGCGCTCGTCGATGATCCAATTGCGCGAGATCTATGCGGAGCAGGGACGCAACTTCGAGTACCGCCAGCCGTTGTATCTTCTCGGCGGGACCGAGTTCGGATCGATTCGGATCGGCGTCTCGACCCTGCTCATCCGAAAGGAGCTGGACGCCTGGCTGAGGCCGGCCGCGGCGACCGCCCTGGTCGCGCTCGCCGCCTCCGTGTTTGGCGCCATGGTGCTGGCGCAGCTCCTGCTGCGGCCGATCCACGTCATTCGCAGCGGTCTGACCCGCCTCGGCCGCGGCGAGTTCGGGGTGCGGCTCGATCTGAAGCAGGACGACGAGTTCGGGGAACTCGGGACGTTTTTCAACACCGTCAGCGCACAGCTGTCCGCCGATCGATCGCAGATGGCTGGTCAGGTCGCCAACCTCGAGTCGGCGGTCGAGCATCTGGAAGACGCCGTGGCGATCGTCAACCCGGCAGGCGAGCTGATTTTCGCGAACCCGGCGATGCGGGCGATCCTGCCGGGGGCGGCGGCGGGCACGGCACTGAAGGCTCTGGCACCCGCCGGTCATCCGATGAGTCGCCTCGCTGAAGAGACCCTCGCGAGCCGGGAATCGCGCGGACCGATTTCGGCGAGGCTGCCGGGCGCGCACGGCGAGCAGGCGGAGCGCCTCATCTTGGCGCACCCGGTGAACGACGCGAGCGGCGACCTGATCGGCATCATGCTGATCGTTCGCAACATCGAGTACCTCGGTCAGATGCAGTCGACCATCAGGTACTCTCGGAAGCTGGCCGCGCTCGGACGCCTGTCCGCGGGTGTCGCGCACGAGGTGAAGAATCCGCTCAACGCGATGATGATCCACCTCGAGCTGCTGCGGCAGCAGGTCGCCCCCCCTGCGCCGGCTCTGCATCGCCGGTTCGCGCAGGCGCCCGTCAGCGGCCCTGCCACGCTCGCCCCTGGCGTCGATGCGGCCGAAGCGGTGCGGCACGTGGACGTCATCGCCGCCGAGATCCGCCGGCTCGACCAAGTCGTGCAGGGATTCCTGAAGTTCACGCGCCCGGAGGATCTCACGCTGCAGCCGGTGCGGCTGTCGGCGCTGTTCGACGAAGTCATCCCCATCGTGCGTCCAGAGGCCGAACGATCACGCGTGGACCTCGTCGTGGAGTGCGACGGGGCGCCCGACGTGAGCGGCGATCCCGGCATGCTGCGGCAGGCGTTTCTCAACCTCGCGCTCAACGCCTGTCAGGCCATGCCGAGCGGCGGCACGCTGCGTGTGCGCGCGGAAGCCGCACGCGGGCGCCGCGTGTCGATTGCCTTCAGCGACACCGGTGTCGGGATCAGACCCGAACATCTGCCGCGCATCTTCGACCTGTATTTCACGACGAGGGACAAGGGCAGCGGGATCGGCCTGTCGATGGTGTACCGCACCATTCAGATGCACGACGGCGAGGTTGAGGTACAGTCCACCCCAGGGAAGGGCACGACATTCAGGGTGCTGTTGCCTCAGGCGTAGGGAATGACATGGGCGAATCTGAAAAGGCCGGGATGCCGTCGTGCCGCAGGCGCGCCGCGGCGTTTCTGCCGCTGTGTATCGCCGCGCTCCTCGGGGCCGGCTGTTTCCGGGCGCAGGCCAGGACCATTCCCGACACGCCGCCCCTGGACGTGCCGCTCCCGCCGCCGCGTCTGGTCGAGGCAACCGAAACCCAGCCACCCGAACCGGTGACGCTGCCCGCGGATCCGGTCCGTAATCTGCCGCCGCGACCGCGGCCTGCCCCTGCCCCCGCCCGGCAGCAGCAGGGCGATCCCTCGAAGCCGGAGCCGTCAAAGCCCGCCGAGGAGCCGAGAGCTCCCGCGACGACCCTGCGGACGACGCCAACCGAGCAGGAAGCAGAAGCCGAGCGGAGAATCCGCGGGTTGTTGCTCGAGGCGACGGTCAACCTCAACCGAATCGACTATGGCCGGCTGAGCGCGGATGCCAAGGGGCAGTACGACTCCGCCAAGGGGTTCGTGCGGCAGGCTGAGGACGCGTTGGGCAGCAAGAACCTCGTGTTCGCGAGTTACCTGGCCGACAAGGCAGCAACGCTCGCGGCTCGGTTACGGGGACAATAACGCCTCGGTTTTGGCTGCACTCCCGCCACCCGTCGGTCCTGAAAATGTCAATATCTTGCGAGTGCCCTAAAAGCACGGCACAATATATGGTGTTTACGCGCTTGACAAACGGGTCAGGCGGGCTCATATTGATCCGCCGTAGCGCAAACGAAGGCGGGCTCGCGAGAATCTCCCAGCTCTCGTCGCCCGCCGGGGTCGCCGGTCAGGGTTATTTCTGAAGCTCACCGGGGCAAGACCCCGGCCGCAGCGTCGCTTCCGACGGGGCGGGAGCACGACGCTCTGATCCGAGGGCAGGCCCCCCGGAACAAGGGAGAACACGACATGAAAGAAGGCGCCGCCTATCAGGCCGCAACCGCGCAGCATTCAGCTGAGACCGGTGGAGCGCAGAGCGTGGATCTGCCGCGTGCCTCGGCCAGCTCGGAACGTGTGCGGAAGAGCGCGGTGTCGGCGCCGGGCCTGGCGTTCCCCCGGTTCTTTACTGACGCCGGGGTGGATCCCTTCGACGAGGTCGAATGGGAGCTCCGCGCGGCGATGATCGGCAACGAACGCGGCGAGGTGGTCTTCGAACAGCGCGACGTCGAGATCCCGAGGTTCTGGTCGCAGCAGGCGACCAACATCGTCGTGTCGAAGTACTTCCGCGGACAGATTGGCGGCCCGGAGCGCGAGCGGAGCGTGAAGCAGCTCATCGGTCGCGTCGTGAACACGATCACGGAGTGGGCGCGCCAGGGGAAGTACTTTGCGGGCGAAGAGGATCTGCAGGCTTTCAGCGACGATCTGAAGCACATCCTGGTCTACCAGAAGGCTGCATTCAACAGCCCCGTCTGGTTCAACTGCGGCTTTGAAAAGGCGCCGCAGTGCTCCGCCTGTTTCATCAACTCGGTGCAGGACACGATGGATTCGATCCTGACGCTGGCACGCACCGAGGGCATGCTGTTCAAGTTCGGATCGGGGACGGGCACGAACCTGTCGCCGATCCGGTCTTCAAAGGAACTGCTGGCCGGCGGAGGCACGGCGTCAGGCCCCGTCTCGTTCATGAAGGGCTACGACGCGTTCGCGGGGGTGATCAAGTCGGGCGGCAAGACGCGCCGCGCCGCCAAGATGGTCATCCTCGACGCCGATCACCCCGACATCATCGAGTTCATCAACTGCAAGGTGGAGGAAGAACGGAAGGCCTGGGCGCTCATCGACGCCGGCTACGACGGCTCGTTCACCGGTCCGGCGTACTCGTCGGTCTTCTTTCAGAACTCGAACAACAGCGTGCGCGTCCCTGACGAGTTCATGCGCGCGGTACTGGACGACAGCACGTGGGAAACGCACGCCGTCCGGACGGGCGAGGCGATGGATACGTATCAGGCGCGCGACCTGATGCGGCAGATCGCCGAGGGCACCCACGTGTGCGGCGACCCCGGCATGCAGTTCGACACGACCATCAACGAGTGGCACACGTGCCCGAACACAGACCGGATCTACGCGAGCAACCCGTGTTCCGAGTACATGTTCCTGAACGACTCGGCGTGCAATCTGGCGTCGATCAACCTGATGAAATTCGTGAACGTCGATGGCGATCTCACCGCCGCCGAGTTCGACGTCGTCGCTTACAAGGCGGCGATCCGCACGCTCATCACAGCCCAGGAAATCATCGTCGACAACGCCAGTTATCCGGCACCGGCGATCGAGAAGAACAGCCACGCGTACCGCCCGCTCGGCCTCGGTTACGCGAATCTGGGCGCGCTGCTGATGTCGCGTGGTCTGCCCTACGACAGCGACGCCGGCCGCGATTACGCGGCTGCGCTGACCGCGCTGATGACCGGTGAGGCCTATGCGCACTCGTCGCGGATCGCGCGCGACTGCGGAGGCCCCTTCTCGGGCTACGACAGGAACCGCGAGCCGTTTGTGCGCGTCATGCGCAAGCACCGCGACGCGTTGCGCGACGTCAATGCCCGTAACGTGCCGTCCGATCTCTACGCCTCGGCCAGGAGCGCCTGGGATGAGGCCGTGGAGCTCGGGGAAGCCTTCGGGTACCGGAACGCGCAGGCCACGGTGCTCGCGCCGACCGGGACCATCGGCTTCATGATGGACTGCGACACGACCGGCGTCGAGCCGGACATCGCCCTGGTCAAGTACAAGAAGCTCGTCGGCGGCGGCCTGATGAAGATCGTGAACCAGACCGTGCCGATGGCGCTGAAGCGCCTGGGATACACGGCGGCGCAGATCGACGCGATCGTCGACTACATCGACCAGAACGAGACGATCGAAGGGGCGCCCGGCCTCAGGGACTCGCACCTGCCGGTGTTCGACTGCGCGTTCAAGGCGGCCAAGGGGCACCGCTCGATTCACTACATGGGCCACATCAAGATGATGGGCGCGACGCAGCCGTTCATCTCTGGCGCCATCAGCAAGACGGTCAACGTCCCGAAGGAGGCGACGGTCGAGGAGATCATGCAGGCCTACGTCCAGTCGTGGAAGCTGGGTGCCAAGGCCATCTCCATCTATCGCGACGGCAGCAAGCGCACGCAGCCGCTCAACACGTCGAGGGACAAGACGGCGGCCGAAATCGCCCAACTGGCAGCGGCGCAGCTCGTGACGCAGCCCGTGCGCCGCCGCCTGCCCGACGAGCGGCAGGCGATCACGCACAAGTTCGATATCCAGGGACACGAGGGCTACATCACGGTGGGCCTCTTCGAGGACGGCCAGCCGGGCGAGATCTTCCTCGTCATGGCCAAGGAAGGCTCGACGATTTCCGGCTTCGCCGATGCATTCGCGCAGGCGATCTCCTACGCGCTTCAGTACGGCGTGCCGCTCCAGGCGCTGGTCGACAAGTTCAGCCACGTCCGGTTCGAGCCGTCGGGCATGACGCGCAACCCGGAGATCCGCTTCGCGAAGTCGATTGTCGATTACATCTTCAGGTGGCTGGCCTCCAAATTCCTGTCGCCCGAGGCGCAGTTCCACGCGGGCGTCAACGGCCGCGAGCGCCTCGAGGAGGCCGACGGCAGCGGCCGCAATCAGCTCTCGGCGGTCGCGGCTGCGCCGAAGCCAGGCGCCGGGCCCGTGACACCGTTCTCGACGATTCAGAACCAGGAAGACGCGCCGCCGTGCTCCATGTGCGGAGCGATCATGATCCGCAGCGGCGCCTGCTACAAGTGCGTGAACTGCGGTAATACCAGCGGCTGCGCGTAGCCTGACGATGCCGCAGCGCCCCCCTAGTTGCGGCCCTCAATCGAGCAGCACGCCGCGACTCGCCCGGTGCATCATCCTGGCGGCCGCGCTGGCCGCTGCCACGAGTCCGCCCGCCGGCGCGGCCACGCTCGACGATGCAGCCGGAGACGAG
>Ga0209343_10003959_pt1 | contig 18389 bp, 11 predicted proteins | sample RifCSPlowO2_02_FD_184026 | JGI IMG/M metagenome (GOLD analysis project Ga0209343, IMG submission 184026) | Groundwater microbial communities from Rifle, Colorado - Rifle CSP2_plank lowO2_0.2 (SPAdes) (version 2) | ecosystem: Environmental > Aquatic > Deep subsurface > Groundwater | place... | reverse complement strand
AATGCATACGGGGAAACAGGGACGGCCTGAACTGCGCGGTTTTCAAAGAACCGGGATCTCAGCGCCGCGCCTCGATCCCCCCCCAAAGGCCCTGGCGATTTAAGCTTGACTCGATCAGGCAGCCCCGCATACGATTTTGCGGACAGGTAAAGTTGAAATCGGAAATTCCGGTTCAAACGTGCATCAACCTTCACAAGTAACTTCCGAAACATTGCCACACGCGGCCTCTCTCGGACGATACCGCTCCCACGTTACGAAGCGGCTGGCCACAATGAAGCAACAGCGTTTCGCCGAGCGATTCTGGACCAAAGACCCGACTCTTTGGAAACAGGATGAAGCCGTCGGCCGGGCCATCCGCAATCGGCTGGGGTGGCTCGATGTCGTCGAGACGATGCAGTCGGACTGCCCCGCGCTGCTCGCCTTCGCCGCCGATGCGCGGCAGGCCGGGTTCACCGACGCTCTTCTGCTGGGGATGGGCGGCAGCAGCCTTTGCGCCGAGGTGCTCCGGCGCAGCTTCCCCGTCGCGCCGGGCTTTCTGCGATTGCACGTGCTCGACAGCACCGATCCCGACGCCGTCCGCCGCGCCGAAGCGAAGCTGCCGCTCGAGACCACGCTCTTCCTCGTCTCGACCAAGTCGGGAACCACCACCGAAACGCTCTGCTTCTTCCGGTACTTCTACGAGCAGGTGAGCAAGCGGAAGGGAGACCGCGCGGGAGAAAATTTCCTGGCCATCACCGACCCCGGAGGGCCGCTCGTCTCTCTCGCCGCGGAGAAGAAGTTTCGGCGAACGTACCTGAACCCGCCGGACGTGGGGGGGCGGTTCTCCGTGCTCTCCTACTTTGGATTGGTCCCCGCGGTTCTGATGGGGGTGGACATCCGGCAATTGCTGGCGCGGGCCGCCCGGTTTCTGCCGCAGAACGGCGCCGCGAGCGCCACGGAAGAAAATCCAGCCATCCAGTTGGGAGCGATTCTGGGCGAGTTAGCCCTGCAAGGGCGCGACAAGGTGACCTTCTTTCTTTCGCCTCCGATTGCTTCCTTCGGCTGCTGGGTGGAACAGCTTGTGGCGGAGAGCACCGGCAAGGAAGGCAAGGGGCTGCTTCCCATCGAAGGGGAACCGCTCGGGCGGCCGGATTCCTACGGGCCGGACCGCGTGTTCGCGCACCTGCAACTGAACTCCGCCGCGGACACGCAGCTCGTCCGCCTGGGGAAGGCTTTGGAGAAAGCAGGCCATCCGGTCCTCCGCATTGGCTTGCAGGACCGGCTCGACTTGGGGACGGAATTCTTTCGCTGGGAAATTGCCACCGCCGTGGCCGGCTCGATTTTGGAAGTCAACCCGTTTGATGAGCCGAACGTCAAGGAGAGCAAGGACAATACCGAGCGCCTTCTCCGGAAACTGGAATCGCAGGGGAAACTGGACGAGTCCTCGCCGCTGTGTCGCGAGTCCGGCATCGCGCTCTATGGCGACGCGGGAATGATAGCAGCGCCAAGAGCCGCGCCCAAAGCGTCGCCCAAGCGAACGACTGCTTCCGCCAAGCCCGCGGGACAAGTCCAGGAACTGCTTCGCGCGCATTTCGGTCAAGCCGCGCATTTCGCTCAAGCCGCGCATTTCGGTCAAGCAAAGAAGGGCGGCTACGTGGCTTTCCTGGCGTATCTCACGCCTTCCCCGGCCCGCGAGAAGTGGTTCCAGCAGATACGGACGCGGCTGCGCGCGGCGCTCGGAACCGCCACCACGGTCGGATACGGCCCGCGCTATCTCCATTCCACCGGGCAGTTCCATAAGGGAGGCCCGCCCACGGGGGTCTTTGTCGAGATCACAGCGCGCAAGAAAGAAGACCGGGCCATTCCGGGCTGTCCCTACACGTTCGGCACGCTCCAGCGCGCCCAGGCGTTGGGAGACCTGGAAGCCTTGCGGAGCAAGAATCGTTCCATCCTCCGCCTGGACCTGGAAGGCAGCCCCGAGGCCGGTCTGCGGCGGCTGGCCGAATGGATCGAGGCGGCTTTCCGGCGTCGCCCGGCTGCTGCGAAGAAGATGAAGGCATAAGGACGGAAGAGCGGCCCAGGCTCCGTAGGAGCCGCTTTCGGAGCGGGGTAGTGTCCTAAATCTGTGTTGCTCTCTGGCGGCGTCCATCGAACCAGCAGGATGACCCCGGCGATGGAAGCCGGAATTGCGAACCGGATATGGAACCTTCGGGAACTGTTAAGCGCTTAGAATCCTTTGACTCGCTAGATCGAGACTGGTAAACTCTTAAGCATGGCAGTCGAACAAAAAGCGAATATCCCCATTGGCTCGATACAACCCGGCATTTTGGTGGATCGGGAAATTCAGGAGATGATTCGCTTAGGGATGTTGAAAATTGATCCCTTTGACCTCGACTCCCTTGAACCGGCAACATACGACCTTGGCGTTGGGAGTACTGCCGTTGTTAGCACTCTCTCCGAGCCTGTGGATTTGCGGGAGCGGCCACTATTGACGATCGAGCCTTATGCCTCCGCATTTCTACAGACAGACGAAATATTGGAACTGTCACCTCGAATGGTAGGACGCCTAGGGCCTCGCAGTAACCTCTCTCGGCACGGCATCTTCGTGTCTACTGGACCGCAAATTGATCCCGGTTTTAAGGGGCGTTTGTTTGTCAATTTGCTAAACGTGACTGATCGTCCATTTATCATTCGCCACCTGAGCAAATTCCTAACCGTCGAATTTCATTTGCTTGCTGCCGCCCCAGACAAGATTTACGAAGGACCCAATCAAGGCAAGACACAATTCTCAGAAGATGACATTAACAGAATCGTTGGTCGGGGCGGTCCGTCCCTGAAAGATGTTCACAGGGACTTGCTGGAAATGCTTCAACTTATGAAGGGTGTTGCTACTCTTGGAGAAGAAGTCCCGCGTCTGGCGGAATTGCAGGAAAGCGCGCTAAATAGAATTGTTGACCTCAACAGGGTGGCCCAGACGCCCTCGATTATGGTCCCGATTTCGACACTCGCCCCAGAGCCCTACACATTGGTCCGCGATATTCCTTGTCTCATCCAACCCACTGATGGCGGATTTGTGGCGACATTCTTTGACGCGAACATAAGCGCCTCTGGCGATACACAACAGGAGGCCCTAGAAAACCTAAAAGCCCTCTTGGTAGACATCTTTGATGATCTTGTTTCGGAACCAAAGGACAAACTTGGCCCAGAGCCGAAGCGACAGCTTGAAGTGCTGAAAACACTGATTAGAAAGCATCCATAAATTCAAATGCTGACTCGTGAAGACGCTGAGAAGATCACCGCAAAGCTGAAAGCCACGATCCGACACAAGAACAGACATGATTTAGCCGTTGTTGAATATGACGGCAAACGGATTACACAGTTTGGCATTCGTCGCGGCTCTAGGAGGGATCAAGGACACGACCATATTCCGAGTTCACTCCACGTCAGTCCGCACGAAGCGTTGCTCCTCGCACAGTGTCCAATGTCGCTGGATGATTGGGTCGCCAAAATGAAAGATAAGGGATTCATAACGACCACACCACCTGCCCAAAAGCGGCCGTCTCCACTGAACTAGGCTTCCAGCAACACAAAATTAGGACACGACCCGGGGCCCCTCGATTCTTTACTTTTTCTCCAAAGGTCAGTACGATAGAGTCGGACGTTGCCCTGCAATCGGGTCCAGCAAGGGTTCCGGGGCCGGAACGCCCATCGCTCGGGAGCCTCGACGGGAGCGGAACGGAAGTTCGCGCGGCCCGGCTCGAACGCAGGTTTGGAAAGCCTCAATCATAAGAAATCATACGGAAGGAACGAATCTCATGTCAGCCACGAATACAATCCCAGCGACGGCCACGGAAACCGCCACCATCACGATTGGAGGGAAGACCGTCTCCCTGCCGATCATCACGGGCACGGAGAACGAGAAAGCGATTGACATCGCGCGGCTCCGCCAGGAGACCGCCTGCGTCACGCTCGATCACGGCTACATGAACACGGGATCGTGCGTCAGTTCCGTCGCCTTCATTGACGGGGACCAGGGCATCCTCCGCTACCGGGGCTACCCGATTGAGCAACTGGCCAAGAGCTCGACCTTTACGGAAACGGCCTACCTGCTCATTTACGGAAAACTCCCCACGCGCGGCGAGCTGGACCGGTTCAACACGCTGCTGACGCGCCACTCGATGATCCACGAAGATATGAAGCGCTTCTTCGACGGCTATCCGAGCACCGCGCATCCCATGGCGATCCTCTCCGCGATGGTCTGCTCGCTGTCGAGCTACTACCCCCAGGCGCTGGAGCCGAACCGGCGCGATCACTTAGACCTGATGATCGGGCGCCTGCTGGCGAAGATGCCGACCATCGTCGCGCTTTCCTATAAGAAGTCCATTGGCCAGCCGTTTGCGTACCCGCTGAATTCGCTCGATTATCCCTCGAACTTCCTCCACATGCTGTTCTCGGTGCCGGCCGAGGAGTATCACGTGGATCCCGACGTGGCCCGCGCGCTCGACCTGCTGCTGATCCTGCACGCCGATCACGAGCAGAATTGCAGCACCTCGACGGTCCGGCTGGTCGGCAGCAGCCAGGCCAATCTGTTTGCCAGCATCGCCGCCGGAATCTGCGCCCTCTGGGGGCCGTTGCACGGCGGGGCCAATCAGGAAGTCATGGCCATGCTGCAGACGATCCACGAAGACGGCGGGAACGTGGACAAATACATCGCAATGTCCAAGGACAAGAAGTCGGATTTCCGGCTCATGGGTTTCGGGCATCGCGTGTACAAGAACTTTGACCCGCGCGCCAAGATCATCAAGGAGGCCTGCGACGCGGTGCTCGCCAAGCTGGGTGTCAACGACCCGCTGCTCGACATCGCCCGACGCCTGGAAGAACGCGCCCTCAAAGACGATTACTTCGTCTCGCACAAGCTCTACCCCAACGTGGACTTCTACAGCGGGATCATCTATAAGGCCATCGGCATCCCCACCAACATGTTCACCGTGATGTTCGCCATGGGACGCCTGCCGGGGTGGATTGCCCAGTGGAAAGAGATGACCGAGTCGCCCAATACCAAGATCGGCCGGCCTCGCCAAATCTACGTCGGGGCCACGGCCCGGGATTATACGCCGATCGAGAAGCGCGGCTGACGCGACTCGGCAACGAACCGCTCCTTGGTTCCCGTGGACGCATTCTCGAAGATTCGACCAGCGCCGTTCTTTCTCTCTTTTATCGTCCGCTACTGGGTCGGCATCGGACGGCCGGGCGACCGCCTGCGAACGCTGCTGAGCATCCTCTCGGTCGGGCTTGGCGTGGGCGTGGTCCTGGCCATTCAACTCGCCAACCGCAGCGCCATCGGCTCCTTCCAGTCCTCGCTCCTTGAAATTGCCGGGCGCTCCAATCTTTCGATTTTCGCAACCAACGGCATAGACGAACTGCTTTTGCCGCGGCTCCGGGAGACCCTCGGACCGGACGTGAAGATTTCGCCCGTCGTCGAATCCACGGCGGTTGTTCCCGCCACGCGAGAAGCCCTCCGGGTGCTCGGAATTGATATTGTCCAGGACCGGCCGTTCCGCGAAACGGCTCTCGAGGGAATCCGCCTCTCCCCGCGCGATTTTTTGCTGCTGCTCACGGACCCGCATTCGATCGTGGTCGGCGAAGCCTTCGCCCGCCGCCACGGTCTGCAATCCGGATCGAAGCTCCCGCTGCTCGTCCATGACCGCCGGGAAGAGTTCACCGTGCGCGGAATCCTCGCGCCGCAAGGAGTCGGCAAAGTGCTGGCGGGCAACATTGCCCTCCTGGATATTGCCGCCGCCCAGCTCGCCTTCCGCCGCTTGGGAAAATTGGACCGCATAGATTTGGCCGTGCCGCCGGAGCGATTGTCGCAAACGCAGGCCCTGCTCGAGCGGCAACTGCCGGCGGGCTTGCGCGTCGAGAGGCCGCACGAACAAGCCGCGCAGACCGACAAAATGCTGCGGGCCTTCCGCTGGAACCTGACCGCGTTGAGCTATGTGTCGCTGGTCGTGGGAGCGTTCCTGATCTACAACACGATTGCCGTCTCGGTGGTGCGGCGGCGCAGCGAGATCGGCACGCTGCGGGCGCTCGGCGCGACCTCCGGGCAAGTGCTGCGGCTCTTCCTGGCCGAAGCCTTGGTGCTCGGCGTGGCGGGAGGGTTCGCGGGGATCGCCTTGGGACGGATGCTCGCGGACTTCGCGCTGCGCCTGGTCTCCGGGACCGTGAATACCCTCTACGTCGCGGCTCCGCCGGCCCCCATTCAGCTTGACTGGAGCCTGGCGGGCATTGCGGTCGGAATCGGCGGGCTGACCGCCGTGCTCTCGGCATTGCTGCCGGCGCTCGAAGCCACCGAGGTCCTCCCGGCGGAAGCTCTCCAACATGGCGCTCATGAACAACACCGCCGCCTGGCCGTCCGCCGTTATGCGGCTCTGGGCATGGTTACGCTGATTCTCGCGGGCGTGGCCGCCCGCTTGCCCGCCGTGGACGGACTGCCTCTGTTCGGATACCTTTCTGCCCTTCTGGTCATTGTGGGATTTTCGTTTCTGATGCCGCTGTTCCTCTACTTCTTGACGGCGGCGCTGGATTGGCCGGTGAAGAAAGTCGCGGGAGTGGAAGGCCATTTGGCGGCACGCGGGCTGGCGGCGTCACCCGCCCGCATTTCCGTCCTGGTGATGTCGCTCGCCACCGCCGTCGCTATGATGGCGAGCGTCGCCATCATGGTCGGAAGCTTCCGCCAGACGGTCGAGCATTGGGCAACGCAGACGCTGCGCGCCGATCTCTTCCTCCGGCCCGCGGCGCAGCTTGCGGGGGTCAGCGACGCGACGATCCCGCCCCAAGCCGTTGCCTTGGTCCGGTCCCATCCGAACGTCGCCGCCGTGGATGCCTTCCGGAGCCTCGATCTGATTTACGGGGGCCGGCGCGTGCTGCTCGGCGCGGGCGAATGGGCAACGCTTGCCCGCTACGGCAACCTTCTGTTCGTGGACGGCCGCTCCCCGCAGCAGGTTATGACGGGGGATACGGCCCAATCGGTGATCGTTTCGGAACCCTTCGCCATTCACATGGGAGTCCGCCGCGGACAGAGGATCGAACTCGAAACCCCTTCGGGAAAGGCTTCGTTCGAAGTGGCCGGGATTTATTACGACTACACCAATGACCGGGGAACCATCGTCCTGGACCGCCCCGTGTACCAGCAGCTCTTCCACGATGACACCGCCAGCACCCTGGCGATTTATTTGAAGGCCGGCGCCAACGAAGAGGACGTGAGAGCACAACTGGCAAGCACGTTGGGAGAGAACGGTTATCAGTTTTTGATTACACCCAATGCCGCGCTGCAACGGGCCGTGCTGCGCGTCTTCGACCGGACGTTCGCGATCACGTACGCCCTGGAGGTACTGGCGATTCTGATCGCGGCCCTGGGGATCGCCAACTCGCTGCTCGCCTTCGTGATCGAGCGGCGGCGCGAATTGGGCATCCTGCGGGTGCTGGGCGCTTCGCGCGGCCAGTTGCGCAAGATGATCCTCACCGAAGCCGCTCTGGTGGGCCTCTTCGGGAACCTGGTCGGATGGCTGATGGGATTGCTGCTCTCGCTGATCCTGATTTTCACGGTGAACAAACAATCCTTCGGGTGGACCATCCAGTTCAGTTATCCCACCACGTTCCTGCTGCTCTCCGGGCTGGCGATTTGGGTGGTCACCATCCTGGCCGGGCTTTATCCCGCGCGCGTGGCGGCGCGCTTCGTCCCGGCGGAGGTCATCGCCATCGAATGAAATCCCTTCTGCGAATCTGCATGGCCCTCCTGCTGGTCCTGGCCTCGATGAAGCCACCTTTTGGCGCTTCTTCTCTGGCCCAGCAGGAATCCTCGATCCCGGGGCCTCGATTCTGCAAAGCCCTGCCCGGCTACCGCTTTGAATTTCCGCGCGACCACTTCTCTCACCCTTGCTTCAAGACAGAGTGGTGGTACTTCACGGGGAATCTGAGCGGCCGCGACGGGCGTCAGTTTGGTTTTGAACTGACCTTCTTCCGCGAAGGGGTCGAGAACCCGCATCCAAATCCTTCCCGCTGGCGCGTGGACGATCTCTACTCGGCGCATTTCGCCGTGAGCGACCTCGGTCGAAAGAAATTTTTCTATGCCGAGCGGCTCCATCGCGCGGGGATCGAACTGGCTGGCGCTGATTCCGGCAAAGGACGGATTTGGAACGCCGATTGGTTCGCCGAGCGGCGCCCTGCGCCCCAGAGTCCTGGGCTTCGGACGCCGGGGCGCGGCGAGTCCTGGCGGCTGGTGGCCGCCGATGGCGCGCAACGCATCCGCCTGGAGTTGCGCCCGCTCAAGCCGCCGGTGATTCAGGGCCGCAACGGCGTGAGCCAGAAAGCGGCGGGAGAAGGCAACGCCTCGCACTATTATTCCCTCACCCGCATGGCGACTTCCGGGACCCTCGAAACTGGCGGTTCAACCTACGAGGTGACGGGGCTGTCGTGGATGGATCATGAGTTCGCCACGAACCAATTGCAGCCTAACCAGGTGGGATGGGATTGGGCCAGCCTGCAACTCGATGACGGGACCGACTGGATGTTCTTGCAGTTGCGACTCGCGGGCGGGGGCCGGGACCCGCACTCGGCGGGAACCTTGGCGCCGTCCGAAGGGCGCGCCGTCGAACTGACGGCCGAGGATTTCGAGATGACTCCGCTCGACGACTGGCGCAGCCCCCACAGTGGCGCACGCTATCCAATTCGCTGGCGCATCCGCGCGCCGCGACAGGGCTTGGATGTGACGATTTCCGCGGCCATGCCCGATCAGGAACTCCTCACGCAGGAAACCACCGGAGTCGTTTATTGGGAAGGGAGCGTCCTGGCGCAAGGGACCCGGAACGGAAAGCCCATTCAAGGCCGAGGCTACCTCGAAATGACCGGCTACGCCGGGCCGTTGCAGCCGGGATTGTACTCGAAGCAGTAGGCACGGTCCCGCTTGGCGGGATGCCATGGGCTTTTTCTCGCCGCCGCGGCCAGCCGTTGACGGCTTCCGGGAAAGCCGATACACTGCCAATAGAACCGCTGCACGCGCCCGTAGCTCAGATGGATAGAGCGACTGCCTACGAAGCAGTAGGTCGGGTGTTCGAGCCACCCCGGGCGCACCATTCCTTTTTCCCCAATTGCAATCGCCGCGCGCGGTATCATATGTTGACTCCACTCTCTCTGCGGAATTGGTAAGATTGTACGATACGAGGAGGAACCAGAAACGCGAATGGGAGTCATCCGGTCGGACGCGGCGTGATGGGTACTCTGTCCGGCCGGCAGGCCCGGAACCGATGAGAGAGAGAAGGGCAGTGCCCGCGTGAGGAGAATGCCATGACCAGAGCGAGTAAGAGTTTCTATCTACTGGCCCTTGGGGTCTTTCTCAATGTAATCGGAACCACGTTAGCTTCCGCGCAGGGAGTCGTTTTTCTGGCCAGCGCCAGTTCCCCGCGACAGATCCGCGCGGAAGGAGTCACCGAGGCCGTCGGCACCGTAGCGTTCTCCGCCCGGAGTTCGGGAACGATGGTCGTGGATTCCCTCATCACTTTGGACTATGGAACCCTTGTGAACCCGGCCTCGGGAACCGTCGTCAATGGCTGCGGGAATGGCGCTCTGAGCAAGAGCGTCTCCGGAAACGTAGTGACCCTGAAAGTCATTGCGCCGATCGCGTGCGTCGTGGGCCAGACGATCAGTGTTACCGGCGTCCGGGTCAACGCAAACGCTCTGGGAGCCGGAGCCAAAGTCACCGTGAATGTGTCCGCGTTGGTTCCCGCGCAGTTCTCAGCTACCAATGCAATTTCATTCCTCCAGTTTACGGAACTGACTCTGGCTACGGTTCAGCCCAAGGCGGCACGGGTGGAACTCAACGGGGGACTTCTTTTGCTGACTAAGCCGTTCCTCGCCGGCTTCTTTGCCAATGAGCGGGGGGAGTTCACGGTGAGGGAAAACTTTAACCAAGCCTTTCTCAGCAAGAAGGATGAACAAGGTTTGAACGACACCGGAACCGTGGAGGATTTCAAGATTCGGTTCGCCTTTCGGGGTGTTCCCGTTGGTCTGAGGATTGACTCGGTTCAGACCAGCGCGAGTGATCCGACGCTGGGCGTGCTGACCGTGTCCGGCCTTCCGTTTACTTCCACGGCGGGTTTCCGGGACGTGAATGTGGATATCACCATTGACGAGGATGACTCCGGGACCGACACGACCGGGTCGCCCGAATCGCTGGTGGCGGAGTTTTCCTTTTCGGTGCCCAACCTGGCTGTCCTTGCCGCGGACCAGTCCGGTACCGTGCAGGTCGAGCTGATCGGCGCTGATGCCCCGCTGGGGGTGCCCCGGTTTGCATCCAGTCCCCTCATCAAGTTGCCCGAGCCAGTGCCCAGTTCGCTCCTTCCGCCGCCCGTACCCATCGCACCGCGGCAAGTGAACGTAACCGACGCTGCTTCCCTGGCAACGGGATCGGCCGTCGTTGCTCCCGGAATTCTGGCGAGCGCATTTCCGGCTTTCGGTGTGAGCGCGCTTACGGGAGTGAGCCAGAACTTTGCCGCCAATTCGCTTCCGCTGCCGAAGATGCTGGGCGGAGTGACGATTCGGCTGGGCGGCACCCTGACGTTCGATTCCTTTTTGGGCTGGAAGTTTTCACCCATCGGCTCGGTCGAGGCCCCGCTGCTCTTTGTCGGTCCCGGGCAGGTCAATTTCCAGGTTCCCCCCGGAATCAGCCTGGGGGACAGTGTTCCGCTGCAAGTGCAAAAGGCCGACGGAGCCACGCTCCTGTCCACGGTCCGCGTGGTGGTTACCTCTCCCAAAATCTTCACTTCCTCGATGACCGGTCAGGGGCAAGGAGCGGTCTTGAACTTGGATTATTCGCAGAACGGCAATCCGCAGTTGATTCCCGGAGCCAAGCCTGCGGCGCGGGGCAGTGTGATTCGGATTTTTGCCACCGGGGCGGGAGAAACCGATCCTCCTCTGCTGCCGGGCGAAGCCGCGCCGGCCGGCGGCAACCCGCTGGTGCTCACGCGCGTACAGCCCACGGTCAGCGTCGGCGGAATCCCGGCAACGGTATTGCACAGCGTCATGGCTCCGGGTTACCCGGGCGTATGGCAGGTAGATGCGGAGGTGCCGCCCACGGTCACTCCCGGCCCCGCCGTTTCTCTTTTCATCAGCGCTGGCGGATCGGACAGCAATCCTGTTACGATTGCCGTGGAATAGAAAGCCCGGCTGGCGGCGGCGGATTTCATCATCAGTACTCGACGGCGCGTGGCCCCTTGAATCTCCAGGGCCCCGACCCGTCCCGAGAAGGAGGAGCAATGCAACATCGCATCCTTGGCTTGATCCTTGCGGCCGCAACAGGGATTGCCTTCGCGCTGGTGATGCGGGCGCAGACCGCCGCACCGTCGAGAGCTGCCCGGGCCGTGCCGGACCTCTCGGGAATCTGGGACAACACGCACCTGGACCGTCAGGTCCGTGGTCCTACGGATGGCCCTCCGGGGGGATTCATGGGTCCGGGAGGTATCCCTGCGTTTGGGTTTACAACAGAGGAGCCTTCGATGTGGCCGGAGGCAGCGGAGAAATTCAAGGCCATTCGCACGGGAGTCGTCCGAGGACCATTGGATCGGGGGAATGGCCTATTGGACCCGGGTCATCACTGTATGCCCTACGGCCCGACGCGGATGTACACGACTCCGCGTCCCTGGGAGCTTCGTCAGTTGCCCGATGCGGCGCTCTTCCTCTTCGAGCTGGATCACTGGGTGCGCCGGGTCTACGTGAACGGGCGCGGACATCCCGAGGGCTATCCCATCACGTGGATGGGGCACTCCATCGGCAAATATGACGGCGACACGCTCGTTGTGGACACGGTCGGGATGCACGACGAAAGCTGGCTCGATCACCTGGGCCATGTGCACAGCGAAGCGATGCATATCGTGGAGCGCTTCCGGCGTCTGGACCAGGACACGCTCCAGATTGACTTGATCTTCGACGACCCCAAGACCTATACCAAACCCTGGACGGGGAAGAAAATCTTCAAGCGGGCGCCACCGGCCTTCGACCTTCTCGAAGATGTTCTCTGCGAGGAGTGGCTGGAGATGGGCAAGCATCGCGTGCCGGGAGTCATTCAATAAGAAAAAGCCCCGCAAGGGGCGAAAGGTACCTGAATGGCTTCCTCTTTCGCCCCTCCGGGGCTGGTCTTGAGCTTGCTCTCGGAACCCACGGCTGACCCCCAATAGGCGGAAACCTAAAGGGGATTGCGACACGTTAACGTCTTTTCTCCCATGCCCGAAGGGCAATCCCGTGAATAGCCGTCCCGCTGGACGGGGCGGATACGGATTCACAACCCTGATCCCGGCCCCGCAGGGGCCGGACATTCCCACCTGCCGGTCAACCCCTTGCGGGGTTGAACTTCCTCCGCCAGCTCTGCTTCCGTAGGTTAAAACCTACGGCTATTCACGGTCGGCCCTGCCGGGCCGGGCGCTCACTGGAACGAGGCCGCCAGCAAGAAAACCGGGCTTACGGGCAAACCCCGTAGGTCTTAAAGCAGCCCCGCTTCTGGATATCCGGAATTTCCTCCAGATTGGCCGGAATGTGGTTCTTCTGCTGCGGCAGTTGAATCTTCGGGAGCGTCTCGCGGTCCATGATCTGGTCTTCCTTGACGAAGTCGTTCTTGAACAGGATGTAGGCGACCACAGAGTACACTTCGTCCGAGGTGAGCGATCCCGGTTTGAAAAAGGGCATGGACATGGCGATGGCGTTCCACAACGTCGTCACATACGCCGTGTAGAACAGTTTACTGACGCCCGGGTTGGGGCCGTTGGGACCCCAAAGGACCACGTCTTTACCTCCCGTCAGTCTGGCGCCGCGCAAAATCGAACCGCTGCCGGGCGCCTGGGTGACCCCCTCCGCGTTCTGCCCGTGGCACATCGAGCATTTCAGCAGGAAGGTTCTCGCGCCATCCTTGGCGGTTCCCCTCCCCGGCGGGAGGTCCTTTCCCGAAGGACCGGTTCCCCGCTCGGCCTGGAGTTCTTCCTGAGTCGGGGCCGTGCCGACATTACTCCAGGGATGCGTTTGCGCCATCGCCGAGACGCAAACGAAACCGGCTAAAGCCATCCCGGCCACCCAGTGCTTAAATGGCAAATATTGCATTCGTAATCCTCCCCTCCCGGTCTATTTTCCAGGGTTGTATGACATTGAAGCGCCAAAGCCGCTGGGAACCTTTCTTGAAATACTCCGGCTGCACATTCCAGACTTTGGCCATCTCGGCGGTGGTGGGTTGCGTGCTGCCCCGATCATCCGTGCAGCGGGACGCGATCGTCATCTCTTCTCCGTTCCAGGTCCAGGGCAGGACAAAGCGGGTCGCCGCCTTGGTATACACCGGCTCCTGAATCTGCGCGTCCCTCCAGGTCCGCCCGCCGTCCAGAGTGACTTCGACACGGGTCACCTTCCCATGACCGGACCAAGCCAGGCCCCGCAACTCGTAGAATCCGCGGGTCAGCGGAGTCTGTCCCGCGGAAGGATTGAGGATGATGGATTTTGCTCCCATCTCGAACCGGAACCAGCGGATCTTGTTGTCCGGCCTCAAGTCGGTGTACCCGCCTCCGGTCTCTCTCATGAAGAGGCCCGGCTCGTTGGTTACCTTGATTCGCCCCAGCCGCTTGATGTTGCGCATTCCTTCGAAGCCGGGGGCCACCAGCCGCAAGGGGAACCCGTTTTCGGGACGCAGCATCTCACCGTTTTGGCCGTAAGCCACGATGCAGTCGTCCAGGGCCTTCGCCAGCGGAATGCTCGCCCCATGATTGAACGAGTCGGTCGCTTCCGCCCAAATCCAGCTCGCCCCGCGTTGCACGCCGGCCATCTCGAGCAAGGTCGAGAGCTGCACTCCGGTCCATTCACTGCAACTGAACTCCCCGTAAATATCCCCGGGGATGGCATGCGGCTCCAGCCGCACCGGGTGCGACGCGGTGCCGTTGGAGTTGCACTCGACAAAATGAATTCGGGATACGGAGGGCAGCCGCCGCATCAGATCCTCCATCGTGAACTTCACCGGGCGGTTCACCATTCCGGAGATCATCAAGAAGTGCTTCCGGGGGTCAATGTCCGGCTGCTCGAAACCGTGCTCATCCACAAAGTGGAGCGAAGTAGGGGTAATGATCCCTGGCTGGTCCTGAATCGGGGAGAGCAACGACAAGAAGGGGGTCTTCACGGTGGTGGGCGCCGGGTCGTTGGTGCCCTTGGTGCCGATGCGGTAGGAGGTCACGTAGCGGGAGCGAAGCCCGACCAGGCGGTAGTCTTTTTCCTGGTTGCCGTAATCGGGACCGCCCAGGGCCCTGGCCCTCTGCTGGTAGGCCTTCCACTGGGGTGTTCCGGTCCAGTCCACCACCAGGCTTCCCTCCGCGTCCCGCAGCGGCTCTCCGCTCCACGGGTCGCGCAGGATGTTTTCTTTGGGTACGGCTTCATCGGGCACAAAACCGGCAAATCTTGCGCCATCCCCGAGTTGTCTTTGGCCGCGCGCGGATCGCACCCCTCCCACGGCCGCCAAACCTGCCAGCAAGGCTCCGCCCTTCAGGAATCCTCTCCGGCTGGAATGCTTCGCGCCCTTCCGTTCCTCTTTGGAATTCATGCGCCCCTCCTTCGAATGCTTCAGTCGGTTGTATTATAAACAAAAAACGAAGTTGTCGGAACAACCCCGCAACGAATTTTCTGACCCCGAAATGGGGGTTCGATCAGACGGGAATTTTCGGCACCAGAAGGTGCGAATCGTACTTCCCTCCCGTGTGGATGATGTGTTCGCCCCGGTTGCGCACCTCATAATTGAAGGTCTCCCACCAGCTTGGGGGCATTTCCCTGCGGAAGTGTCCCGAAACCACGAGGCGCAATTGCTGCCCCGCATGCCAGAACATGCTGGTGGGCCAGATGCCGATCTCGACCGGAACGATCTCCTTGGGTTTCAAGAATTGCTGGCGCCGATGAAGTAGGAACGGCTCCGAGGGCGTGGAGCGCGCCGGGTCGAGTTCGCGGTGCGAGACCCGCAGCCACCCCTGGGCGCCCGGATGGTCGAAGCCCAGCACCTTGCTGGGCAACCACTCCCCTCTGCGGTCGAGCTTTTGAACGTACACGAACAGGTCCAGATCGTCGGCCCCATCCGCCTCCACCCACAGACGCAGCTTCAAGTAGCCGGTCAGCTCGGTGTCTCGATCGAACTTGACGGTGAAGTTGACGAACCCTGTGTTGGGGGGGGTCCAAGGATGGGTCATCGGGGGCGCTTCAGACTTGTACCGCGCCTGGGACTCGCGCGCGACCGGCTGAGCCGAAAGCGTCATGGTGGCCCCATCCAGGTAAAGCTTCTCATACTGTGTCCGCGCCAGCGGCCACTCCTTCTCGGTACGGTTCAACTGGTCCAGTCCGCCGGGGTTGAGCACCGCCAGGCGCACCCGCGGAGTCAGCTCCCAGTCATTTTTTATGTCCTTCAGGTAGCGGTCGAAGAATCGCCGCAGTTCCTCCACAATGGCGGGATCGTAATAGTCCGGCCACTCGAAATTATTGATGATGCGGAGCCACTTGTTGCGGGTGGGAATTTTCCGGAAAGCCTCCAAGCTTCCCAGCGCATGGAAATGCTTGAAATTGGCGGTGATGGACGCCGGAACGTTGATCCGCTCCAGGCGGACGATCTTGTCCTCCCAGTACTCGTTCATGAGCGGGTACTTGTGGATCATGGCGACGACGTCGTCGACGTTCCCCGTGCCGCACCGGCCTTGCACCAAACGACCCGTGAATCCAACCTCCGGAATTCCGCCGTGGGCCATCATGTGGCGGTAAAAGTCGGTCCAGCCCTCCCAGGGAGCGATGGCGGCCAGGTGCGGGGGCTGTTCCGCCGCCGTAAACCACTGCGAAAGGGCCAGCCACGAATTGCCCGTCATTCCCACCTTGCCGTTCGACCAATCCTGTTTGGCCAGCCACTCGATCAGGTCGTGGGCGTCTTGCCCTTCGCCTGCATTCGCAAAGCGGACGTTGCCCTCCGACTTGTAGGCGCCGCGCGCGTCAGGGTTGATGACCGCGTACCCCTGCTTGCACCAGTAGAGCGGGTCGGGACCCTCGGCTTTTGTGTAAGGGGAGATTTTTGTCAAACCATACCCTGTGCCCTGGCCCACACCGCGGACTTCGCGCTCCATCACCTGCTTCCCGTACGGGCTCCAGGCAATGATCGCCGGCACGTTTCGGGCGCCTTCGGGGCGGTAGATATCGGTGTAGATGGTGACGCCGTCGCGCATCTTCACCGCCACGTCGTGCTCAATGCGCATGCCGTTTTCGACTCTGGTGCCCGGCGCAAATCCCGTGTACCGGCAGGCCGGATCGTCCACGGGCCTGGTTTTTGCGTAGATGACATCCATTGGCTCCTTGGCTGGCTCCTTGGCCGGCTGTCTGGCAGACGATTGCTGCGCCTGGGCCGGGGATATCCCCGCTCCCGCAGCTCCCGCCACAGCCGCCCCCGCCACGGTCTTCAATAGCTCCCTGCGAGTCATCTCCGAATTGCTTCTCTTCCTCATGGTTTTCTCCTTCCTTCTCCTGTTGGAACGATTCCTCGAAACGGCAGTTCCAGACCGGCGTTCGATCAGACGGGGATTCGCGGCACCAGAAGGTGCGAATCGTACTTTCCTCCCGTGTGGATGACGTGGTCGCCCCGGTTGCGCACCTCATACTGGAAAGTCTCCCACCAGCCCTTTTGATCCGGCCCAATTTGATCCCTCCGAAAGTGGCCTGCAACCACGAGGCGTAATTGCTGGCCTGCGTGCCACAACATGCTGGTGGGCCAAATCCCGATCTCAACCGGAACGATCTCCTTGGGGCGCAAGAACTGTTGTCGCCGGTGCGTCAGGTAAGGTTCCGAGGGCGTGGACCGCACCGGGTCGAGTTCGCGGTGGGAGACCCGCAGCCAGCCCTGGGCTCCCGGATGGGGGAAGCCCATTATCATGCTGGGGAGAAACTCGCCTCGGCGGTCGAGCTTCTGAACGTAGACAAACAGGTCCATATCGTCCGCCCCATCCGCCTCCACCCACAAGCGCAGCTTCAGATAGCCGGTCAGCTCGGTGTCCCTGTCGAACCGGATGGTGAAGTTGACGTGCCCTGTGTCGGGAGGTTGCCACGGATAGTTTGTCCGGGTCACCTCCCAGTCATGGCGCACGTCGTCGGACCTGTACCGCGCCTGGGACTCGCGCGGGACCGGCTGAGGCGAAAGCGTCCCCGTGGTCGCGTCCAGGTAAAGCTTCTCGTACTGGGTCCGGGCCAGCGGCCATTCGTTCTCAGGACGGTTCAGCAGGTCCAGACCGCCGGGGTTGAGGACTGACAGGCGCACTCGGGGGGTCAACTCCCAGTCATTCTTGATGTCCTTCAGGTAGCGGTCGAAGAAGCGCCGCAGATCGTCCATAACGGCGGGCTCGTAATAGTCCGGCCACTCAAACGTGTTGATGACGCGAAGCCACTTATCGCGGACGGGGATTCGCCGGAAAGCCTCGAAGCTGCCCAGGGCGTGGAAATGCTTGAAATTGGAGGTGATGTATGCGGGGACATTGATGTTCTCCAGGCGAGGGATCTTGCCCTCCCAGTACTCGTTCATGAGCGGGTACTTGTGGAGCATGGCGACGATGTCCTCGTGGTCCAGGCCCCCGGACCCGCAACGGCCGAGGATATACTGCCGGCCGGAGAAACCGGTCTCCGGGATGCCGCCCGGGCAGATCAACTGGCGGTACAAATCGGTCCACCCCTCCCAGGGGGAGATCGCGGTCAGGTGCGGCGGCCGTTCCGCCGCCGTGAACCATTGCCAAATGGCCAGTTGCGAATTGCCCGACATCCCCACTTTGCCGTTCGACCAGTCCCGGGCGGCCAGCCACTCGATCATGTCGTAGCAGTCGCGCCCCTCGACCGCCCCACCCCACGTGTAGCCCTTGCCCTCGGACTTGTAGGAGCCGCGCGTGTCGGGGTTGATTACGGCATAGCCGTGCTTGCACCAGTAGACCGGGTCCGGAGCTTCCCCCTTGGCGTATTTGGAGACCGTGTACAAACCGTATCCCTCGCCCTGGGGCACGCCGAGCCTTTCCCGCTCCCGGGGGTGTTTCCCGCCCGAACTCCAGGCAATGATCGCCGGCACGTTGGTGGCGCCGTCCGGGCGGTAGATATCGGTGTAGAGGGTGATGCCATCGCGCATCTTCACTGCCACGTCGCGCTCGATGCGCATTCCGTTTTCGACTCGCACGCCCGGAGCAAATCCCGGGTACTCGCAGGACGGATCATCCAGCGGTCTGGATTTCGCGAAGATCACTTCTATGGATTCTTTGGGGGACTCTTTGGCGGACTCTTTGGCCGGCTCGCTGGCAGACGATTGCAGCGCATTGGCGGGCGCAATCCCCGCTCCCGCCGCCCCC
>Ga0209343_10003958_pt1 | contig 18390 bp, 19 predicted proteins | sample RifCSPlowO2_02_FD_184026 | JGI IMG/M metagenome (GOLD analysis project Ga0209343, IMG submission 184026) | Groundwater microbial communities from Rifle, Colorado - Rifle CSP2_plank lowO2_0.2 (SPAdes) (version 2) | ecosystem: Environmental > Aquatic > Deep subsurface > Groundwater | place... | reverse complement strand
CACCGTGTGCCAGGAATCCCACTGCCCGAACATGGGCGAATGCTGGTCCAACGGCACCGCTACCATCATGCTGATGGGTTCGGTGTGCACCCGCGCCTGCCGCTTCTGCGCGGTGGACACCGGCAATCCCAACGGCTGGCTGGATCAGGAGGAGCCACAGAACACCGCCAAGTCGGTGGAGCTGATGGCGCTGCGCTATATAGTGCTGACCTCGGTGGACCGCGACGATCTGGACGACGGCGGCGCCGCTCACTACGCCGCCTGCGTACGGGCGATCAAGGAGCGCACCCCACAGGTGGTGGTGGAGGCCCTGACCCCGGACTTCGACGGCGACCCGCAGGCCATCGAACGCGTGGTGGACTCCGGCCTTGAGGTCTTCGCGCAGAACGTCGAAACGGTCAAGCGCCTGACCCATGAAGTGCGCGACCCCCGCGCCGGCTACGAGAAGACCCTGCGCGTACTGGAGCACGCCAAGCGCCATCGCCCGGCGATGCTGACCAAGACCAGCCTGATGCTGGGCCTGGGCGAGACCGACGAGGAAGTTCTAGAAACCATGGATGACCTGCGCGCCATCGGCGTGGACATCCTCACCCTCGGCCAGTACCTGCAGCCGACCCGCAACCACCTGCCGGTCAAGCGCTGGGTCAGCCCGGAAGAGTTCAATCGTTTCCGTGACCTCGGCCTGCAGAAGGGCTTTATGGAAGTCGCCGCCGGCCCGCTGGTACGCTCCAGCTACCGCGCCGACAAGGTGTTCGAGAAGAACAACCTGGGCCTGGCCGCCCCTGTGCCGGTGCCGGGCCAGCAGCTCGACAGCAGCCTGATTCCGACCCTCAATCTGAACTGATCGGGCCGCCCAACGCCTGACCCAAGCCTTGCCTGGGATCAGGCGTTCGTTTATCCGCCATGGACAGCGCAGGGTGGATGAACAAGCGCCCAAGGCTTAGCAGTCTATTGCGCCCGCCAGGGTCTGCTGCTGCGCGTAGTCGAGGTGCTTGACCAGTTGCTCACGCAACCGGGCGCTGACCTCGGAAAACTCTATCGGCCCAGCGACCAGATCGGCCAACTGGGTCATGGCCATGCCGGCGTAGCCGCAGGGATTGATCCGCCGGAACGGCGCCAGGTCCATGTCCACATTCAGCGCCAGGCCATGGAAGGATCGGCCATTGCGGATGCGCAGGCCGAGCGAAGCGATCTTCGCCCCATCCACATACACCCCGGGCGCGTCCGGTTTGGCTGTGGCGCTGACGCCATAGCTGGCCAGCAGGTCGACCAGGCTGCGCTCGATCCGGCTGACCAGCTCGCGCACGCCAAGACCAGAGCGGCGCACATCCAGCAGCAGGTAAGCCACCAGCTGGCCAGGGCCGTGATAGGTTACCTGGCCGCCGCGATCGACCTGTACCACCGGGATATCGCCGGGCAGCAGCAGGTGTTCGGGCTTGCCGGCCTGGCCCTGGGTAAATACCGGCGGATGCTGCAACAGCCAGATTTCATCCGCCGTTGCGGCATCGCGCTCATTGGTGAAGCGTTGCATGGCCTGCCAGGTCGGCTCGTAGTCGACCAAGCCGAGCTCGCGAAAGCCGAGCGGCAGGCTCATCAGAGCACCATGTGCACGATACCGGTCGCGCGCAGGGCGCTATTGATATCGCGCAGCTGATCTTCACCGGTTGCCACGATGTGCAGCTGCACAGTGGTGTACTTGCCATTACTGCTCTGGCGCTCGGCCAGCGTACCGAGATCGACCTTGGCATATTTGCTGAGGATTTCGATCACCATGCTCTTGTAATTGGCACCACTGTCGCCAACCACCTTGATCGGGTAATCGGCGCAGGGGAATTCGATTTTGTGCGATTTGATGTCAGCTTGACTCATGGCAGTAACGGCCTCGTAAGCCGTGGCAACAACAACGCCCCTGCGGGTCGGCAGGGGCGTGCAGGTCACGCTATCAGTTGAACAACCCGAAGAAGAACAGACGAATGCTATCCCACAGACGACGGAACAGGCCACCTTCCTCGACGGTTTCCAGGGCCACCAGATCGGCGCTGTGCACCACTTCATCACCCAGTTTGACCTCAACCTTGCCGATCACATCACCCTGCCGGATCGGTGCAATCAGTTGCGGATTCATGGTCATGCCGGCTTGCAGCTTGTCCAGCTGGCCCTTCGGCAGGGTCAGGCTCAGGTCTGCCGCCAGACCGGCCTTGAGCTGACGAGTGGCGCCTTTCCAGACCTGGGCCTGAGCCAGTTCCTGGCCTTGCTTGTAGAAGGTACGGGTCTCGAAGAAGCGGAAACCATAGGTCAGCAGCTTCTGGGTTTCGGCGGCGCGGGCCGACTCGCTGACGGTACCGAACACCGAGGTGATCATGCGCGCACCGTCACGCACGGCGGAGGCCACCAGGCAGTAACCGGCTTCCTCGGTATGACCGGTTTTCAGGCCGTCGACGGTCTTGTCACGCCACAGCAGCAGGTTGCGGTTGCCCTGCTTGATGTTGTTCCAGAGGAACTCCTTCTGCGCGTAGATGGCGTAGTGTTCCTGGTCTTCGTTGATGATGGCGCGGGCCAGGATGGCCATATCGTGGGCACTGGAATAGTGCTCCGGATGCGGCAGGCCGGTGGCGTTCATAAAGTGGCTGTTGCTCATGCCCAGACGCGCAGCGGTTTCGTTCATCATGTCGGCGAAAGCGTCTTCGCTGCCGGCAATGTGCTCGGCCAGAGCAATGCTGGCGTCGTTGCCCGACTGGATGATGACGCCGTGCAGCAGGTCGTCCACGCTGGCCTGGCTGTTCAGCGGCAGGAACATGGTGGAGCCGCCGGAGGCTGCGCCGCCGGTACGCCAGGCGTGCTCGCTGATCGGCACCAGATCCTGCGTGCCGATCTTGCCTTTGCGGATTTCCAGGGTGGCGATGTAGGCGGTCATCAGCTTGGTCAGGCTGGCCGGCGGCAGGCGCTGGTCGCCATTATTCTCCACCAGCACCTGGCCGGTGGCGGCATCGAGCAGCACATAGGATTTGGCGGCCAGTTGCGGTGGTGCCGGAATCGCCATCTGGCTGGCCCACGCGGCTGGCGCGCCGAGCAGCAGGAGTGACAAGCAAACGCGTTGGGCAAAGCTGGTGATTTTCATCTGTCTCTCTGGATTACTAATGGTCGAACAGGCCCCAAGGGGCAAATCAGGTGAGGCTGGCAGCTGCAGCATGCTGCGCTGTCAGCCGCATATTTAGTCTGGAACGCTGCGCAAAAGTGCCGCCTCAATCCGCCTTGACCAGCGTGGGCTGGCCGAGGTTGGCCGAGCGCACACTGAGTTGCAATTGCTCAGCCTCGCCTCGGCTGCTCACCGGCCCCAGCCGCACGCGATGGAGAATCTGCTGGTTGCGCACCACTGAGCTGATGAACACCGGGGCAGCCACCGTATCGCTCAACTTGGCCTTGAGCAACTCCGCAGCGTCCGGATTGGCGAAGGCTCCCACCTGGAGATACAGGCCAGAGGCTGCGACTGAAGCGTTTTTTTTTGCGTCTATCTGCACCGGCAGCACGGCCGCAGCATGCTGCTGGGCGGGTGGCGAGTACTTTTCGAGCGGCTGCGCAACCGGCTGAGGGACAGTCTTGACCTGGGCCGCTTGCTGCGCGGCCAGCACCAGTGGCACCGGCCGCCCTTGCTGGGCCCACCACTCATGGGGATCGATGCCCTCGACCTTGACCCGCGCCGTACCGCTCTCGGCATAGCCGAGTTTCTTCGCGGCGGCAAAGGACAGGTCGATGATCCGGTCCGAATAGAACGGCCCGCGGTCGTTGACCCGCAGAATCGCACTCTTGCCATTGTCCAGGTTGGTCACCCGCACGTAACTGGGCAGCGGCAAGGTCTTGTGCGCGGCGGTCATGCCGTACAGGTCGTAGGTTTCGCCGTTGGCGGTGGCCTGACCGTGAAACTTGGTGCCGTACCAGGACGCCGGACCTACCGCCTGGTAGCGGCGCGCGTCGGGGATCGGGTAGTACTGCTTGCCAAACACCACATAGGGGCTGGCCTTGACCGCGCCATAATGCGGCATGGGTACGGCATCCGGGATCAGCGAGACATCGACATCCCACCAAGGCGCCCCATCCTTGTGCGGGCGACTGAAGTCGCCAGGACCGGTAATAGTTGCGCCCGGCTTGACCGGCGCCACCGGTTGCGGCGCGCGGGTGGACGCGCAACTCGCCAGCAAGAGCGCGAGAGCCGAGTAGGCAGCAAATCTGAACGGCAATCCCGACATTAATTGGCCCCTCGTGCGTCGACCAGCGATTCGGCCAACTGATTGACCGCCATGGCATACATCACACTGCGGTTATAGCGGGTAATCACAAAGAAGTTCGGCAACCCCAGCCAGTACTCATCGCCCTGGGCACCTTCGAGGCGGAAGGCGGTGACCGGCATTTCGCCGTCCAGCGTGTCGCTGCTCGACCAGCCGAGGCGGCGCAATTGGTCGACGTTCAGCTGCGGATCGAGGCCGACGCTCAGGCCCTGCTCGACCTGTTCGCCGGCGACCGTGGCGACGCTGACCACCGGCTCGCCGGGCAGCCAGCCGTGGCGCTTGAAGTAGCTGGCCACGCTGCCGATGGCATCCACCGGATTGGTCCAGATATTGATATGACCGTCGCCATCGAAGTCCACCGCATAGGCGCGGAAACTGCTCGGCATGAATTGCGGCAAGCCCATGGCCCCGGCGTAGGAGCCCTTGAGGGTCAGCGGATCGACCTGTTCCTCACGCGAGAGCATGAGGAATTCGCGCAACTCCTTGCGGAAGAAGGGCGCGCGCGGCGGGTAATCGAAGGCCAGGGTCGAGAGCGCATCCACCACCCGATAGCTGCCGGTATTACCGCCGTAGAAGGTTTCCACGCCGATGATCGCCACTATCACTTGCGCCGGCACGCCGTATTCGGCCTCGGCGCGCGCCAGGGTCGCTTCATGTTCACGCCAGAAATCCACGCCACGGGCGATGCGCGAGTCGGTAATGAAGATCGGCCGATAGTCCTTCCAGGGCTTGACCTTCTCCGCTGGGCGCGAGATGGCGTCGAGAATCGCCTGCTTGCGCTGCACTTCGGCGAACAGGCGGCCCAGTTGCTCCGAGGCAAAACCATAATCGCGGTTCATCTCGGCGATGAACTCGCTGACCTGCGGCGAATCCTGATAATCGGCGGCGAGCGCCGGCTGGACCACAGCGAAGGCGGCGGCCAGACCGAGCCAATATGTTTGCCGTGCAGCCCAGCCACGCAAGATGTGCATTGAATTCATAACCCCAATTTAAGCCTGTGCAATCCACTTACGGTGCGTGTGGACCGACATCAGAATGCCAAACCCTGCCAGCAGGGTAATCAGCGAGGTACCGCCATAGCTGATGAACGGCAACGGCACTCCCACCACCGGCAGCAAACCGCTGACCATACCGATATTGACGAAAACATAAACGAAAAACGTCATGGTCAGCGCCCCGGCCAGAAGCTTACCGAACAGCGTCTGCGCTTGCACGGTAATCACCAAACCGCGCGCGATCAACAACAGGTAAACCAGCAGTAACAAACAAACGCCGACCAGGCCGAACTCCTCGGCGAGCACGGCGATGATGAAATCGGTGTGGCTTTCCGGCAGGAAGTCCAAGTGCGACTGGGTGCCGAGCAGCCAGCCCTTGCCGAAGACCCCGCCCGAGCCGATCGCCGCCTTCGACTGGATGATGTTCCAGCCGCTGCCCAGCGGATCGCTCTCCGGATTGAGGAAGGTCAGCACCCGCTGTTTCTGGTACTCGCGCAGAACGAAGAACCACATGGCCACGGCGACCGGCACCAGCGCCGCCACCGCGCCGAGAATCCAGCGCCACTGCAACCCGGCGATGAACAACACAAAGGCGCCCGAGGTGATCACCAACAATGAAGTGCCCAGATCCGGCTGCAGCAGGATCAGCACGAACGGCAGCAGAATCAGCGCCAGGCTGATTGCAACGTGTTTCAAACTCGGCGGCAGGCTGCGCTTGGCCAGGTACCAGGCGATGGTCGCCGGCATGATGATCTTCATGAACTCCGAGGGCTGGAAACGGATCACCCCGGGGATATTGATCCAGCGGGTGGCGCCCATGGCGTTGTGCCCCATGACATCCACCACCACCAGCAGGCTGACGCCCGCCACATAAGCCAGAGGCACCCAGCGCGCCATGAAGCGCGGCTCGAACTGGGCGATGATGAACATGCCCGCCAGACCAATGCCGAAGGAGCTGGCCTGCTTGATCAACAAGTCGACGTTCTTGCCGCTGGCCGAATACAGAATGAACAGGCTGCCGACCGCCAGGATCAGCAACAGCAGCAGCAGAATGCCGTCGATATGCACGCGCTGCAGCAGACTGGCACGGCGGCGCAACACGTCCTCGCTGGACAGCACGCGGTCGAAGTTACTGTTCATCGCTGGCCGACCTCTGCACTCACGGGCGTGGCGTACTCGGCCTTGAGCTGGCCGCTGTCATCGAGCAGCCAGGCATCCATCACCTGCTTGACCACCGGCGCGGCCACACCCGAGCCGGACTCGCCATTTTCCACCATCACCGCCACGGCGATCTGCGGATTGTCCGCCGGGGCGAACGCGATGAACAGCGCGTGGTCACGGTGGCGTTCCTGGACCTTGTTGCGATCGTATTTTTCGCCCTGTCTGATCGCCACCACCTGCGCCGTACCGCTCTTGCCGGCGATCCGATAGACCGCACTGTCGCCGACCTTGCGCGCCGTACCGCGCGGGCCGTGCATCACCTGCTCCATGCCGAAACGCGCCGAATCCCAGCTTTTCAGGTCACGCAACTGGATATCCGGCAGCGGCTCGCTGTCGACCGGCGGCAAGCCCTCGATGGTCTTGGCCAAGTGCGGACGAATCCACTTGCCGCGGGTGGCCATCAGCGCAGTGGCCTGGGCCAACTGCAGCGGCGTGGTCTGCATATAGCCCTGGCCGATGCCGAGAATCAGGGTTTCTCCCGGGTACCAGGCCTGCCGGTAGCGCGCCCGTTTCCAGTCACGCGACGGCATCAGCCCGGCAGTTTCCTCGAACATGTCCAGCGACACCCGCTGGCCCAGGCCGAAGCGGGTCATGTAGTCGTGCATGCGGTCGATACCCATCTTGTGCGCCAAGTCGTAAAAGTAGGTGTCATTGGAACGCATGATCGCCATCTCCAGACTCACCCAGCCGTCGCCGCTGCGATTCCAGTTGCGGTACTTGTGACTGTGATTGGGTAGCTGATAGAAGCCCGGATCGAACACCCGCGAAGTGGGGGTGATCACCCCGGCATCCAGGGCGGCTACGGCCATCATCGGCTTGATGGTCGAGCCCGGCGGATAGAGGCCCCGCAGGACGCGGTTGAACAGCGGCTGGTCGATCGAGTCGCGCAGCTCGGCATAGGCCTTGAAGCTGATGCCGGTGACGAACGGGTTGGGATCGAAGCTCGGCTGACTGACCATCGCCAGCACCTCGCCGGTGCTTGGCTGGATCGCCACTATGGCGCCGCGGCGCCCACCCAGCGCAGCCTCGGCGGCTTCCTGCAGGTGCACATCGATGGTCAGCATGACATCCTTGCCCGGCAGCGGATCGACACGTTTGAGCACCCGCAGCACCCGGCCGCGGGCGTTGGTCTCGACCTCTTCGTAGCCAACCTCGCCGTGCAACTGCGCTTCGTAGAAGCGCTCGACACCGGTTTTGCCGATATGGTGGGTACCGCTGTACGCCACCGGGTCGAGTTCCTTCAGCTCTTTCTCGTTGATCCGCCCGACATAGCCCACCGAATGGGCGAAGTGTTCGCGCTGGGGATAATGCCGCACCAGTTGCGCCACCACCTCGACCCCGGGCAGGCGGAACTGATTGACCGCGATGGTGGCGATCTGTTCTTCGCTTAACTCGAACAACACCGGCACCGGTTCGAACGGCCGCCGCCCCTGGCGCACGCGTTTCTCGAACAGCGCGCGCTCATCGCTGCTCAGCGCCAGCACCTCGACGATCACATCCAGCACCTGCGCCCAGTCGCCGGCTCGTTCGCGGGTCAGGGTCAGGCTGAAACTCGGCCGGTTGTCGGCGACCAGTACCCCGTTGCGGTCGAAGATCAGCCCACGCGTCGGCGGCAGCGGCTGCACGTGCACCCGGTTGTTTTCCGAAAGGGTCGAGTGGTACTCGTACTGCACCACCTGCAGGTAATACATGCGGGCGACCAGGGCCGCGGTCAGCAGCAGAAACACCAGGGCACCGACCAGGGCACGCCGGCGAATCAGGCGCGCGTCTTTTTCGTGGTCCTTGAGGCGAATCGGCTGCGGCATCTATGACTGCTGATTAGTGGTGGAAAATCGGGTGGGCATTCATTTGTGGTACGGATGGCCGGACAACACCGTCCAGGCTCGATACAGCTGCTCGCCGATCACGATCCGGACCAGCGGGTGCGGCAGGGTCAACGGCGACAGCGACCAGCGCTGTTCACTGCGCGCCTGCACTTCCGGCGCCAAGCCTTCGGGACCGCCGACCATGAGGTTGACGGTGCGCGCATCCAGGCGCCACTTGTCCAGTTCGACCGCCAACTGCTCGGTGCTCCACGGCCGCCCTTCGACTTCCAGGGTGACGATGCGTTCCCCCGGTTGCACCTTGGCCAGCATGGCTTCGCCTTCCTGGCGAATCATCCGCGCCACATCGGCGTTCTTGCCGCGAGTGGTCAACGGAATCTCGACCAGCTCCAGGGCAAGCTCCGCCGGCATGCGCTTGGCATATTCCTGCCAGCCTTCTTCCACCCAGCGCGGCATGCGCGAGCCGACGGCAATCAGTTTGATCCGCACGGAGCGAAGCCCTTACTCTTGTTCCGGCTCGGAGCTGAACTGCGCACGGCTCTGCTCGGCACCCTGCCAGAGACGCTCGAGGTCGTAGAACTGGCGGGCGGTGGGCAGCATCACGTGGACGACGATGTCGCCCAGGTCGAGCAACGCCCACTCGCCAGAGTCCAGGCCTTCACTGCCGAGCGGACGCACGCCTTGCTCCTTGACCTTCTCCAGCACGTTGTCGACCAGCGACTTGACGTGACGGCTGGAGGTGCCGCTGGCGATCACCATGTAGTCGGTGATGCTGGTCTTGTCGCGCACGTCGATGGTGGTGATGTCTTGCGCCTTGATGTCTTCCAGGGCAGCGATGGCCAGTTTGACCAGGTCTGCGCTGAGCATTTTTTGCTTCTTCATAAGTAACTCGTTTGCCTTGTGTTCAGTTCGACGCACGGTAGAGCCCGTGCGCATGGATATAGGTGAGTACCGCATCGGGCAGTAGAAAACGCACCGATTTGCCGCTCGCCAAGAGCGTGCGGATCTGCGTGGCGGACACCGCCAGGGGCGTCTGCCAGATAAAGGAAATCTGGCCGCCGGGCCCCTCCAGGGTCAACGGGTCGCTGATGCTGCGGGCCGCCAGCAGGTTGCGCAAGGTTTCCGGCGCTTCGCTGTCGGCATCCGGGCGCTGCAGCACCAGAATATGGCAGTGCTCCAGCAACTCGCTCCAGCGATGCCAGGTGGGTAGCCCGCAGAAGGCATCCCAGCCAATGATCAGGAACAACTGGTCGTCGGCCGCCAGTTCGCTGCGCAACGACTCCAGGGTGTCGATGCTGTAGGACGGCTTGTCGCGTTTGAGCTCGCGGTCGTCGACACACAGCGGCGACACGCCGGCCACCGCCAGCTCGACCATGGCCAGCCGATCCTGCGCCGAAACCTGCGGCGCCTCGCGGTGCGGCGGCCGCGCACTGGGGATCAGGCGCAACTCGTCGAGGGCCATGAACTCCGCCACTTCCAGCGCACTGCGCAGGTGGCCGATATGCACCGGATCGAAGGTGCCGCCGAATATGCCGATGCGTTTAGGCATTCTGCCCGCGCAGTTGACCGTCGCCGATCACCACATACTTCTCGCAGGTCAGGCCTTCCAGGCCCACCGGGCCGCGGGCGTGCAGCTTGTCGGTGGAAATGCCGATCTCCGCGCCCAGTCCGTACTCGAAGCCATCGGCGAAACAGGTTGGCGCATTGAGCATCACCGAGCTGGAGTCGACCTCGGCGAGAAAACGCCGGGCGCGGCCCTGGTGCTCGGTGACGATGGCGTCGGTGTGGTGCGAGCCGTAGCGATTGATGTGCTCGATGGCCTGTTCCAGGCCGTCGACCACGCGGATCGACAGGATCGGCGCCAGGTATTCGGTGCTCCAGTCCTCTTCCGTCGCGGGAATTGCCCGGATCAGCGCGCAGGTGCGTTCGCAGCCACGCAACTCGACGCCCTTCTCGACGAACATCTGCTCCATGGCCGGCAGAAAGGCAGCTGCCACGGCCTGATCGACCAACAGGGTTTCCATCGCGCCACAGATGCCGTAACGGTAGGTCTTGGCGTTGAAGGCGATGGCCTGGGCCTTGGGCATCTCCGCCAGGGCGTCGACATACACATGACAGATGCCGTCCAGGTGCTTGATCACCGGCACCCGGGCGTCGCGACTGACCCGCTCGATCAGGCTCTTGCCGCCACGCGGCACTATCACATCGACGAATTCGGGCATGCTAATCAACGCACCGACGGCGGCGCGGTCGGTGGTTTCCACCACCTGCACCGCGGCGGCCGGCAGCTCGGCCGTCGCCAGGCCGCGCTGGATGCAGGCGGCAATCGCCCGGTTGGAATGAATGGCTTCCGAGCCGCCACGCAGGATGGTGGCGTTGCCGGATTTCAGGCACAGGCTGGCGGCATCGATGGTCACGTTGGGCCGCGACTCGTAGATGATGCCGATCACGCCGAGCGGTACGCGCATCTTGCCGACCTGAATACCCGACGGACGGTAGCTCATGTCGCGGATCGCGCCGACCGGATCGGCCAGGCTGGCGACCTGGCGCAGGCCTTCGATCATGCCGTCGATCCGCGCCGGGGTCAGCGCCAGACGGTCCAGCAGCGCCGGTTCCAGGCCATTGGCCCGGCCGGCGGCCAGGTCCAGCTCGTTGGCGCTGGCCAGTTCGGCGCGCGCGGCGTCCAGGGCCTCGGCGGTGGCCAGCAGGGCACGGTTCTTCTGCGCGGTGCTGGCGCTGGCGACCACGCGCGAGGCGGCGCGGGCCGCACGGCCCAGGCGGGTCATATAGTCGAGTACGGACTCGGTCATGGTCTCGGTAGCCTGGCAATAACTAAAGCGGCTGATTATAGCGGCGCCACCGCCCCACGCACAGCGGCGCCTGGCGGATAGTGGACAAGCAGTAGCAATGATCTGCCTACCAAGGCAGGCCCGGACATCGATACGGCTCTTGTTGCTATCATCGCGAGCAACCTGAGGCCTGCCTGCAACCAGTGAACTCACATGCCTGACGAACCCGCCCCAAGCCTGCCCTGGGCCCATGCCCGCCCCCTGACCGACAGTTTCTTCGACCGCGACGCGCGCCTGCTCGCCCGCGAACTGCTCGGCAAGGTGATTCGCCACCGTTGCGGCGATCGCTGGCTGAGCGCCCGCATCATCGAGACCGAAGCCTACTACCTGGACGAAAAAGGCAGCCACGCCTCGCTCGGCTACACGGAAAAACGCAAGGCGCTGTTCCAGGGCGGCGGGCACATCTACATGTATTACGCCCGCGGCGGCGACTCGCTGAATTTCAGCGCCCAGGGTCCGGGCAACGCGGTACTGATCAAATCAGCCTATCCCTGGCTCGACGCTTACTCGGATTCCGCCAGCCTGGCGCAGATGCAGGCCAACAACCCCGATGCCCAGGGCCGGCCGCGACCGTTCGAACGCCTGTGTGGCGGGCAGACCCTGCTGTGCAAGGCCCTGGGCCTGAAAGTGCCGGACTGGGATGCCCGGCGTTTCGACCCGCAGCGCCTGTTCGTCGAGGATCTCGGCGAGCGTCCGCGGCAGATCGTGCAAACCTCGCGCCTGGGCATTCCCGCCGGGCGCGACGAGCATCTGCCCTATCGCTTCGTCGACGCCGCCTTTGCCCGTCATTGCACACGCAACCCATTGCGCCGCGGCCAGGTCGAAGGTCGGGACTTCTACCTACTCGCCGCCGAGGATGCCCATCGATGAGCCAATGGCTCGACAGCTTGACCCTCTGGCTCACGGCCAGCCCCGAGTGGCTCGGCCTGGCGATCTTCCTGATCGCCTGCCTCGAGTGCCTGGCGATTGCCGGGATCCTGGTGCCCGGCACCATTTTGCTGTTCGCCGTTGCCGTGCTTGCCGGCAACGGTGCCCTGACGCTCAGCGAAACCCTGGCCCTGGCCTACTGCGGCGGACTGCTCGGCGACCTGCTGTCCTATGCCAGCGGTCGCTACTTCCACCAGGACATCCGCCGTCTGCCAGGGCTGCGCCACCACCCGGAATGGATGGTGGGGGCGGAGTTCTACTTCCAGCGCTACGGCATCGCCAGCCTGCTGGTGGGCCGCTTTATCGGCCCGCTGCGGCCGATGCTGCCGATGATTGCCGGCATGCTCAGCATGCCGTTCGGGCGCTTTGTACTGGTCAGCCTGCTCGCGTCGGCCGGCTGGGCGGTCGCCTACCTGTTGCCGGGCTGGGCCACCGGCGCGGCGTTGCGCCTGCCACTGCCCGCAGGCTTCTGGCCCGAAGCCGCGGTACTTGCCGCCGGCCTGGCTACCTTGCTGCTGCTCAGCGTGCATGACAGCCTGGGCGAACGCCGCCGCGCCAGCTGGGTCGCTGCGGGCTTGAGCCTGCTGCTGTTGCTCGGCCTGTTAATCGGCTGGCCGCGCCTCGATCAGTTCGACCGGGGGTTGCTCGCCCTGATTCAGGAGCAGCGCAGTGCCAGCCTCGACACGCTGATGGTGCTGATCACCCGCCTCGGCGATTTTTCCAGCCAACTGGCCGCCGGACTGCTGCTCTGCCTGCTCCTGCTCCTGACGCGACAATGGCGGGCCTTGTCCTTTGCCGGCGGCGCCCTGCTCGCGACCGCGCTGGCCAACGGCGCGCTGAAAGCCCTGCTCGCCCGTCATCGCCCGCAGGTATTGCTCGAGCCCCTGGACAGCTTCAGCCTGCCCAGTGGTCACAGCTCGGCGGCGTTCGCGTTCTTCCTGGTACTCGGCGTACTCGCCGGCCGCGGCCAACCGGCGCGCCTGCGCCTGGCCTGGCTACTGCTGGCCAGCCTACCGGCCATGACCATCGCCCTGTCACGGGTCTATCTGGGCGTGCATTGGCCGAGCGACATCATCGCCGGCGCCTTGCTGGCGGGCGGCCTGTGCGCGCTCAGCCTGGGCCTGACGCAATGGCCCACGCCACAGCCGGGGTTAGCCGCCAAAGTGTGGTGGTTGATCCTGCCTGCGTGCCTGGCACTGCTCGGGGCCATTGCCACCCGACACTTGTCGGAAGGCTTGCTGCTCTATCGCTATTGAGCGATGCCACTCTCGCCCTGAATCTGCTCAAGCCAGGCTTGCAGCTGGGTCAGGCGCGCCTGCGGCGTGGCGAGTTCAAGCAGCTGGAGTTTCTGCTCGAGCGCCAAGGGCAACAGATAGGCCAGTTGATTGGCCAGGGCCGCTTGACCGCTGACCGAGTCAGTCATGCCCAGGGCGACGACCAGCGGGTGCTCGGCCAGGGCCTCGAGCAACGCGACGAGATCCGCATGCTCGAGCCCCAGGGGTTGCTCCGCCGCCTCCTCCAGCCAGTCGACCTCGGCGACGGTCAGTTGATCCGGCAACACCTGGGCGCGGCGAACCCTGAAGCGGCGGCCACCTTCGACACGAATCCCCAGCAAGCCGTTGGGCCGCTGCTGAAAGTCGCAGATCCGCGCCTCGCAACCAATCGCCGAGAAGTGGCCGGCGGCCTCGCCGACCTCCTGCCCTTCGAGGATGCATACCACGCCGAAGCCCTCGCCCTGTTTCATGCAGCGGCTGACCATGTCCAGGTAGCGGGCCTCGAAGATCTGCAAATCGAGCTGGCAACCCGGAAACAACACGGTATTGAGCGGAAACAGGGATAGATTCATGGGGTTGCCTCTCAAACCAGGACGATGATCGCCAGCGGCAGCGATACTGCGGTGAGCATGCCCATCAGGCTCATCGCCAGCGCGGCGAACGCGCCGCATTCTTCGCTTTCCTGCATGGCTCGCGCAGTGCCGACCGCATGGGCGGTCATGCCAAGGGCCATGCCGATTGCCGCGTGATGGCGCACACCGCACAGGCGCAACAGCGACGGCCCGAGTATCGCCCCGACCACCCCGGTGATCATCACGAACACCGCGGCCAGTGCGGCAATCCCACCGATCTGGCTGGCCACCAGCATGGCGATCGGCGAGGTCACCGACTTCGGCGCCATGCTCATCAGCATGATCGAGTCGGCGCCGAACCACCAGGCCAGGGCCACGCCCAGCACCGTAGCCACCACCCCGCCGATCAGCAAGGTCAGCACGGTCGGCCAGAACAGCTGGCGGATCCGCCGCAGGTTGAGGAACAGCGGCACCGCCAAGGCCACGGTGGCCGGGCCGAGGAACAGGGTCAGGGCTTCGGCGCTGACCCTGTACTCGGCGAAACTCAGGCCGCACAACAGCAGCACGCCGATGACGATCGCCATCGACACCAGCACCGGCTGGAGGAACATCCAGCGGGTCTTCTCGTAGGCCGCAATGGCCAACTGGTAAGCGCCCAGGGTGATCCCGGCGCCGAACAAGGGGTGATGGGTGACCGCCTGCCAGGCGCCGTACCAGTCGAGACTCATGCGTCCTCCCGGCGACGCTGCTGGCGCTCGATCAGTTTCTGCATCATCCAGCCGGCAAACACCACCGACAGCACCAGCGACAGCACCAGCGCGCCGATCACCGCCCAGAAGTCCGCGGCAATCGCATCGGCGTAGGCCATCACCCCGACCGCGGGTGGCACCAGCAGCAATGGCAGGTACTTGAGCAGGTTACTGGAGGCAAGGTGCAGGGGCTCGCTGACCTCGCCATGCACCAGCAGAAACAGCAACAGCAGCAACATGCCGATGATCGGCCCCGGCAACATCGGCAGCAACAGGACGTTGAGTCCAGTGCCGAGCAATTGGCACAGCACCAGCCAGGACAAGCCGCGTAACAGCATGGGGTGAATCTCCGAGTGAAGTGACGAGCAGCGTCGCGGCGGTACAACCGACCAGCAGTTCCCGCAAAAGCATAGCGCCCGGACCTCAGGCCACGGCGCACCGCGGCCATTATAGGCTGGCAAAGCACCCGGCTATAACCCGCCATTCAGCAAGGCACTGCAGACTTGACCCAACAGCGGTCGCGTGATGATCTAGGGGCTGAGCGGTTCGACTCGAACAATAACAACCCCCGTCTCCTCAAGGAGGAACTATGCCGTCAGTACCCGTAGCAGAACTCAACAACTATGTAGGCAAGGAACTGGGACGCTCCGCCTGGCTGACTATCGACCAGCAACGCATCAATCAATTCGCCGAATGCACCGGCGACCACCAGTTCATTCACGTCAACCCGGAAAAAGCCAGGCAGACCCCCTTCGGCGGCACCATCGCCCACGGTTTCCTGTCGTTGTCGCTGATCCCCATGCTGATGGAAGACATCATGATCATGCCCCAGGGCCTGAAAATGGCGATCAACTATGGCCTGGACAGCGTGCGCTTCATCCAGCCGGTCAAAGTCGACTCCAAGGTGCGCCTGGTGGTGACCCTGACCGACGCCACCGAGAAAAATCCCGGCCAGTGGCTGCTCAAGGCCCGCGCGGTATTGGAAATCGAAGGCCAGGATAAACCGGCCTATGTGGCCGAACCCCTGACCCTCTGCTTCGTCTGATCTGCGCAGCCATAATCGGCGTTCACTCAACCGAGCGGACGCCGGTTATGCATCGGCTCTGTGCGGCGCGGCAGCGCAGGGTCCCTGGTTTGCGGCATACTTCCGGCAACCCTTGGATCTGGATGCTTGCCATGCGCCGCCTCGCCCACCTGGCTCCCCTGAGCCTCGCCCTGCTGCTTGCCGCCTGCGGCGACGGCGAACCCCTGTTACCCGCGGACGCGACCCTGCCCGACGGCGCGCGCTATCGTGGCGAGGTGGTCGACGGCTTGTTGCAGGGCCCCGGCCGCCTGGATTACCGCAACGGCAGCTGGTTCGTCGGCACCTTCAAGGATGGCCAGTTGCATGGTCCCGGCGAATGGCACGGCGCGAATGGCGAGCACTACGTCGGCGAGTTCGAGCACGGCGCCTTTCATGGCCAGGGCACACTCCACTACCGTGACGGCGGCAGCTACCAGGGCGGTTTCGCCGCGGGTCGGTTTGCCGGTGAAGGCACGCTCAAGCAGGGCGGCCTGGTTTATCGCGGCGCATTCAAAGACGATCTGTTCCATGGCCTGGGCACCCTCGAACGCGCCGATGGCAGCAGCTTCCACGGCCAGTTCAACAAAGGCCAGGCGGATGGCCAGGGCGTGCGCAGCGACGAGTACGGCAACCAGTTCAGCGGTGAGTTCGACAAGGGCCAGCTGCGAGGCCCCGGCAGCTTCAAGAGCGCTGACGGCGATCTCTACAGCGGTGCGTTCCGCGACAACCAGTTCCACGGCAAAGGCCGCTACCAGAGTGCCGCTGGCGATGTCTGGAGCGGACAGTTCGCCGAGGGCGCGCTCAACGGCGCGGGCGAGTTCCAGGGCGCCGACGGCGAGCGCTACCTCGGCGAATTCCGCGACTGGAGTTACCACGGTCAAGGCCGCCTGCACCTGGCCGATGGCAGCCTCTACCAGGGCCGCTTCGAGCAGGGCGAATACGCCGGCAACGGCACCCTGACCCTCGCCGAGGGCAACCAGCAGAGCGGCACCTGGCTGCGCGGCCAACGCCTGCGCGACGAGCAGGGGCGCATGCTGGCCGACCCGCTGGAGCTTGGCCTGCTGGCGCAGGGCCGGCTGCTCGACCAGGCCATCGCCGACCTGCCCGCCTCCACCCCCGCCATCGAACTGTACGCCCTGACCCTGGCGGGCGACGGCAAGCAGAGCGTGTTCATGCGCGAAGCCGATTACGTCGCCAGTCTGCTCGGCGAACGCTTCGCCGCCCATGGCCGCATCAGCCTGACCAATCACCGCGACCAGATCAGCCAGCGCCCACTGGCGACCCGCGAAAGCCTGCGCCGTGCAGTGCAGGCACTGGCCGAACGCAGCGGGCCGGAGGATCTGATCTTCATCTACCTGACCAGCCACGGCTCGAGCCAGCATGAGCTGAATCTCGACCAACCGCGCCTGCAGCTCGGCGACCTGCCGGCCAGCGAACTGGCCGTCCTCCTGCAACCGCTGCGCGAGCGGCACAAGGTGGTGGTGATCTCGGCCTGCTACTCCGGCGGTTTCATTCCCCCGCTGCAAGACGACAAGACCCTGGTGATGACCGCCGCGCGGGCCGACCGGGTGTCCTTCGGCTGCTCGGAGGAAAACGACTTCACCTACTTCGGCCGCGCGCTGTTCGCCGAAGCCCTCAATGAGACCGATGACCTGCAGCGCGCCTTCGAGCTGGCCAAGGCAAAAGTCGCCGAGCGCGAACAAGCCGATGGCTTCGAGGCCTCCGAGCCGCAAATCTGGCCAGCCAAGGCGGTCCTGCAACACTGGCGCGCCCTGCGCGAGCAGCAGGCCAACCGTGCGCTGAACACCGCCCGCGGCGACCAGACCGCCACCCGCCCCGCCCCAGCTATCGAACAAAGTATCGAGCGCAGCACGCAGTAGTTTTTCAATGGCCTGTTAAGCTGATGGATATCAGCGGAGACCCCACGACCATGTATTTGACGCCCCAGCACATCCTCCTCGCGGGTGCCACCGGCCTGACCGGTGAACACCTGCTGGATCGCCTGCTCAACGAACCTACGGTCGCGCGCGTGCTGGCGCCGAGCCGCCGGCCACTGGCCGAGCACCCACACCTGGAAAATCCGGTGGGCGAACTGCGCGATCTGTTGCCGCAGCTCAACGGCCCGATCGACACGGCCTTCTGCTGCCTGGGCACCACGATCAGGCAAGCCGGCTCGCAGGAGGCCTTTCGCGCCGTCGACCATGACCTGGTCGTGGCCTTCGCCCAGCGTGCCCGCGAGCTCGGGGCGCGTCACCTGCTGGTGGTCAGCGCCCTCGGCGCCGACGCCAAGTCCCCGGTGTTCTATAACCGGGTCAAGGGCGAAATGGAGCACGCGCTGCAAGCCCAGGGCTGGCCGCAACTGACCCTGGTACGGCCCTCCCTGCTGCTCGGCCCGCGCAACGAGTTCCGCCTCGGCGAACGCCTGGCCGCGCCGCTGGTGCGCTGGTTGCCGGGCAAATACCACGGCATCGAGGCCACCGTCCTGGCTCGCGCCCTCTGGCGCCTGGCCCTGGAAGAAGACCACGGCCTGCGCGTCATCGAGTCCGACCGGCTGCGCCGCCTCGGCCGTTGACTCTGACTCCCTCACTTTCCCTATCGAGCCAACCCATGAGCACAACCCACAGTAGCCTGATC
>Ga0209343_10003950_pt1 | contig 18408 bp, 18 predicted proteins | sample RifCSPlowO2_02_FD_184026 | JGI IMG/M metagenome (GOLD analysis project Ga0209343, IMG submission 184026) | Groundwater microbial communities from Rifle, Colorado - Rifle CSP2_plank lowO2_0.2 (SPAdes) (version 2) | ecosystem: Environmental > Aquatic > Deep subsurface > Groundwater | place... | reverse complement strand
GCCGGCCATTTTACCATTAATGAGTTTTTAAGATATGTAATTAAAGACCCTAATATATGGCTTATGTTAGGCAAACAACAAGGATTTTCGGGTGAAAAAAAGTGATTATATAGAGGCACACAAATATTCATCAAATCATCGTGAGAATGTTTTAAGCAGCCCAAAATGCGGCTGCTTCTATTGTTTAAAAGCTTTTAATCCAGATGAGATCGTAGACTGGATTGACGAAAATAAGAAGGGCGTAGGACAAACCGCGCTTTGTCCAACCTGTGGTATCGATTCTGTTATCGGTTCAAATTCTGGTTTTTCAATAACGAACGATTTTCTTGGAAAAATGAAAAAATATTGGTTTGAAAGAAAGGAAAAGAATAATCTATGATTCCCAAAAAAATCATAGACAACAGCGACATAAAACTCTCCGCCTTCCTCAATAGCGTGCTTGATGAAGTACCCAACACCCACTTTGATATTGCTACCGCCTTTTTTAATATCCAGGCCTATGCCTTTATTAAAGAAAATCTCCAAGGGGTCAAGCGGTTCCGGCTCTTGCTTGGTAAGGCACCGGAGATAAGGAGTGAGACTACCCTCGGTGACGTGCTCTCAAAGATGGTAAGGGAGGAGATAGAGGGGTTTGATCTCTCTAAAGAGAAGGAGAGTCTGGTTAAAGAGTTCATCGCATTTCTGAATAAAGAAAATGTGGCGGTCCGGCTCTATGAGAAAGAGTTTCTGCATGGCAAGGCGTATATCTTTGATGAGCTTGTTGTGGTAGGCTCATCGAACTTTACTCCCTCCGGCCTGACCCATAACACGGAACTGAACTCAGTCTCCCTCGAATCAGAGGCCAAATATGTCAGGGAGAATTGGTTTGAAAAATTCTGGGGCGGGGCTGTTGATTTCAAGGAAGAGCTGGTAAAGCTCCTTGAGGCCTCCAGGTTTGGCACTAAAGAATATACCCCCTATGAGGTCTATATAAAATCCCTCTATGAGCTGCAAAAGGAAGACATCCTGTATGACGAGGAAACCAGGAAAGGGGAAGAACTACGCCCGTCATCACGGGTTAACCTTGCAGAATTCCAGAACGATGCCGTAAGAAGGGTTTTCAGTCGCCTTAAAAAGTACAGGGCCTGTATGGTGGCTGATTCAGTGGGGCTTGGCAAGACGTTTATAGCCAAAAGGGTTATCGAGGAGTTCGGGTTTTATAAAAGACAGAGGTTTCTCATCGTCTGCCCGGCACAGTTGAGGGAGATGTGGGGGAGTGCGGTCAAAGACCTTATCCTCGCCGAAAGCATCCTCTCTCAGGAAGAGCTTGCCTCAAACGATTTTCTGAAAAAGGCCGGACATGCCGTCGGTGGAGACCTTTCCGGTGTGGCACTGATCGTGGTGGACGAAAGCCACAACTTCCGGAACCCTCTTTCCAACCGTTGGGAGAACCTTTTTACCCTGATATCGGATCACATGGCAAGGGAGGGAGAAAGGCCATATATCCTTTTTCTTACAGCGACGCCTATCAATAATACCATCTGGGACCTATTCTGGCAGGTGATGCTCCTGGTACTTGAGAACCGGAAGGCCTTTCTCCGGGAAGGGATAACCGATCTCTTCAAGTTTTTCAAGGATATTGACAAAGAAGGAGAGCCGTCCCTCTTAAATGACCTCATGAATGAGATATCCATCAGACGGAACAGGGAGTATATAAAACAGAACTATCCGGATGCAGAGATCAACGGGCGGAAGATCATTTTTCCCGAAAGGCTTCTTGAAAATATCAATTACCAGCTCGATGGGACATACCAGGGCCTCTACAGAGACATATCGAGGACGATCAGTGAAGAATTGACGATGGCCTATTACAAGATCCTTGAATACCGGAAAGTGGAGAAGCTCTCCAGGGACGAGGAGATGGCGCTGGGGCGGATGGTTGCCTTAGGGGGTATCTTTAGAACTATCCTTTTAAAGAGGCTCGAAAGCAGCGTTGATGCCTTCAGGAAGAGCGTTTCAAGACATGTGGAGTTTCTTAAAAAGCTCAAGGAGTATCTGGAGAGAGGCAAACTCCTCACCAAGAAGACCTTTTATAAATATGTCTCAAATTTGGATGAGGAGAATGAGGAAGAATTCCTGGAAGAGTTGGAGGATATCCATATCGAAGATTACAGGAAAGGGGAACTCTTCGGAGACATAGAAAAGGACATCGCACTCTTTAATGAGATACGTGATAAGGTTACAAGGATAGATGCGGAGGCGGATGCAAAGCTGAAGGGATTGAAGCAAATGCTTATAGAACTAAGCCGGAATGGGCAGGTGGTCATCTTTACCTACTATGCCGACACTCTCGATTATATCCACCAGAACATAACCGGGGACCCGCAGTTTTCAGAGATCAGGATAGAGAAGATATCAGGAAGGATTGCCTCGGCAAAAAGGCGGACCGAGATTGTGAATGACTTTATGGATGGGAAGATAGATGTCCTGATGAGTACGGATGTCCTTTCCGAAGGGATGAACCTGCAGAAGGCCAGGTATCTTATCAATTATGACCTTCACTGGAACCCGACGAGGATGATCCAGCGGGCCGGAAGGATAGACAGGATAGGCTCGCCATTTGAGAAGATCTATGTGTACAACTTTTTCCCTGAAGAAGAGCTGGAAGACCTGCTCAGGCTCGTAGAGATCCTTCAGAACAAGATCAGAAACATTGATAGTTCGATCGGGCTTGATGCCACTGTTCTGGGGGAGGAGGTGAACCCCAAGGTATTCGGGATTATCAGAAGAATACGGGATCAGGACGAGACGGTCTTTGATGAGTTGGAAAGAGAGGTCTTTGGGGGCGGTGAGAGGTTCTATCAACCCCTGATGGAGTACCTGAAGTCAAGACGGCGCAGGAACTGGAGTCTGTCCCTCTCGGGATACACAGCGGGCTTAAGAGGGATATAAAGGGGATCTTCTTTTATTATAAATATGGTGATGATTTTCACTTCTGGTATCTCTGTGACCTGACGACCGGAGAGATGATTAAGAATAAGACAAAGATCCTCGATTACATCGCCTGCCCCCCTGAGGAAGTCAGAGAGATATCAGACTTTTTTGATCGGGTCTATGAGGTAAATAGGGATATACAGCGGGACATCGAGGCCACCTATAAAGAGGCCGAGCAGAAAGAGGCTGTGGATTCCGCTCTTGGCGAGCTGATAGCAGATAGAAGCAAGAAGTTTGTCACCAGCATTATCAGGGAGATGGATATCAGGCTGGATGAGTATCTTTTTGATTTCCCTGAGGATAAGGAAGTGGAAGAGAAATGGGAGGGGATCAAGGAAAAGCTCTTATCCGTTAGCCTTACCAAAAGAAGGCTTCAGCAAGTAAGAGGCATCTGGAGGAATTACAAAAATAACCATAAGGACTGGAAAAGGTTTCTAAAAGACCTGTCAGAATTCCTGGAAGGCAGGCTTTCCCTTGAAAGGGAGGGAATTCCACCCTATGATTCAAATTTGCTCAAACTGATTACAATTGATTTTATTTCATAGTAGATCCTCTACAAAACAGAACTGTCCTGGCGGGCCCCGGTTAAACTTTTTAAGGTTTAAATCCTTTACATTCATTTTTATAAAGGTTATATTTCCCCTGTGACCCGCTTATTTGCAGTAGTTGAAAGGGATCTTCGGAGATTCATAAGGAATCCGCTTGTTGTACTCTCCAGTCTTATTATGCCGCTCCTGTACCTTATAATACTCGGAAGCTCCTTTCAGGGTGCGTTAAAAAACCTCCCGCTCGCAATAGTCAATCTGGACAATGGCCCTTATGCCTCACGTGTAATAAGCCTCCTCCATACCCTCGAGACAGGTCCGGGGACAATCAGGATATATAATGAGAGTGATCAGCTCAGGGCTTTAGAGGGTGTTAAGACAGGAAGATATAAAGGAGCCCTTATACTCCCGCATGATTTCAGCCGGAGTGTTATAAAGGGAAAAGGTGGAGATATAGGTCTTTTTCTCGATAACAGTGATTCAATATCTGCGGAAACATTGAGAAGTGCTATAGCGGCCACTATATCGAGTATTAAGAGAGAATTTATTCCGGTTAGAGAAAGAATTGATGGTGTGATAGTCAGAAATATCGAATTATATAAAAAACTGGATTATGACCAATCACTTTTACCTGGTGTGATAATAATGGCTATCTTTCTCGGTGCCCTTTCCACCGGTGCATTTAATACAGTAATGGATAAATTCTTCGGTATCGATGAGAGCTACCTCCTTACTCCTCTTACAAAGAGGGATATTGTACTGGGACTTGTGATAAGCGGTGTTATTATTACAACCGGAATTGCATGTTCTGTCCTGTTCCTTGGGGCCCTTATCTCGGGAATCCCTCTATGGAACAGTATAACTCTATCAGGATTAATAGCTGTAATCATGATCATTGTCCTCTCTACCGTCGGCCTTCTCGGTATGATGTTTATAATCCTCGGTCGTGCAAACCATCCCCGGATTGTAGGGGTGCTTGGCGGATTTCTGAATGTAATCTTTTTCTTTCCGAGCGGGGCTATATACCCTGTAGAGAGCTTCCCGGGATGGTTGAGGGCATTTGCAAAGATAAACCCTGAAACATATTCAGTTCATGCACTGAAAACAATCCTGTTTAAAGGGGGGAACCTCAGCGGAATAGGATTTGATTTCCTGTTTCTTACTATATTTGCGATAGTTACACTCTTTATTGCCACTTTAATGTACAAGCGGGAGCTGTAATAATGCCTGACAAACGCCTGACATCCATTCTGTCCTCTTCTTCATTATTGCTATTTCTTCCTGTAATAATCCTTAACATGAGCTGCAACCCTTCCATGCAAACATACAAACGCTCCCAGCTCCTCATGGGAACTATTGTTGAGATCACAGTAGCAGCGGACAGGGAAGAAACCACTGATAAGGCTATAACAGCAGCATTCAAAGAGATAAGACGCCTTGAAGAGATAATGAGCACATATATCCCCTCATCCGACATATCCATGGTAAATGCTGCAGCAGGTATTAACCCTGTTAAGGTTCACAGAGACCTTATACTTGCTGTTAAAAAGGCACTCGAATTTGCTGACCTGTCAGGAGGGGCCTTTAATATTAGTATAGGTCCGGCAATAGATTTATGGAATGTTGAAAAACCAGAGAGGATACCTTCTGAGAAAGACCTGGCAGCAATAAGACCATTGACAGACTACAAAAATATTATTATTGACGAAGGAGCAGGGACACTCTTTCTTAAAAAGAGAGGGATGAAGATAAATCTCGGAGGTATTGGTAAGGGTATAGCAGCAGATTACGCATACAATATTTTAAATCAGCATGGGATAAAATCAGGCATCATTGGTGTGGCAGGTGATTTAAAAACCTTTGGCAAAAGACCTGATGGTAAACTCTGGAACGTGGGGATAACCCATCCAAGAAGGAAAGGAGATATCATAGCAAATGTGCATCTAACGGATATGTCAATATCTACCTCAGGAGATTATGAAAGATATTTCATTAAAGATGGTATCAGATATCACCATATACTTTCCCCTGATACACTCTACCCTTCCCGTGGATTCCAGAGCGTATCTATTATTGCAAAAGACTCTACTATAACAGATGCCCTGTCAACCGCAATCTTTGCAATGGGGCCTGAAAAGGGATTAAAACTCCTTGAAGGACTTACTGATGTGGAAGGAATCGTAGTGCTTGAAGACGGCCGCATAGAAACATCATCCGGTCTTAAAGAAAATAAGATGATTGAAGTCGAAATCTTTAAATAAAAAATAAGCAGGTACCCGAAATGGTCCAATCTTTTTAGACATTTTATTCCTCCCATTATTTATACGCAGGTAGGAGGAATCAGGAGATGTTATCCTTTACAAGGTCAATAAAATCTTTGAGGTCTCCGCTGAAAGAACATACTCTTCCCCCTTTATCATGGATGTGATGGGGTGGATGAGTTAGCTTATGTCCTTTGTAGTCAGTATGATGATAAGGCAGGTTATCGCTCCTGATAATAGGGGTGCCGCTGTTGTCTATGAGATTATAAGAGTATCTGTGAATTTCCAGCTTGTACATCACAAACTCATATTCTTCTCTTAGAAGTAAAGTAAATCCTTCTGCTACGCGGAGGTTTATCTGAAGGTCAGAAGAGACAATGGCAGTTTCAACCAAAGAGGGAAAGCCAAGGTGAAATGTGTCAGAAGGTGAAAAGGCATTTGTGAGGAGAGCGTAGACTGACCAGCATCGGTTAAGAATATGGGTCTCCAGGTGGCTTTCATATGACACTGGTTAGCCCTTTTACAGGAAATTTTGATTGCAGGGTTCTGAAGTAACTCCTGTAACAGATAGCCCAGTTGATAAAGTCAGGACTATCCTCTGCAGGGGTTCCAACAATTAGATTATAAAAAACCTCGGATCTCATATTATATTTTTTTTCGTAGTCGTAGAGTTCTTCCCTCAGATTAGTAAGAACCTTATCAGTAGAAAGAGTGCGACTCGTAATTTGTTGGATAAATCTTTTTTTCGTCATGATTTGAGGGCTTTTCTTAATTTTCATATTGTTATATTTACTACACATAGCATAGATATGTCAAGAAACTCTCCAGACCTAAGTACAGAACTAAGTATATTCGATTTTCCCTGATTTGACTTACTTTCCTTATTACGTTACAGTTGGAACATGAAGGCATTAGCAGACAAACAATTTTTTACTTATGAGGATATTAACCGGCTCCCGGACGGAAACTATGAGATTATAAATGGTGAGAGGCGGGATATGACACCTACAGGTTTTGAACATGGAGATTTAGAGGCAAGACTTGGTGAACTCTTAAGAAGTCTTCTAAAAGACAAAGGATATACAGCAGTTGGGGAGATTGGAATCCTGATAAACAAAAATCCTTTACGCATAAGGGCTGCTGATGTTGTCTATATAAGTAAAGATAAGGTGTCCAGTCGACCAAAAGGTATCCTTGAAATCCCACCAGATTTGATTATAGAGATAATTTCTGAAAGCAATACTGCATGGGAACTTAATGAAAAGGTAAAGGATTATCTCTCCATCGGAGTAGACAGGATAGTCCTGATTGACCCACAAACACAAACAGTAAACCTTTATCAAAAAGGAAAGAAAGAGACGATGATATACAATTTTGATGAAGATATTACCCTGGTAGAAGGGGTTTCTGTAAAGATAAAAGAATTGCTGTCCTAAGTGCCTCTATCCTGTTTATTTCCCTTCCAGTAGTTTTTCTAAAAATTAAAAGTGCTCTTATTATTTGCTATGACTTAGTAACATGGTCTATAATATGGACATGCTGGAAGAGGTAAAGGATGCTGAATACCATATATATGTCATCTCTGATGCAACAGGAGAAACAGGGGAGACAGTTGCACTCGCAGCGCTCTCTCAGTTCAAAAAGAAGAATATTGTTATCTCAAGGATAGGTAATGTAAGGACAGACGAACACATCCGGAGCATTGTAAGAGAGGTTGCAGAGGTACATGGGCTTATCGTTCATACACTGGTTTCTGACAGGTTGAGAAGAGTACTCCGTGAAGAGGCCCACATGTATGAAATCCTGACAATTGATATTATAGGTCCTATGCTTGAGACCTTTTCGGCCTATCTCGGTAAATCCCCTCAGTCCAAACCCGGACTTCTCCATAAGATAGACGACCTGTATTTCAAGCGTATAGAGGCTATAGATTTTACAGTAAAACATGATGACGGGCAGAACCTCCGAACCATGCCTGAGGCTGATATAGTCTTACTTGGGGTTTCACGGACAACCAAGACCCCGCTCAGCATATACCTCGCAAAGGAGGGGTGGAGGGTTGCAAATATCCCTATAGTGCTTGATATAACTTTGCCACAGGAATTATTTTTCGTTGATCAACGTAAAATAGTGGGGCTTGTTATAGACCCGGAAAAGTTGACAAGTATCCGCAAGGCCCGTCTGCGTCACCTGAAACAGGAGTTGTCTTCCTACGCAGACATTGATTATATAGCCCAGGAGCTGGATTATAGTAAGAACATCTACAGAAAAAACAGATGGTCTATTGTAAACGTAACAAACAGGGCAGTGGAAGAGGTAGCAGTCGATATACTTTCACTGACAGTAGGGAAAGACAGACGTGTTTAATATGTTGACGCTGAAAAATACGGGGTATTTTTGAGCGTCAACTTGATACAGAACGGTTTACAGATGCTCGAGCAGGTTTTTAAAGAATACAGAGGTCTTAATATCCCCCTTTATTATAAGTCTCCGTGAAAAAAAGAGACTGTCAGCATCCTCTTTATGCAGGAAAAGCCTCAGGAAGGTATCAAAATCCCCCTGCATTATCACATCAGGTCTTCTTTTCCTGTCAAAATCAACCTTAACACTTCCATCATCTACATAGAAACAGTAGCTCCTTTTTATATCATCAGCCTCAAGGAGAAAGGCCTTACCTTTAATCTCTTTTAATCTCTTGCAGACTTCCTGATTCTTATTGATGGTTTTATTGAGGATAAACCTGAAGATAAGATTGTGTATACTCCCCGGAGCCATCCTCAAGATTGCCTTTTTCAATAAACTCCCATCCTGCCTGTCCGTGGAACCACCCATTACTCAGCCCCTCCGGTGCATATCCTCTTAAAACCTCAACAGCATCCTGACTTGTAATACCACCTTCTATAACCTTTCTGAAGGTATTTATAATATCTACAGTATTCCGCTCCTGTGGAATTATCCGTAAATACTCTATACCAAGTGCCTCCAGTATATCAAGCTGACCTATCATACATGCCTTCTGAGCACTCAAAAGCTGAGTACCATTTATATTGAAAACAGGCATCCCATCCATGGTTTCAAGCTGCATGCCTTCAGGATGCTTTTTACAGACAATTGCACAATTATTCTTTGTCATTTCAAGCGCCCGCACTGTATAACATCGCCACGAAAAGGCAACCGGAAGATTACCGAATCCTATAATCTCTTTTTCTATGGACGGGATGTTTGAAGAAATAGATTCTATTGCATCCTTATGCAATTCAGGCATGAATACAAGGCGTTTGATGCTTAAATCAGAAAAGAATCTTGCTGTAGAGGCATTATATACAGCGAGATGGGGGCCGGCGATGAGCCTCTTGTCAAGCTTGTCAGGCATCCTGCCTGACCTATCCGGATCAAAGGTTCCTGACCTATTAATATCACCATTGTTGGAGATGAGGTTTAATACACCGATATTGTTAATTTCTATGGAAAATGGCAAATCAACCAGAGACCTTACATATTCAAGCTCTTCCCTGTTGGTAATCAGGCTTAAGGTAGATAATACAACCTCCTTACCTTTGTCCTGCAACATCCGTCCAATCCTCTCAAGGGAATCCCTGCCGAGTATTGTACGCTTGCTGCACACAACTTCCCCGATATAAACTGTAGTAACAGGTGTATTTGCTATCTCTTTATAAAATGTGATTATCTTATCTTTATCCCACAGAAAGGGGATGGGGCCGAGTGTTATCTTCATTTTCCTTTATAACATCCAAAGCTTGGGGAAAGCCCTTCAAATAATGACTGGATACTTTCTTTCTTAGAAAGATCAATCCCATGGCTGCCATGTTTATAGTAGTTGTCTAATGCTTCTCTAAAAGTACTCACAACCTTTTCCACATAAGTCCTGCTCCGCTGTCTCCCTTCAATCTTAATTGAATCTACACCTGCCTGTATAATCTCAGGGAGGATCTCAAGCACATTAAGTGATTCAGGATCCTGTATTGCATTGGTTAACTGACCCGTAGCCCTGTTATAGTACTTCCCCTTGCAGGGTGTGGGGTATGCTACTTCCTCTGATGGGGAGTACTTATTTAACAACACACCATTTGAAAGAATCTTAAGGGAGCCTTCATTGTCATCCTGAACAAAGTCTATAAACCTGGGATGAGAACATGCACCGTATGTATTAATAGATTCACTTGTGATATATGAGGAGAGGAAACATTGCCCCTCGCTGTTTATGCATAAGAGACCAAGGGCAAAGACCTCGATCTCAATATCGGTCTCTTTCCTTAGTTCACGTATCTCGTCAATGGTAAGGACTCTCGGCAGCACCACCCTTTTTATTCCAAAATGCCTGCGATAGAATTCTATTGCCTCCACATTTGAGGCACTCGCCTGGACAGAGAGATGAACCCTCTTCTCGCTATATTTCTTCCTTATATAAGACAGGACTGAAATATCAGAGGCTATCACAGCATCTGCACCAAGACCATATGCCCTGTCCACTGTTTCTAAGGCAAGAGGGAGCTCTTTCTCCTGTGGATAGGCATTAACAGCAATATAGACCTTTTTTCCCCTGCTATGGGCATACTGGATGGCTTTATGGACTTCATCTTCTGTAAAATTAAGGCCCGGGAAATTCCTCAGGTTGGTATCCCCTGAAAATCCCATGTATACAGCATCAGCGCCATTATCTACAGCAGCCTTAAGTGAAGGGAGATTCCCTGCCGGGGCACATATTTCAACCTTTTTCACCTAAAAACACCCCTATTTATAATATTAATAGCTTTATAAAAATAAGCACTGCTATTATAGCAAGTAACACTATCAGGATTATAGACTGTATTACCCTGTGATCAAGCTCTTTTTTATAGGATAATACATCCTGCGTAATCTCTCTGGTAATGTTTATTGCTGCTTCAGTCTCCTGATATACTCCTGTGAGGTTATGCGTATAGATCATATTATTTATAGTCTCAAGATGTGTCCACCCCTGGGCATATTTAACCTCAATATGATCAACATTGAATCCCTTCTTTTTAATCTCATCAATACCATGTCTTGCCTCATCAAGCCTCTCATGGGCCATTTTGATATTCCTTTCAATATCCTTTGGCAATTCTGCACTCTTAAGGCTTATCATGTATGCTGAGAGGGCATCTGATTCCGGGCCCGGGAGATCAAATGCCGGCATAGTCGAACCGGAGACGACGGATTGAGGTTCCCTGAAGTGTCTTTTATGCCATTCCATATCATGGGAGACTATGTTACCTTCATTTGAAAGGTCCGGGCCGAGATCTCCCCCAATACCTGCTATCTTATGACACCCACTACAACCTTTTAAATCATAAACCTCTTTTCCTATGGCACTAAGCTTTTCCATGTCAACCGGTTGAGCTCCGGCAAGACCGATACCGAGGATTAACAGGAGGATGTTGACTGGAAATAAGATTAACAGAAATACTGAGGTACTTCTTAGACCCTGAGTCAGGTTCAGGGTGACACTTCTATGTATATTGTTCAGGATATATGCCCCCAGACAGTAAACAATACAAAGAATAGTGCAAAAAGGATCCCGAGTCCAATCGCTATGGGCCTCTTCCTGTATGCCCTTTCAGGATTTTTGTCTATAAATGGAACTGCAAACAGAAGCACCACAAAGATTAACTCAAAGAGTATCCCTATGGTCTTGGGAGCCCAGTTGCCAAGGAATCTTAATATCTCTGCCCCTTTCAGTATCTGATAGGCAGCAAGGAAGAACCACTCCGGCTTGATATGTTCAGGTGTGGCAAGCGGATCTGCCTTTGGAAGCATAGGAGCAGGTGATAAAAGGGTTAAAGTGGCAAGGAGGGCAATCAAAAGGAATGCTGCGGCTATCTCCTTTAGTGCATGGTTTGGCCAGAATGGGATACCGCCCTCCTCCTCATAAATCGGCTCTAAGATATCCCTTGCAGAAATAACCCCTGCCGGTGTGCCATTTTCTGTGACAACTAAATGACGTACATTATATTTAGTCATCATCTCATTTGCCCTTGCTACAGATTCCTCAGAATCGATCGTATAGAATGGAGAGCTCATAACATTCTCTACCGGCGTAGTATACTGGTCGATCTCGCCTGCCAGTACCTTCCTCGTCATATCAACATCTGTAACAATACCAACCAGGCTGTCATTTTTTTTAACGAGCAGACTCCCTGTCTTCTGCCCTTTCATTATCTTAGCCGCTGCAACAACAGGCTCATGAGAGTCTATCGCAGCAATGTCTTTGGTCATTATCTTTTTGACAGGGATGAGAGGGATCATATTTATGAATCAGGACCTATTAATCTAAAATCAGGTAATCTAAAATCAAGGATTCTTCAGGCGGATCTCGCCTCTTGCTCGCTTATAACAATAGGTTTTGCATGTTCCAGGATGACGTCCTCATTTATAATACACTCTTTAATATCCTTCTGAGAAGGTAAATCATACATAAGCTCGAGCATAACCTCTTCCAGAATTGCCCTTAATCCTCTTGCGCCAGTTTTGAGGGAAAGCGCCTTTTTTGCAATTGCATTTACTGCACTGTCAGAAAATCTCAATGTCACATTTTCCAGGGCAAATAATTTCTGATACTGCCTCACAATCGCATTCCTAGGTTCAGTTAAGACCTTCACCAGAGCTGTATGATCAAGATCGTGCAGCGTGGTTGCAATAGGAAGACGTCCTACAAACTCCGGTATAAGTCCAAACTTTAACAGGTCCTCTGTTTGTACACGTCTTAGTATATCCCCTATCCTGAGGTCCTGTTTACTCCTGACATCTGCACCAAAACCTATAGTTGAGCTGCCAAGCCTTTTCTGTATTATATTTTCAAGGCCGACAAATGTTCCTCCACATATGAACAGTATATTTGTTGTATCTACCTGCACAAATTCCTGGTGAGGATGCTTTCTCCCGCCCTGGGGTGGGACACTCGCAACTGTCCCTTCTATTATCTTGAGCAACGCCTGCTGAACACCTTCACCTGACACGTCCCGTGTTATGGATGGATTCTCACTTTTCTTGCTGATCTTGTCAATCTCATCAATATAGACTATCCCCATCTCTGCCCTGTCTACATCATAGTCTGCTGCCTGGAGCAGCTTCAATATGATATTCTCGACATCTTCACCGACATATCCTGCCTCTGTCAGGGTGGTTGCATCAGCTATCGTAAATGGCACATCCAGTATCTTGGCAAGGGTCTGTGCAAGGAGTGTCTTCCCTGTACCAGAGGGTCCTATAAGGAGGATATTACCCTTCTGCAATTCCACATCATTCATGACCTTCATATCCGCATAGATCCTCTTATAATGGTTATGAACTGCAACAGCGAGGGTCTTTTTGGCGCGATCCTGGCCTATTACATAGTTATCAAGGATGTCTTTAATCTCCGAAGGTTTGGGAAGCTTCATGGAACCCTGCCCGCGGTCCTCTTCCCACTCCTCGGCTATGATGTCATTACAAAGATCCACACATTCATTACAGATATATACAGTAGGACCTGCTATAAGCTTCTTGACTTCAGTCCTCTTCTTCCCACAGAAAGAACATCTAAGGTCGCTCTCTTTTCCTTTTGTCTGATTTCCCATAAATTAATTAACCCCCCTTAGGGACACGCTCTTTTATTACCTCATCAATTATACCATAATTCTTTGCCTCATCACCAGACATGAAATAATCCCTTTCAGTATCCTGCCGGATCCGTTCAATAGGCTGTTCTGTATGATGAGCTAGTATCTGGTTCAGAGACTCTTTCATCCTAAGGATCTCCTTAGCATGAATCTCTATGTCAGTTGCCTGACCCTGAAAACCTCCCATAGGCTGGTGAATCATGATCCGTGCATTTGGTAGAGCAAACCTCTTCCCCTTTGCACCCGATGCAAGGAGTAAGGCCCCCATACTTGATGCCTGTCCAATACAGATCGTAGAGACATTAGGCTTTATATATTGCATTGTATCATAAATAGCAAGCCCTGATGTAACAACCCCACCCGGGGAATTTATATATAAATAAATATCCTTGTCAGGGTCGTCTGCCTCTAAGAACAATAACTGTGCGATTATGATATTAGAAAAACTATCGTCAATTGGCGCACCTACAAATATTATCCTGTCCTTTAGAAGACGGGAATATATATCATAAGCCCGCTCCCCTCTGCTTGTCTGCTCTATTACAATAGGTACCAGCATATTCCTGCTCCTCTCATTTAAGTCCATTTTGCCCTGTCCATGATAAGTTTCAGCACCTTGTCTACTATAATCTTTGTCTTCAGCCCCTCTAATCCCCTGTCCATAGATTCGAGAGACCTTCTCACCACCTGCACATCCTGATTACCTCTCCGGGCCATCAACTTTATCTCCTCTTCTATTTCACCCTCTGCAGCAATTATCCCATCATTTTCTGCAATAGCAAAAAGGATCAGATCACCTTTTACCTCTTCTTCTGCAAATGGCATATATTTCTTCCTGAGGGCCTGCTCTTCTTCAGGCACAAATTCATCTTTCTTGCCCATATATGTCTTAGTTCTTGTCAAAAACCTCTTCATCTCTTTCTCTACAAGTATGGAAGGCGCTTCAACAGGATTCATCTCAATAAGCCTCTTTACAATCTCCTTTTTATAAGCCGCCTTCAGTGTCTCTTTCTTATCATCAAGGATATCTCCCCTCAACCTGTCTCTAAGCTCGGCAAGGGTATTATATCCGCCAATATCCTTTGCAAGTTCATCATTCAATTCCGGTAAATCCTTTGTCTTAACCTCCAGTATCTTTATCTTAAGAATATAATCAGGCTCCGGGAGATGCACCTCTACCTCTTCTCCTTTTCTTGCACCGATTAACTTCTTATCAACCTCAGGTGCAACAGCCCCTGCACCAATCTGAAATAACACCCCTTCCCTTTTTAGCCCCTCAACAGGTTTCCCTTCTTTAAACCCATCATAATCAACCTGCACATAATCTCCATCTACAAGGATATGGTCATCTTCAGCAACCCCAAGCTGGGCATTATACTCTCTAAATTCCTGTATCCTGTCATCCACATCTTTATCAGTCACCTCCACTTCTTCTTTCTTTAACTCTATCCCTTCATAATTAACCCGCTCTATCTTTGGCTTTATCTCTACTGAAGCTGTAAATGTCAGCGGCCCACCCTTCTTTAGATCTACATTTCCGATATCCGGCAGGGTAAGAGGAGTAACTCCGCTATCTTTAACTGCCTCAAAATAATAATCAGGGATGAGTTTCTTTAGCAGGTCAGCCTCAACATCCTTTCCGTATCTCTTTTCAATAATAGATAGCGGGGCCTTTCCAGGCCTGAAACCAGGAATCTTTGCCCTCTTTCTCAGGTTATCATAGGCATCATCAAACTCCTTTGTAACAACATCAGCGGGGACCTCTATCTTAAAAATCCTCTTTGTCTTTGAAACCTCTTCGATGTCAACTTTCATTTAAAAAAATCTCCCCTCTCTTGTCATACCGAATTTATTTCGGTATCTCTACAACATAAATCCCTCTTTTTCTGGTGCGAGAGGGGGGAGTTGAACCCCCATGGTTGCCCGCTGGATCCTAAGTCCAGTGCGTCTGCCAGTTCCGCCACTCTCGCATCTTGCATAGATAAACGAAATCCTGAATCAGTTCCCCCACTCTCGCAAATTACTTTCATTAGCTATAGTGGTTTGTCATAGGTCAGGCATCCTGCCTGACATCTTATATTATGTACTTGTTAAGTTATTGTTGTGTCAAGTTAATTTACTTGAAAACCGAGAGAATTGTCAAGTATAATGCCCTCGTTATGCCAGACACTAATATCATAATAACACTGATCATTATGCTTGCAGCCATAGTGTTGTTCTCTCTCGAGGTATTTTCAGTGGACATTGTGTCCATCCTCGTAGTCCTCGCTTTGATCTTTTTCCGTATCCTCTCACCGGAAGATGCATTCCTCGGATTCAGCAACACTGCCCTTGTAATGATCGGGAGTATACTCATCATGACCACCGGTCTTGTTAAGGCAGGTGTTGCAGACAGGATAGCGCATTTAATCCTCAAAAAGGCAGGGACACATCCCCGGCGGCTGCTGTTCATGTTTCTGATCACTGTTGGCCTGATCTCGGCATTTATAAATAATGTAGCTGCTACGGCGATACTCCTTCCGGCAGCAGTAAGTATAGCAAGGATGGCACGGCTCAACCCTTCCAAGCTCCTGATGCCCCTCGCATTCGGATCTATGTTAGGAGGAATGCTCACCCTCATAGGGACATCCACGAATATCGCTGTTTCCCAGTCTTTGTCCAGATATAATATAACCCCCTTTTCACTTTTTGAATTCACCCCCATAGGGATTCTGATCTTTGTGGCTGGAATATTATTTTTTATTACTGTCGGATGGCTGCTGCTCCCTGACAGGGAAAAAGAAACAGTTATGGAGGAGTATGGAATCAGAGAATATCTGTCAGAGTTAAAGGTGATGCCTCAATCCCCGATAGTCGGAGGTAAGATATCGCAGGATACATTTGAAGGTGCACCCGACCTGACAATTGTGGGAATATACAGGGAAAGTAAAAATATTTACATCCCCGGAGAACATTATACAATTCAGGATGGTGATTCTCTGCTTGTAATGGGGAGTGTTGATAGTCTTGCGCGGGCAGGTCAGTTAGAAGGGGTGGTGCTTAAATCCGGCCTCAAACCTTTAGATGAAGATCTGGAACCAGGAGATGTCCGTATGGTAGAGGCAGTAATTGCTGCAGACTCCATGCTCGAGTGGAAGACACTGAAAGAGTTAAACTTCAGACATACTTACGGTCTGTCAGTAATAGCCATCTACAGGCAGGGTATCTGCCTGCGAGAAAAAGTCGGGAGAATCCTCCTTCGCGTTGGAGATGTCCTCCTGATTCAGGGTGAAAAGGACCGCATAAATGCCCTGAGCGATATATTGAAATTGATTGTTATAGGTGAAGTATCTCCGGAACAGTACCGGACAAAAAAGGCCACAATAGCCTCTGCCATCTTTCTTTCTTCAATCGTGATTGGCGCAGCCGGGCTCCTGCCTATATCTATATCCTTCCTCGCCGGCGCTGTAATGATGGTCCTCAGCAAATGCCTCTATGCAGACGAGGTATATGAAGCTATGAATATGCATCTGCTCGTACTTATTGGCGGTATGATAGCCCTTGGTATAGCAGTTGAAAGGTCCGGCACAGCAAAGTTTATTGCTGAATTCCTTATAAACAATACCTCATCTTACGGCATACATGCACTCCTCGGATCCTTTTTTATTCTTACTGTACTTCTGACTCAACCTATGTCCAACGTAGCAGCGGCCCTTCTCATATTGCCTATTGCCATACATACGGCGCTCCAACTCGGCGTAAATCCAAAGACCTTTGCAATGACCGTAGCAATAGCTGCATCCTGCTCCTTCATCACCCCGCTTGAGCCCTCATGTGTACTTGTCTACGGACCTGGCAGATACCGCTTCAGCGATTTCATTCGCGTTGGGCTGCCTTTGACTATAATAGCATTTATCATATCCATAATCTTTGTTCCGATATTCTGGCCGTTAAAATAGATTTTTTAGGTGTGACAGCAGAATTAATTTTTGTTGACACTTATTAAACGGTTATGCTAAAAGTTAGGGTAACTAACAATGGTTCATATTAGTGAAGTGCTGGCGGAAGTTTTTAAAAAGATTATGCTGGTAAATCAAGGGGGACATTTCCCGATTATGGAGCTAAGTCCCTTAATTGGACTAGGTTTTTGGGGTTCAAAAGTTTCTATCCCTACTTTATTAATAATCTGCACATAAATCTGGTCTCTGGTATCTTTGGCATTTTTTTTGTATAATTATGTTTGAAAGCAATTATTATTTCCGATAAGCATTTATTCTGAGAAGTAAATAGCGGAGGAGAAGAAGGATGCGTACGTTGCCGGATTTTAATGAACCTCCAGTTATCGAAACGGTTCTCGGTTTACAGTTTGACTCTCTTGAATCATTCAGTATTCCACACTTCGGGTTATATTGGTCTAAAATTGTTGCAGATTATCCAAAATTCAATGTTCAACCACCGTTAACTCATGTTGTAGAACAATTTGGAGCGCAGGCATGGAAGCCCTCCAGTCTCGAAATGGGACTTGCACCTTTTCCTGAGCTACGATGTTGGTTTGAAAATGATACTGAAAATCGTCTTATACAAATACAGAAAGACCGATTTATTTATAACTGGAGGAAGATAAAGGAAACAGAAGAATATCCTCATTATGATTATCTCAAGCCTAAATTTATAGAAGAGTGGGGTAGGTTTTGTCAGTTTTCAGAGGAGGTTAAACTTGGGAATGTGAATATAAATCAATGTGAGATAACCTACGTTAATCATATAGAGATAGGAAAGGGATGGAAGTCATATGGAGATTTAAATAAAGTTTTTTCGTGCTGGTCAGGTGATTCCTCAGTAAACTTTCTCCCTGAACCTGAAATGGTAAGCCTAAATACACGTTATGTTATGTCAGAAAAGAGAGGAAGACTATATATAATTATGCAACCAGGTATTAGACGTCATGACGCAAAAGAGATATTGCAATTACAACTTATTGCTCGTGGAAAGCCAGCCTCCTCAAGTATT
>Ga0209343_10003949_pt1 | contig 18412 bp, 6 predicted proteins | sample RifCSPlowO2_02_FD_184026 | JGI IMG/M metagenome (GOLD analysis project Ga0209343, IMG submission 184026) | Groundwater microbial communities from Rifle, Colorado - Rifle CSP2_plank lowO2_0.2 (SPAdes) (version 2) | ecosystem: Environmental > Aquatic > Deep subsurface > Groundwater | place: Rifle... | reverse complement strand
TTTGAACTTTGAACCATTTTCCATACGCGATCCAAAAATCTTCTTATCCCGACAAGTCCCCGCGGATTCCACGGCCCGCCCAGCTCATACGGCCCCATAAACAGCAAATACATCCGCACCGCATCCGCGCCAAAGTCTTTTACCAATTCATCCGGATCCACCACATTGCCTTTGGACTTGGACATTTTTTGTCCGTCCGGACCAAGAATAATTCCCTGATGCCGCATTTTTCCAAACGGTTCGTCAACCGGCACCAACCCTAAGTCATACAAAACTTTGGTAAAAAATCTGGAATACAAAAGATGAAGCACCGTGTGCTCGGCCCCGCCCACATACAAATCAACGCCGGAAGGCTTCATCCAATAATCCAAATTTTTGCGATTGGCAAATTCTTTTTCATTTTTCGGATCCGTATATCGAAAGAAATACCAGGAAGAACAAACGAAAGTATCCATTGTGTCGGTCTCTCTTTTGGCGTCTTTGCCGCATTGCGGACATTTTGCATTGACAAATTCTTCCGAACGGGCCAAAGGCGACTGCCCTTCTTTTGGCAAATAATTTTCCACTTTTGGCAATTCCACGGGCAAATCCGATTCTTTCACGGGCACAATTCCACAATGATTGCAATGGATAATCGGAATGGGTACGCCCCAATGTCTCTGCCGGGAAATCAGCCAATCGCGCAATTTATACTGCACCTTTTTCTTGGCCAATCCTTTCTCCGCCAGCCATTCAACAATTTCCTCCCGCGCTTTTTCCGAATCTATTCCGTTAAATTTTTCTGACTCAACTAAAATGCCATCTTCAATGAAAGCCGCTTCCTTAACTTTTAACTTTTCACTTTTAACTTTTAACTCTTCCTTGCCGGCCGATATAATGACTTGTTTTATTGGCAGTCCAAACTTCACAGCAAAATCATAATCTCTCTCATCGTGCGCCGGGACGGCCATAATAGCGCCCGTGCCGTAGCTGGCCAAAACATAATCAGAGATCCAAACGGGAATCTCTTCGCCATTAGCCGGATTTATTGCCTTAACGCCTTTCAATTCAACGCCGGTCTTATCCTTATCTTCGCTCAATCTCTCCAACTCGGTTTTCCGGTTCGCTTTTTCAATATATTTAAAAACTTCATTGTAATTTTTAATTTTAAATTTTAAATCTTTAATCAAAGGATGTTCGGGGGCTATCACTAAATAAGTTGCTCCGAAAATAGTATCAATTCTTGTGGTGAACACCTCAATTGGAAATTGGAAATTAGAAATTAGAAATTTTATTATGGCGCCTTCGGAACGCCCGATCCAATTCCTCTGTCCGGCCTTTGTTCTTTCCGGCCAATCCAATTTTTCCAAATCAGCCAAAAGCCGTTCGGCATAATTCGTGATTTTAAAAAGCCATTGATCTATTTCTTTTTGCACCACCTCGGTGCCGCACCGTTCGCACTTTCCATCCACCACCTGCTCATTGGCCAGCACTGTCTGATCTTTGGGGCACCAATTGGCCGGGGCTTTTTTGCGGTAAGCCAATCTCCGTTCATACATTTTTAAAAACATCCATTGAGTCCATCGGTAATATTCCGGATCGCAGGTGACGACCTCGCGCGACCAATCAAACATCGCGCCGATTGTTACCAACTGTTGGCGCATTGTTTCCATATTGGAATAGGTCCAGTCTTTCGGGTGGATGCCTCTTTTAATAGCCGCATTTTCGGCCGGCAGGCCAAAAGCGTCAAAGCCAATCGGGCTCATCGCATTAAAGCCATCGCGCATAATTTTGCGCGCCACAGCATCGGCTCCGGCATAATTATACCAATGCCCCATATGCAAATCGCCGGACGGATACGGAAACATCACCAAGTGGAAAAATTTTTTCTTATCCTTGGCAAAATCCTTAGCCTCGTACAGCCCCTCTTCTTTCCACCGCTTTTGCCATTTCGGCTCTATTTCTCTGGGATTATAAATACTCATAAATATCCTCAATCATTTTGCTTTATTTTACCCTATTTTCTCAAATAAAAAAAGAGCGCGGGCTTGTCAAAATAATATTTTTTTGGTATTATATTTTAGTCAGAACAAACTGCTGGCGCGCAAAATGGACCCATGGTGTAGTCCGGTTAACACGTCTCCCTGTCACGGAGAAGATCAGGGGTTCAAATCCCCTTGGGTCCGCCTTGCGCATACAAAAACAACAACATCTCTCCAGCATTCATCGGAGAGGTGTTTTTGTTTTGAGCCAATATTTTTTACTGCGTTTTTCCGCCACCCAAAGGATTATATCCGCCCTTTACTTCGTCGCCGTCCCTGAATCCGTCGCCGTCCGTGTCCGGATTGGTCGGCTTGGTTTTCCAAGTGTTAACTTCATCACCGTCGGAAAGACCGTCAAAATCGGTGTCAGCGACATTCGGGTTTGTTTTATAAAAGACTTCGAGACCATCCATAATTCCGTCTTTGTCGCTGTCTGAATTTTTATCCGCAGAATTTAGGTTAGCCGCATTTTTATTATCAGTACCTTGATACGAATTTAATGAATTTTGATTGATTTGCGGATTTTTAAACAAATCTTTTGCTCCGCTAAAAGAAGAAAAAAGCGCGATAATTGCCGCTCCAAACAACAGTAACGGCAAAAGCACGCCAATAATGCCAATTGCCAAAAAACCGGCTTTTTGGCCGCCGGACGGAGCAAATTCAAACGGTCCGCGTATTGATTTAAGATGCGCGTAAACTAGATAGCCATATATGACTCCAAGCGGCATAAGCACGAGTTGGAGCGGAAAATAAAAAAATAGTCCGACTATGCTTTTTGCATAGCTTCCGATTATACTGCCTAAAATCGGGACGGCAAAAAAAGAAATGACGACTATCGCGATATTTGCGACCAGCGATATCGCAAAAACAATTAAGCCGAAAGCCAAGAAGCGCCAAAAAACATTTAACCCGCTTCCTTTCACATACTCTTTGCTTTTTAAAAGAGCGGACATCCCGCGCACATCTTCGCTGACTAAAACAAAAACAGCCAATCCGAACCACACTGAAAAAATAACGCCTGGAATAAAAAATAAAAACATTCCGCCGGTAATGATGATGCCGGATAAAATAATCACCCAAAAATAGGAAAATGTTTTGCGGATCGCGTAAAAATACGCTTCTTTGACTCCGATCCGTTCTTCTCTTTTGACAACAACTCTGATAAGCGCAATCTGCGCCCATAAATTAAGCAGCAAAAAAGCAAGCCATAATACAAGAATCAAACCGAGCGAGGCGATGCTTGATAAAAGAGCGGAACCGATCTCCGGCAATGAATTAATCTGTTTCACATCGCTTCTCGCGCCCAAACTGATAAAGCTTGCCGCCAACATTACTATCAACGCAGTAAAGGGAACAGCCGTGATTATTAAGAATGTGCCGATTCGTTCAGTCAAAATTTGCCAGGCTTGCGAAAACAAATCGCCAACGCCCGGCAAACTCCCTCCGGAAAAATTTCCGCCCATAGGCGGCATTGGAGGCGTAGGCATAGCCGGCCGATTATAAGCATTCTGCCGCCACGGAGGCGGAGGAGGGGAAAATGACTCTGAATATTGCTGATCTTTTGATTCAATCATATTTGATTATAAATTTCAAAAAGGGGAGAGGATTTAAATTCGCTCTCCCCTTTTTGTTTGTTCTCGTTTACTTGATGCCGATCGTGAGATTCACTCCGCCTTTGAAAGTTTTGGCGTGGCTGTTGAAACTTCTCTTGGTCTTGCCGTCTTTGCTAAATACCTTCACATTGGGGCCGCCGCTGCTTTCCGGCGCCGCGATAATCTCGGCTGTGCCGTCCGCGTCCAAATCAGATACAGCTAGGTTGACACCGCCGCGGAAAGCCTTAGTGTAGGCAAAAAACGCTTTTTCCAATTTTTTGCCATTGGCGGAAAATACTTTTACTTGAGAACCGGCGCCCTTGCGCGGCACAATGATTATCTCTTTGGCGCTGTCGCCGTCCACATTGCCTACCGCCACTTGCAAGCCGGTCCGGATATTTGTTCCATACGCATTGAACTTGGCCAGCTGTTTGTATTTATAATCCAAGACTCGCACTGTCGGCGCTTGTCCGGCCTGCGGAACAATAATCAAGTCATCTTTTCCGTCGCCATTGACATCGGCGATTTTTAATTCCAGTCCCTGCCGGCTGTTTTTATCACCCAACATTTTTTGCGCGGTTTTCTTTCCGCTGCCGTTCCAAACTTGCATCTGCGGAGCGCCGCGCAAAGAGGTGATAATAATTTCGTCTTTTCCGTCGCCGTTCAAATCGCCGACCACCAAGCGCAATCCGCCGCGGAAGCTCTTAGTAAAAGCCGTAAATTTCCTGACTAAAGTCAATTTCTTATTGGAATACCGGTAAATCTTGATTACCGGTTCGCCGCGATCTTTGGCCGCCACAATAATCTCTTTAGTTCCATTGCCGTCCGTATCGGCCAATTCCAGCAATACTCCGCCATTGAAATTTTTATCATACACGAATTTTTGCGCCAATAGTTTTCCACTTTTGCTGAATACTCTCAAATGAGGGCCGCCCCCGCCGCCCGGCACGGCTACAATTTCATCAGCGCTATCCCCATCCAAATCTCCGGAACGAACATTGACTTGACCCCGAAATCTGCGGTCAAAAGCCAAAAATGATTTGATCTTCTTTCCGTCCGCGCCCCAGATTGACACTTCCGGCTCGCCGTTTTCCGCCGTTACCGCCACAATGGTTTTGGCTTTTGAAGCATTGGCGCCCTCGGCCGCCACCACGGCGAATTTGGTAAAGTGATTGGTGGAAATGGTAATCGTATTATTTTCCGTATTTTGCGTAACGCCGTTCGGGTCTTTCCAAGTGCCGGTTTGCTCGTCATAATACTTGGACACCAAAGAATCTTCGGTCAGACCCAATTCTTTCAATTGCTCGTCCGTGTAAGCGAAGGTAATAGTCACATTGGAATTGAATTTGGAGATAGTATTGCTGTTTTCATCCTGCGCTTCCAATTCATAACCCACGCCAAACGGCTTTTCCAATTTGGTGTGGATGAGATCAATGGTCGGCGTGGCGCGCAAAGTCACATTGCCGGAAGAAGCCAGCGTACCTCCGGGAATATTGATAATCGTGCCGTTGTCCAAAGTAATCACTTGGCTGGTGGTCGCGTCAAAAGTCTTGGATACGGCCGGCGGAACATTAAAGCTTGATTTTTTCAGCTCAAAATTCTGCGTGATTGCCGTTTGATTGGTTATTTTAATCGTCACTTCTTCGGATCGGAAAAAGTCAGTGCCGGTGAAAGTATCGGCTCCGCAATGCCAAGTGCCGGCGCTGTAATTCAAGGAATAGCTTCCGCCCCATTCGGCCGGAGCGCCGTTGAATCCGCCTTCTTCTTTCCAGCAGTGCACGAAAGCAAATTGCACGGGTGTACCCCCAATAGTCACTTTTCCGGTCATTTTGCCCAGCGCTTTATTTAGCTTGATTGTAACGCTCGCGGTTTTTGTTTTGGTCAGATCCACGCGCTGGGAATCAGCCGGCAAATAGGTACTCTCCGGCGGAAGCTGTACGCCTACTTCGTAAATATGGCCGGAAAGTATTGATATGGAGAATGTCCCGTCCGGATTGACTTTGGCTCCGGAATTGATCATTTTTTCAAAATCTTCTTTTTCGGGCGGGCCTTCTTTTTCAAATTCCGGATGATTGGACGCGAATACAAAAGCGTTACCGGTCGGATTGCCGTTCGGATCCAACACCTTTCCGGTGATGGTCGCGTCAGCCTTTTTCACGCTAATATTTCTGGTGATATTTCCGCCTAGCGGCACTTCAATTTTATCGTCGGTCGGCGGCTGCTGCAAAATTCCTTGGGACTCTTCCACCCAATAGCCGATCCGGTATGCCGTTCCGCCTAAAACTGAAATTTTGTACGAACAGTCCGATTGAATCGGGGAATTGCGCCACATATTTTCCGTGTTTACGAACACATCGCCTCGGAAATCGCATGAGGTAAGAGCAATGCCGTTTTGATCAACCAATTGGCCGGAAATTGAAGCGTCATTTTTCTTAAGCACGATGTTTCTTTCATAAGTTTGGTCGGCTAATACCGCTATGCTTACGGTTTCAGCGGAGCTGTAATCCGAATTGGGCGGAGTGTGCGTGCCCAGCACATAAGCGGAGGCTACTTTTGACGGGACCCTGATTTCAAAGCTTGAAGTCTGGCAATTGACCGGTCCGCCGTATTCCGGACCCCAGCCCATATTGCCGGTGGATACCGGCCGGGCAAACGCCCAGCTGCAAAAATTAGGAATCACCTTTCCGGCCTCATCAACGATTTTTCCTTTGATCACCACATCGGCATAAATCAATTCAATGTCTTTGCCTAAGGCGGTCCGGCTTGTTTCGGTCTCCACGCTCACATCAATCGGCGGACCCGAATACACATAGCTGGTATTTGACCCTTGGTCAATATTGATGTGCCACATTCCTTTGGTGACAGCCAATTCAAAATTTCCCGTCGCGTCCGTAGTAGTATTGGACCAGCCCGGAGCGCGATCCAAATTGGCATTTACCCGCACGCCGGGGACGCCTTCAGCCGTTCCTTTTTTAACCACCCGTCCGGTGATGCGCGCTTCTTTTGTTTTAGCAGTAAGCGTTCCCACATCTTTTGTTTCGCCGTCAGTAATCGTGATGTTCATTTCCGGAAAAGTAAGGCCTTGATCCGGACTCCAGACATTGACGCGGTAAGATCCGGCCGCTACTTTCACGACAAATTCTCCGGTAGGCTTCACTTGAGAATTGTTGCCCTGACCCTTGTCATTGCGCACATCCACATTGGCGTTAGTGATGGGCGTACCGTCGGCTTTTAAAATTTTTCCGGAAACCGTGGCCGTGGCCGAAACTACTGAAAAATTAATCGTCGCGGTTTCGGTTGACGCGTCATTTTTAAATTCCGCCCTTTGTCCAAATCCTTCGGGAATCCAATCAGCCGCCGGCATACCCGGAGCGTTATTGGGCCACACATTTACATTCCACGCGCCGCCACCCACTTCCAATGTAAAACCGCCATCGCTCCCTGTTTGCGCATTGGCATACCCCGCTCCGCCTTCGCGATTGGCATTGACACTGGCGCCGGCCACCGGCGTTCCGTCTTTTTTGAGCACTTTTCCGGAAATTTTCTTAGTGGCGACTGAAAAATATAAATTTTTGGTTTGAGCATCCGCAGTCAAATCAACTTCAAAACTGTTGGAAATTAAACCGGCCGTACCCCACGGCACATTCACTTCCATAGTATAATGGCCGTCCGGCAAACCGCCGACCGCGTAATTGCCTTCTGAATCAGATTGGGTCCAGGATTGCTGGGTCCAATCTTGATTATGAACATTGATTCCGGCGTTTCCCACCAGCGCCTGATTATTGGAAGCCAAGGCATCGGCTTCTGTTTTGTAAATTTTGCCTTTAACTTGCGGGCTTGAAAGATTGATAGGTACTAAAAGCTGGGTTCCGGAATAAGTAATCGTTGTTTTATTTGAAGTGTATTTATTCCATCCTTGCGGCTGAACTTCAATGGTGTAAGTTCCGTAGGGAATCGCCGGCAATTTGAAATTGCCGTCCGAATCCGTGCCGGAGTATTTTTGTATCGTGCGATCCTGATTGTACAGATTTACATTGATCCATTGGCCATTGCTTAAAGAAAGAGCGCTGCCGTCCGGTTTTTTCACCTGTCCGACAATCGCCGGATTGGTTAAATTGACGGTTATATTTTGAGACGCGGCCGGATCAGTGACTGTGACAGCAAGCTCGCCATCGGTAAAAGACATGCCATTCGTATGAGCAATGGCAATATATTCGCCTTTTCCAAGGTAAGTTTTGAAAGATCCGTCTTGGCTGGTGTTGATCCACTTGTTAATCGTATAATCTTTTGAACGAATTTCAACATTGATGTTTTGCTGAGCGCCATAATCAATACTAATAGCGCCTCCGGCCGGATCTTTCACGGTTCCGAGAATATTGGGCGCCGCCAATTTAATCGTGCCAATATCCACTTGTCCGCCGGAAAGCGTTATCTTAACCGGATCGGGCGCTGCCTGATTAGACAACTCATCTCCCCAAATATTGACTTCCACCCGATATTGGCCATTGCCGATCCCTTCGGTGACAGTGAAAGAACCGTCTGATTGGACATCAGCTCCACCTCCGCAATTTCCGGTACTGCAAGGCCCGTCCGGATTGACATTGATTCGGGCATTGGCTAAGACTGCTGTTCCGTCCGACTTCACGAGTTTGCCAATGACGGAATTGCCGCCGCCGAAAGTCTTGTAAGTGGCGGCATTAGCCTGCAAAGAAATAATAAAAGAACAAAATAATACGATGAGCGCCGCAACAAAAGCCCAACCGATCGATTGGCTAATTTGGCGCAAACGCGAAGTGGCAATACGCATATATTAATAATTAATGACTAATTTGTAAATAATAATAAAACGCGGCTATTTCAAGCCGCGTTTTTAGAAATCAAAAAATAGGGATAAATATCCTTATTTAATAACCGGTTTGGCCAATTATCAAATACCTCCTGCATGATTTGTGGGGATTATATTCTGTATTTTTTATTATGTTTACAGTATATCAGAAAAATTCGCTTTTGTCCAGCTCTCGCTATTAAAATAAATTCACTTTATATCCTTTCTTTCCAGAATTTTGAATCCATCGGCCACGGCATCGCACAGAAAATTTTCCAACTGGCTTTGATCGTCTTTGGTTTGGGCTTTATAGAGATAAGTATAATACAATTGTTTTTGTTGCTGACGGATAATGGCCGGAGCCATATTCGCCTTGAAAAACATTGCGTTCATTAAAAGACGGCCAACGCGGCCATTGCCGTCCGAGAAGGGATGGATTTGTTCAAAACGGCTATGGACGCCGGCGGAAGCGGCAACGATATCATTCGTTTTTCCAGCCGCTTTGGCAATGATATCGGGAATTACATCGGGAATTTTCAAATAATTTACCGTCGGCAGATTGACGCCCGTGATCCGGACTGCGTGATTGCGATACGCTCCAGCGTCCGGCCGAATGCCGTTCATAAGCATGCTATGCAATTTCAAACCCAATTCCTCATTGATCGCCTTGCCTCTAAGAATGTAATCAAACAGATAATTCAAAGCGGCCTGGTGATTTTTCGCTTCCAGTTGTTCAATTAGACTTTTATTTGGCAAAGCGACATTATCAAAGATGACAGCCGCTGTATCCGGTTCGGTCAAGGTATTGCCCTCAATGCTGTTGCTGTTGTAAGTAAGCTTTAAAATAAATTGATCTCTGATATCCGGGTTATTCAAAATCTCCGCGACAATATTTTTATGTTCCAATGATTTTTGGCGCAAAGATTGTTTCTTGACATCAAGCTGTTCGTTGGGAATAATTTTTTGTCCGGTCACTTCCAAAAATAACTCCTCAATAGCCGCTTGCATTTTGAGACGAGGGGTGGCCTTGCCTGTCCACCAGTTGTTAAAAGCGACAAAAGATACGCCAAAGCGCTCGGCCAGCTTGGTTTGAGTAAGCCCTAGTCTTTTTTGAATTATTTCCAGTTTTTGCCGCGTATTCATAGGTTTTTTCTTGCACGGCTATCTTATCAAACTTTATAAGGTTTGTCAAAATAGAATGAACTTTATAAAGTTAGTAAACAACAACTCGTATTCCGAGCAGTTTACTTGGTCTACCTCTCCGCCATGACGATAGCATTGGGAATATTCCGGCCCGGGCCGACTTTGTATTGGCCGTTGTAGTACATCGCGGAAGAGCCGCCGCCGTCCGAATTGATGGCGTATTCCATATTCATCGCTTTCATAATCACCGCCAGATCGCCCACGGTCGCTCCGCGCGCCAAAACCATATACACCTTGGTTCCTTTCAGGCCGATGCCGCCGCGAAATGATTTGACCGTGCGCTGTTTATTATCCAGAGTCGCTTCATCCAAGACTTTTTCAGATTTGTAGACCAATAACGGCCCGCTGGAAATGGCAGATTGGATTTTGGTGTCGTACTGGAATTCAAATGGGGCAATACCGGTAAAATCCTTGGTGTGGCGGTAAAAAACCCAATTGTTTTCATTGTTAAAAACAATCAATGGGCCGTTGTTGAATTGATTTTTGTAAAGATTTATCAGATTCTTGGTTCGGGAATTGTAAAGCATCCAAAAATACGAGCCGTCCTCGCCGGCGCAATGCGGATAATCCTTGGGACAAAAATATGTGCCGTTCATTCCGGCCATGGCTTGATTGGCGATTGCAAAATCTTTCAAAGGCTTTGTTTTGCAATTATCTTTGCAATCGTAATTTTCCGCCGTGTCCGTCAAAATCTTTACTTTCGGATTGGACAGATCGGCGATGAGCAGGTCAATTGCGAAATCTCCCCGGGATGTTCTTACGGTCTTTTTCATATAGGTGACGCCGTTAGTCGTGGCGAAGCCGTTGCTGGCCGAGGGGATTTTGGAGAGATTGTCGTTGGTGATGCCGGAGCCCAGATTTTGCATTACTTTGAAAGCGTCCGCCGGACGGCCGAGAAAGTAGCGTTTTAAATTCTTGGGATTCACATACCAAGCTTCGCCGTTTTGCTCCACTTGAAGCAGGATCTTTCCGGACATTTTTTGGCGCAGATTCAGATCTCCTTCAAAGGAGTCGGTATTGGACGGTATCTTAGCCAAATTGGCATTGGTGATGCCGTAACCTTTGGAACGCATTACGGAAAAAGCGTCTTTGGGGCGGCCTAAATAATATCTTTTAAGTTCCTTGGGATGAATATACCAAGCCTCTCCCTTGCTTTCCGTCTGAAGAAGAATTTTTCCTTTCATCCGTCCGGCGAGCGCAAGATCCGGAGTGGAATCGGGGAGAAGCCAGGGAGTTGCGGCAGTATTATCATCAGTTTGATTATCGGAAACATTTTTAACACTATTGCTTACTTTGATTATATTAATACTCTTTGGACCGAAAACGAAAGCATAGCCGTTGGAAATAAAGATATGCGGGGCGCTGGAAAAGGAATTGTAAATTCCCAATTTGACGGGCGAAGTTTGATCGGAAATGTCAAAAACAACCAATTCGCTTCCCCATTGGCCAGTCATATAAAGATAATTGCCAAAGCCGGAGATATCTCCCACTCCCAATTTGTCTGGCGGAACAAAATAATTCAGCTCAAAAATGGAAGCGGTATTGGAAACATCAAAGATGCGAATATAGTCATTGTACGGAACATACAAATAATCTCCATTCAGATAAATTTCTCGCCGGTCATTGTCTTGGCCGAGATAATAGCTGTCCAATACTTCAGGCGTTGCGGCGTTTGAGACATCCAAAACATACACATCCTTGCTTCCCAAAAGAGATACATTGGAGCCGAAAACAGCTATGCTGTAAAAAACAGCGCCCGGATCATAGATACCTTTGATGATAGGCGCCGAAACATCTGAAATATCTATCGCTCCAAATCCGCCGGTTTCCCCAACAAAGTAAGCGTAATTTCCGGAGACTTTAATATCATTGGCTCCGTGAAAGTCGGCCGGAAATTCCGTGCTGGACAAAACTGCTAGCGCTGCCGGAGAGGAAATGTCAAAAATATAGAAAAACGATTTATCGTCCGTCTCGGAATAGCCTGCGGCGTATAAATAATCACCTTCAACGAAGAGCGCGTTAAGATTGGCATCAACATTATACGAAGCGATTTCCAAGGGCGCCGCGTGATCCGATGCGTCAAATATTTTCAGCGCGCCGATGAATTTCTTTGAATTATCATCGTATCGGCGCAAAGCCGCGTATAAATAATTGTTTGAAACCGCGACATCGTTGACATCATCATTCGGACTATTTTTAAAAGAAATGCCTCCGGACAACGCCGGAATGGACGGCGGAGAAGAAACTTCAATCCCGCGCGACATCAAAGGCGAGCCGGAAAGCAGTAAAAAAATTCCACAGAAAAATATGATTTTAAATTTCATAATAAATATTTTCATTTAATTTCTTTTAAAATTTACTTGCATCTTATTCTTCATCGGGTTTTATCTCATACACCTGATACAGCGCGCCGGACTGTTTTAAGACATCTCTTTCTCATACCCGTCAAACAAAAACTCTCCGTTGGCAACACTTCCAATGTCATCATAAATCGCGTCGTTATTTTCAAGCGCACGAATGGCAATAATTTTTTCATCGGCCACTTTTTCATAACCGGAAGGCATTTCTGACAATGAACCGCCGTGTTTTGAAGCCATGACAATCGCTGACGCGCCGATGCGCTTGGCAAATTGTTCTTCAACAATCCGTAAGATATTATCATTAACGATTTTTCCTTTTTCTTGGGAATAAACGCCATTAAGCATTATGATCGGTTTTTGCGTTTTTGGCGATACGCCCATTCGGCCGAAAATAAATCCGGAAATAACATTAGAGTCCTTGGTTTTGATGTCAAAGATAAATGACAGCGGATCGGCATTGAGCCGCGCGATCCAGTCAGACGCTCCTTGCCCGCCTTGAATATCATAGTTTTTGCTGTTAAAACAGCATTGCTGGCCGTCGGCAAAACGGAGCGTCCTTATAAAATCTTTGCCTTTATCAAGAAAAGTCAGTTCTAATTCTTTCTTGATTGATTTTTTGGCGCCTCGGCCCGCTTCCAGCTTGGTAAGCGTCTCGTTCAAATGGCTTTGCCACTCGGAAATTAAAGGCGACTTGAAAAGCTTTGGAAGATTCACCGTCAAATATTTATGCAAAAGACCGGAAACGTTCAATCGTTCAAGCTCTTCAACTGCTTCTTTATCGCCTCCTTTTTGTCTCGCTCTGAATATTAATTCTTTTTTGCATTTCTCGGCTATTTTTTTAACGGTATCAAAATCATGTTTTTTGCCGGCTTCCAGAAATTCTTTGATTTGCCCGCCCTTCTTGCTTTCTGTTTTTTGAATGTTTTTGGCCTCTTCCATATTAGACGGAATTTCTTCTTGAAAACCGGCGTAAATCAAGGATTCTAACTCTTGCCCAAGCACCGATTGCAGGCGAACCAGATTTTCCTCATACTCGCCGCCCAGCTCCACATCGGCAAAAAACGAAATATTTCTTTTCTCTTGGTCCATAATCGGCGTCCGGCCTTCAAGAAATTCGCCGATAATTTTTTTCGCTTCATCTTCGGACCGGCCGGCTTTCAAAAGAGATTTTTTAAATTCTTTTAATCGTTCATCGTCAATCTCCTGTTCCAGGACTTTTTTAAAAACCAAAGAAAATTTGTCAAAACTGTAATCATTAATCAGAGTATAGCGGTATTCGCCTCCTTTGATAAGATAAAATATCTTTCGCGCGTCATCGTCTTTGAGCGCGTTCCTCAAGCCGGCCAAATCATATTCCTCAAATTTACTCTTATGTTCTTTCAATTCCTCTATGCGCTCGCTGATTGTTTCGCCGGCCAGCAATCCCGGAGCTTCCAGCGCTTGATAAGCGGCCAAATCGGGATTAAGCCCTAATTTTGAAATCAAACTGGTCAAAATCTCGTCCGCTTCATTTTCATCTTTGTCTTTGAGATACGGCCCGAGATTTTTATCCCAATGACCCTCGTTAATGAGTTTTTCAGCAAGATATCGGCGGTATCTTCTTGGAAGCTCTCGGTTGGCAAAAAGATTAGCGGCCATTGTTCTGGCTTTGGGATTTTCTATCTCAATAACCGTTTTCAAATAACGGATAGAGGTTGATTCGTCTTTGGCTTGCTTTAATTCGCCCAGCAAAAAATTAGAAACAGTCTCATAATCCTGAAACTCCAGACCTTTGGCCAGAGTTCTTGTCAACCCCTGCGCTCTGGCTTCTTTGGCGGTTTCAAAAAGCCGTTTCTTGTATTCCTCGTCCGCGCCGCTTAGCTGTCTCTCCCGCTCCAGCATGCCGAATTCCAGTCCTTTTTTGGTATGCTCGGGAATATTTTCTCGCGCCGGAGCTTTATCGCCGTAAAAATACCCGACCGCGTAGGCCGTGTCATTTCCGCCTTTTGCTAAAAGTTTTTGAATTTCTTCTTCATTCAGATTAATCGGGGTTTGATTTTCCCAATATGAACCTAATGACTTTGCCGTACCCCATCGCACATCCGAGTCGCTGTCTTTAAGGCCTTGTTCGTAGAGCTTGGTATAAAGCTCGGGGTTGATTGAGGCTAGTGAACCCAAGGACTTGGCTGTGCCTCGTCGCACATTCCAGTCGCTGTCTCTAAGGCCTTGTTCATAGAGCTTGGCGGCAAGCTCGGGGTTGATTGAGGCTAGTGAACCCAAGGACTCGGCTGTGCCTTGTCGCACATTCCAGTCGCTGTCTCTAAGGCCTTGTTCATAGAGCTTGGCGGCAAGCTCGGGGTTGATTGAGGCTAGTGAACCTAATGACTTTGCCGTACCCCATCGCACAGCCGAGTCGCTGTCTCTAAGGCCTTGTTCATAGAGCTTGGTATAAAGCTCGGGGTTGATTGAGGCTAGTGAACCTAATGACTCGGCCGTGCCTTGTCGCACATCCGAGTCGCTGTCTTTAAGGCCTTGTTCGTAGAGCTTGGTATAAAGCTCGGGGTTGATTGAGGCTAGTGAACCCAGAGACTTGGCTGTGCCCTGTCGCACATTCCAGTCGCTGTCTTTAAGGCCTTGTTCATAGAGCTTGGCGTAAAGCTCGGGGTTGATTGAGGCTAGTGAACCTAATGACTCGACTGTGCCGTATCGCACATTCCAGTCGCTGTCTTTAAGGCCTTGTTCATAGAGCTTGGCGTAAAGCTCGAGGTTGATTGAGGCTAGTGAACCTAATGACTCGACTGTGCCGTATCGCACATTCCAGTCGCTGTCTTTAAGGCCTTGTTCGTAGAGCCGGATAATTTTGATATCGGCCAAAAGTCGCTTTTCTTTCTCTTTAAGTTCGTCTGCTTCTCTCTTTTCTGTTTTTTTCTGAATTTCATTTTCCCTCTCATCGGCCCCCTCTTGCGCCGCCTCCAACGCGCCGCCGATAACCGCCTCTTTTTCTTCCGGAGGCAGTTGTTCAAATTTTTGCTGATCTGAAATTTTTGAAAAGTCGTATTTTTCGGACATACCCAGTATATCAACTTCCAGAGCCAAACGCCTTATTATGGCGTCCGTACTCGAGTAAGCGTAAACCAATAAACCTTCGACCTTGCGTGGTTTTTAGATATTGTTCGCGGCGTTTGGCATCTTGTTCGTTGAGGCATCCTTCGAAATAAATGAGTTCAAATGGCAATCTATATTTTGTCGCAAAAGATAATCCTTTTTTATGTTCTTCTAATCGTCGTTTTAGATTAGTGGTGTAGCCGATATATCGCTCTTTATCTTTTAAACTTTCTAAAATGTATACGAAGAAGAATGTATTGGAAGTTGTATTACTGGGCATAAAATAAATTAAATCTCATTCCACGGCAGAGCGATTATATTTTCTGCCAGTTTTTCTTTTCTTTCACCCATAGTTATCACATAACCTCGCTTAGCATTTTTTTTATAATCCTCAAGAAATGTTCTTAATCCCCTAATATCGGAGAGGGAAACGGAGCGAGACGCTTTTATTTCAATCGGCACGATCTCATCGCCCATATCTATCACGCAATCAACTTCCAAGCCATGCTGTGTCCGCCAAAAATGCACTCTGTAATCTTTATGAAGTAGTCGCGTTCTTCTGATAATTTCAAGCATAACCGCGTGCTCAAATAACACTCCCTTTTGAGCATTTATAAGATCGGGCGACAACGGCAATCGCGCCAGCGCGTTGCGCACTCCCAAATCAAAAAAATAATATCTCGGCGACGACAAAATTCTTTTGCGCGCGCTTTTCACATACGGCTCTACTCTTTCCACAATCAAAGTATCTTCCAATATCCTGTAAAATTCTTTGATCGCCGGCTGACTCACGAGCGCTTCCTGAGAAAGTTTCGTTAGATTCGGAGCGGTGCCCGATTCAGCCGCCGCCAATTCCAAAAATTTGCCAAACGCGCCGATTTTTCGCGATATCGCCTCGGCTCGTATTTCTTCCTCTAAATATATATCAGCATAGCTTTTTAAAAATAATCCTCTTTCCGGTTGTTTTAAAGACGCGATCGCCGGCAAAGAACCGAACACCAAAGAATCTTTAAAAGTAAAACTGGCCGGCGGATTAATATTATCAACCTCCAACCCCCTGACATTTGATTGTTTGATCAGACCCAATTCTCCCCAGCTAAGCGGGTCAAGAAAATAACGGACCACTCTTCCCGGCAAAAGATTGGTTCCGGCCCGCCGCAGTTTGCGAGCCGACGATCCGGTAAAAATAAATCGCGCCTTTCGATCGTCAATGAGAAATTGCGCCGCGTCAAAAATCTCCGGCACTTTTTGAGCTTCATCAATAAAAACATACGGCGCCTTCTCATAAGCGCTTACCTGATCTATGATTTTTGACGGATTAACCTCCAATTCGCGCCGAATCATCGGATTCTGTAAATAATATTCAGCTTTGTTGGAAATTGACGAAAGCGCGTTTGACACCAGAGTGGTTTTGCCGACTTGCCGCGGGCCGAAAAGCAAAATTGAATTATTCTTTTTAATCATCCGCTGAATATCCTTGGCTAAATATCTCGTGAATTGTTTATTCTTTTCCGACATATATAAAGTATAGTTTATATTACTACGACATATCTAAAGTATAGTTTATATTATTAAAAAGTCAAGAATGCTGTTTTCCATAAAATTCATATAGTTTAGTCAATGGTTTGCAAAAATAAATTTTAGTAAGCCATTGAATCTTTATTTCAAAGTAATTCCTCTGATCACCCGCGCTTGGGGGGTGCCGCCGCCTTGGGGGATAACCGTGATATCGTCCAAGCCGTCCGCGTCCACATCGCCACCCGAGACATTGACACCGCCTCTGAACTTCGTGGAATACGCGTAAAATTCTTTTATCAGCGTTCCTTTTTTATTGTAAATTTTCACCAAAGGAATACTGCCTTTTCCCGCGCCCACGATTATTTCCTTTATCCCATTGCCGTCAATATCGGCAGTTCCCACGGAAACACCCTTGGAAAGCGCTTTGGAAATTGGCGCGAAAGATTTGATTTTTTTAAAACTCTTGCTCTGCCGCCCTTGGCGAGCCTCGCCTTCGGCGGGGGCTTTAAAAATCAAAACCTGCGGAGCGCCGGTCTCCGTACCGGCGATAATCTCGTCATATTTTCCGCCGTCCACATTACCGGCTGCCACGCGCAGGCCGTCTTTGAATCCGGCCGCAGTTGCGTTTATCTTGCTTATAATTTTACCGCTTGCCGAATAAACCCAAATCTGATTGCTGCCTCCCGCGCCAGCAGAAATAATGATTTCCGACTTGGCATCGCCGCTGACATTGCCGCAAGCCACATACAGTCCGCCGGAAAATTTCTTGTCAAAAACCAGAAATGATTTGCGAAAAAGCTTTCCATCGCTTTTGAAAATCTTTACTTCCGATTTGGCCTTGGATCCGGGCACGGCGATTATTTCTTTAGCGCCATCGCCGTTAATATCGCACATCGCGATCCGCGCGCCCGATTTGATTTTTTTGTCAAACGCGGCAATTTTTGTTTTCAGTTTTTTATCTTTGTCAAAAATTTTGATTTCCGGAATCTGATCATCGCCGGTTGACACAATTATTTCTTCCAAGCCGTCGCCGGTCACATCGCCGGAGGAAACCGCGAATCCGCCTTTGACTTTTTTGTCAAACGCGAAAAATGATTGGCCGGCAATCACTTCCGCGCCCTTGCTGACAGTGGCTTTGTCTTTTTTTGAATACGCGTAAGTTTTATTCGGCGTTTGCGTAATAAAATCAGTAATGCCCAAACCCCGCTCCAAAGTGGATTTTTGCTCGTCAAGATTTATCACGGTCGCATCATACCAGCCCGGCTTCATTTTATCATGCGGCACTTTGACGGCCAAAGAAGTTTTTGACTGGACGCTTACTTTAGGCGATAAAATGTCGGCAAAATATACCTTGGCGCCGTACTTGAAATTTTTGCCTTTTATTTCCACCTGAAGGCCTGCTCCCTTATCCCAAATCGGATTGATTTCTTGGGGGGAGACCGCGTGCACCTCCGGCGCCGGATCCGTATAGGCGGCCGTGCCGGTGATATCAATTTGGCGGATCATATCATTGACCGCGTCTGCCGCGTATAAGGTTTTCCCGACCGCGTCCACGGCCAAACCCCTGACCATATTGAATTGCGTTTCGCTTTGGACGCCATTTTTAAATCCGCGAACGCCTGATCCGGAAATAAGCTTGGTAAGTTTGGCAGCCGGATCAACCTGCCTGATTTTTTGCGACCCTGATTCTGAAAAATACAAAATTCCGTCCGATCCCATTTCCAAATACTCCGGATAAGACACAAGCGCGGCCGTACCGATCGCGTCCCGATAGCCATTTTGTCCCGAACCGATCAAAGTGGAAACCTC
>Ga0209343_10003947_pt1 | contig 18415 bp, 17 predicted proteins | sample RifCSPlowO2_02_FD_184026 | JGI IMG/M metagenome (GOLD analysis project Ga0209343, IMG submission 184026) | Groundwater microbial communities from Rifle, Colorado - Rifle CSP2_plank lowO2_0.2 (SPAdes) (version 2) | ecosystem: Environmental > Aquatic > Deep subsurface > Groundwater | place... | reverse complement strand
CGTCGACGAGCTGGCTCGGGGCCTGATCGGCATCGGGTTCGGCAGGGGCGACCGCATCGGCGTCCGGTCGACCAACAACATCGAGTGGCCGCTGCTGCAGATGGCGACCGCGCGCATCGGCGCGGTGCTCGTCACCATCAATCCCGCCTACCGCACGCGCGAGCTTCAGTACGCGCTGAGCAAATCAGAAGTGCAGGGGCTGTTCCTGGTCCCGTCCTTCAGGACCAGCGATTACGTGGCCATGCTCATCGAGCTGCTGCCGGGGCTGAAAGCATGTCCTGCGGACGGGCTGCGGGCCGGGGAGTTCCCGTCGCTGCGACGCGTGGTCCTGTTCGATCCCCAGCGGTTGGCGAGTACTGAACGCCCGCACCAGGGATTCCAGCTGTGGCATGAAGTCATCGGCGCGGGAGCGGCGGTCGGCGGCGACGTGCTCGACCGCGTGACCGCGACCCTCGATCGCGACGACCCCATCAACATCCAGTACACATCCGGCACCACCGGCTTTCCCAAGGCGGTGGTGCTCACTCACCATCAGAAGGTTGTCAATCGTCGTGAGGAACTCGATGGCGCTCCCGCCGCCCGGATAGTCGATGACCGGCATGCCATCGATGATCAAATCGCCGAGATGGACTGTCTTCAGATCCGGAAAGTAGATGATGGTGTCGCCGTTCGTGTGGCCGCGCCCGAACCAGAACATCTGCACTTCGACGCCGCCCAGATAGATGGCTCCCTGATCCGCGAACGTGATGTTCGGCTCGCCGCGCTGGTTGATCCGCAGGAAGTTCGCCCGGATGTTCTTGTGGGCGATGATGTCGATGCCGAGCTGATCGCGGACGACCTGGTTGCCGCTGACGTGATCGCCATGGTGGTGGCTGTTGAGGACGTACTTGATCGGCAGCGGGCTGATCGTCTTGACGGCCGCGAGCACGTCGGGAGCCTGGGGAGGATCTCGACATCCTGCCTGAGCGGGAATTGCTGCGTCAGCGGCGCGATGCTGAAGAGGCCGAACAGGGTGGCGAGGGCGAGCGTCAGTCTGAGTCTCATGGACCTTGAACAAGATGAAGCTGCGTAGACGAGCGAGACGCATACAGGCGGTCATTCAGCTGTTCGGACCGTACCTCTAAGGAGCCTCCGCAAAAAGACTTGTACAACTGTGGTGAGTTCGGTACCCTGCCTCCGTGGTCAGCACGGAGGGATCCCGGGAGCGGTTGGCGACCGTGCTGCCGCACCTGAATGAGCGCCAACGGCGATTGACCGCGGCCGTCGAGGCGCGGGCCTTGGGCTATGGCGGCGTCTCCGCGGTCGCCAACGCGACGGGATTCTCGCGCGGCACCATTCATCGGGCGCTGAGAGAACTCGCGCATCCACCGACGACGTTGGCCCACGCGCAGATCCGTGTGCGTGGTGCCGGGCGACCGCGTCTGGTCGACCAGCAACCTGACATGCAGCAGCGGTTGCAAGCGCTGGTGGAGTCGAGCACCCGCGGTGACCCGATGTCGCCGTTGTTGTGGACCTGTGCGAGCACGACGCAGTTGGCCACGGCCCTGTGCCGCGAGGGCTATCCGATCAGTCCCGACACGGTCGGGCGTGTGTTGACCCACATGGGCTATAGCCTCCAGGCCAACATGAAGAGCCTGGCGGACGGCGCGGATCATCCCGAGCGGGATGACCAGTTTCGGTATCTGACGAAGCTGGTGCGGCGCTTCCAAACGGGGCACGAGCCGGTCATCTCGGTGGACACGAAGAAGAAGGAGCTCATCGGGCCGTATCACAATAGGGGCCGCACGTGGCGGCCCCACGGGCAGCCCGAGAAGGTGAAGATCCACGACTTCATCGATCCCGACGAACCCAAGGCGATTCCCTATGGGATTTATGATGTTGCCCGCAACCACGGCTGGGTGAACGTGGGCTGTGACCATGACACGGCGAGCTTTGCCGCCGGGAGCATTTACCGTTGGTGGATGGCCATGGGGAGTCGCGTGTATCCTCAGGCGCGCGAGGTCCTCATCTGTGCAGACGCGGGCGGCAGCAACGGCTACCGGATCCGGCTGTGGAAAGTGGAGGTGCAAGCGCTGGCGGACAAAACGGGGTTGCGCGTGACGGTCTGTCATCTGCCGCCCGGGACGAGTAAGTGGAATAAGATCGAGCACCGGCTCTTTTCTCACATCAGTATGAACTGGCGAGGGCGTCCGCTGACGAGCCATGAGATCGTGGTGAAACTGATTGGAGCGACCGTGACCAAGACCGGCCTCAAAGTGAACGCTCGCTTGGACAGGCGCAAGTACCCCACGAAAGTCAAAGTCACCGACGAGCAGATGCGCGCGCTGAATATCAAGCCCCATGCCTTTCATGGGGAATGGAACTACACCATTGAGCCCAAGAACACTCAAGCCGCCAAACCTAAGAAGGCATGACTTGTTCAAGTTATTTTACGGTGGCTCCTTAGGTGCCGCTCCGTATGTGTGTTCAGCCCCTCAGCAGATAGGCCAGGCCGACTGCTGTGACATACACGGCCGCGATAGCGCCCGTGTCCCACGCCACGGCGAACCGCTTCGTCATCACGCGATAGGTCAGCCCGATGAGAAACAGCGCGTTCATCATCACAACCGCGAGAATCGTGACGCCGTGACTGGCGTCCACCTGCGCCAGGAGCGGCCCCTGGCGGTAGAACACATCGTCGAGACCCAGGATCAGCAGATTGAACAGATTGCTGCCCAGGACGTTGCCGATGCCAAGGTCGAGCGCGCCGATGCGCACCGCGGCGAGCGAGACGACGATCTCGGGCAGGGATGTGGTGATGGCAATGAAGAGACTGCCGACGAATGCCTCGCCGAGTCCGGTCTGTCGCGCAAGTTCCGCACCGAGCTGTGGCAACCAGAGTGCGGCGCTCACGACAAGCACAGCCGCGCCGGTGTATCGCAAGGCGGCCGAGCGCACTGAGGTCTCCGCATACCGCAGGTGATCTGCGACCTCCTGAGTCTCCTGCGCCCGCCTGCGCCGTTCGTGTGTAAAGATCACGCGCATGGAGACGAAGTACAGCGCGATCAGCACCGGCGATGACAGACCGATCCATCCGACCACCGGCAAGCGAGTGCCGGCGAGCAGGGCGAGACCGGCGACGCCGAGGAGCAACAGGCCGAACCCGATGGACAGGGCGTGACCCTGATGGGCGCGGGCGCTGATCGGCTCGGGCTGGATGGCGTCCATGAACGACAAAATGAGCAGGTTGAACATGCAGCTGCCCAGCACGTCGCCCACGGCGATGTCCGGCAGTGCCGAGAGCGCCGTGGAACCGAAGCCGGTGAACAGCTCGGGAAGACTGGTGGTCGCCGCCAGCAGTACGACGCCGACCCAGCTGCGCCCCAGGCCGATCTTTTCCCCGAGCACGTCTCCGTACCGCGCAAGATGCACACCGGCGAAAACGATGACGAGCGCCGCCGCCAGAAACTGTATCCAGATCATCGTTCCATCGCTTGACCGCCCCGGGCGCGGTGGCCTGCGCCGTCTGAGGTATCCTCATACGGTTGATTGATCGACCGATGTTCACCCTCACCAGTATTCTCGTCGATATTGATGCCGTGGCCACGGATCACCCGGCGCTCGATCAGGCAGTCGGCCTTGCCGCACACTGCGCGGCGCACGTGAAGATTGTGGACGTGCTGCCCTGGGTGCCGCCGAACGCCAGGCACTTCGTCACCGCCGCCCTCGAAGCGGAACTCGTCGACCATCGCCAGACGCGGCTGAAGCTCATTGCTGAGAGCGTGAAGGATGTCCCAGTCACCGCCGCCCTCCTCCGCGGTCGGCCGGGGACCGCCCTGACCCAGGAGGTGCTTCGTGCCGGCCACGATCTCCTCGTGCGTTCGCACGGCCGCGATCTCGCGACCTCACCCCGGCCCTTCGGTGCCATCGACATGGAACTGCTGCGCCAGTGCCCCTGCCCGGTCTGGCTGGTCGGCCATCACGGTTCGCAGGGGCGTCCGTGGCGGATCCTCGCAGCCATCCATCCCAACCCGTCGGATACGACTGAACAACGGCTGAACGCGACGATTCTCGAATTCGCGCTGATGCTCAAGGCCTTGGGCGGCGCTGAGTTGACCGTGCTGCAGGCGTGGAGTGCGTTTGGCGCCGCCCTCCTGAGGTCTCGGATGTCGCCGGAGGAGTTCGTCGAATTCCTTGAAGCAGCACGGCGGGATGCGGAACAGGCGATGTCTGCCTTCGCCGGGCCATTTAGGGATCGCTTGACAGATGTCACCGTCGAGTCTGTGCAGGGGGAGCCGGAGGAAGTGATCGCGCAGTTCGTGGAGTCGCATGGAATCGATCTGGTGGTAATGGGGACGGTCGCCAGGACCGGCATTGGCGGCCTCCTAATGGGGAACACGGCCGAACGGGTTTTGCAGCGCCTCCGAGGGTCGGTGCTGGCCATCAAGCCACTCGAGTTCGAATCGCCGGTCGCGCGGACGTAGCAGCAGCAGGACCCCTTCTATCGTCACTCCGGTCAAAACGCTTGGTCCCAGCGGACCGACAGGCGGATCGCGGAACCGATCAGCCCGACCATGCTATAGGTCTGCACGAAGTTGCCCCACTGCTCCCTGGTGCGCGGGTCGATGTGCTCCGCCAAGAGGCCGTGCTGGTTGCGACAGGCAAGCATGTTCTCGAAGAGGGCACGCGCCTCATCCCGTCGGCCGAGCGCGGCCAGCGCGTTGATGTACCAGAAGGTGCATACGAGAAACGCATTCTCCGGCTGCCCAAAGTCGTCTTTCTCGAGATAGCGGAACACGAAGTCGCCGCGGCGCAATTCGCGCTCGATCGCGACTCGGCTCGGCCGCCAAGTCCGAGGTGCGCCGCGATTCTGGCGAGCCTGTCGCACGCGGCCCAGCACATCACGCTGGAGAACGTGTGCACGCGTCTGACCCCCCGCAGCTCCCAGATACCGGCATCCGGCTGGTCGAACAGGGCCGCCGCGTGTTCGCCGAGGGCCTCGATGCGGTGGAACAGCGCCTCGTCTCCACGTTGGACAAGGCGCTGATCGAAGAACACGTGGGTCGCCGCCAGGATGGCTGAGCCGTAGACGTCGTGCTGGACCTGTCGGTTCGCTTGATTGCCGGCTCGCACCGGGCCCATGCCGCGATAGCCGGAGAGCGAGTCCACTTCGCGCTCATCGACGGCCTCGCGTCCGCTGATGCCATACATCGGATGCAGCCGGCCGTCCGGTGCGCTGGCAACAACGTTGAGGATGTACCCGAGATGGCGTTCCATGGTGCGCGTCGCACCAAGCCTGTTGAGGGCGTTGACGACGAAATAGGCGTCGCGCAGCCAGCAATGGCGATAGTCCCAATTGCGGCCGCTTCCCGCCGCTTCCGGAATCGACGTCGTCATGGCAGCGACAACGGCTCCGGCGTCTTCGAAGACGTTGAGTTTCAGCGTGATCGCCGCGCGGATGACTGCGTCCTGCCATTCGAATGGGATGCCGAGGTAGCGCACCCACTCCCGCCAATACGCGGCGGTCTCTTTCAGGAACCGGCGCCCGACTTTCGAGACGGAATCGTGCATGGTCTCGTCGGGTCCGAGAATCAGGGTGACCCTGTCTTCCATAAAAAAAGGCGTTTCTTCCAGCAGGGCGGTGATGGAGGCATCTGTCGTCAGGCGCAGCACGAGATCCGCTCCCAGATATCGGATGTGGTGGCTCCCCGAGGTCGATCCCGACGGATGACGGCCGTACCCGTTGGCAGGACGAAGACGCACGCGTACCCGAGGGTTCCCGGCAATCCGCCTGATCTGCCTGACCAGCATCATGGGACAGAAGATGCGGCCGCACTGGCGGAAGCGCGGCGAAAAGTCCGTGATCTCGATGCATCCGCCGTAGCGGTCATGCATGCGGGTCACGAGGATAGGCGTGTTGACGAGATACTGCTGTTCGTCGCGCGCGTGATCGATGAGATCCACGGCGAAGAAACCGAAATCTTCTTCCCGTGTCCGCTCTCGCAACAAGGAGCAAAATACGGGGTCGCCATCGAAGCGCGGGAAACAACCCCAGACGATCTCCGCCCCGGGAGTCACCAGACAACCAATCGTGCCGTTGCCGATCAACGCCAGATCCGGGGACGTCACAACGCTCTCTCGCGCGATCCGGGGCTCCCTCACGCGATCCCGTCGCGGATTCGATCGAACGAGGCCCAATTTCGCCCGGTCATCAAGGGCGATACAATGGCAAACGGTTAGGGTGGCGTTGCGGTCGACGGCGATGACACTTCGAGTGACACGGCGTCGGGCTGAAAGTTCTGGCCTACACGGATTTCGCGGATTCGGCCAAGAATGAGGGCTTCGCGACGGGCATTCTGGCGCAAAATCGCGAGCGCCGAGATCACGCGAATTCTGGCGAGATTTTCGATGCGGAGGGATGGCCGAGTGGTCGATGGCGGTGGTCTTGAAAACCACTGTGCGGGAAACCGTACCGGGGGTTCGAATCCCTCTCCCTCCGCCAGTTCGTCAGCGTCTGTATCACGCTCCCTGGCGTGACTCGTAGACGAAGGTCAGGTGAGCGTCTGCGACGTCAATGGTGACCGTGCCGCCGTGTTCCAGCGCGGCGAAGAGAATCTGATCGGTCAGCACGTCCCGGACCTCCTTCTGAATGACTCGTGCGAGCGGGCGCGCGCCAAACACGCGGTCGTACCCGGCAGTCGCCAGCCACGTGCGTGCGGCGGGCGTCAGCGTAATCGCGACCTTGCGGTCGGAGAGCTGGCTCTCGAGCTGCAAGATGAACTTGTCGACAATCGTCTCCATCGCCTCTGGCGTCAATGCCTTGAAGGTGACGATGGCGTCGAGCCGGTTGCGGAATTCCGGGCTGAACACGCGCTCGATGGCGGTTTTCGCCTTGCCGGCCGCCGCATTCCCGCGCGTCTCGTCACTGTCGGCAAACCCGATGGATCCTCCGCTCATCTCGCGCGAGCCGGCATTCGACGTCAGGACGAGCACCGTGTTGCGGAAATCGGCCTTCCGTCCGGTGTTGTCGGTCAGCGTCGCGTGATCCATGACCTGCAGCAGGATGTTGTAGATGTCGGGATGCGCCTTTTCGATCTCGTCGAGCAGCACGACGCTGTAGGGGTGAGTCCGAACGGCGTCGACGAGCAGGCCGCCCTGCTCGAACCCGACGTATCCCGGCGGGGCGCCGATCAGTCGCGCCACCGCGTGCTTCTCCATGTACTCGCTCATGTCGAAGCGGGTGAATTCGTTGCCGAGCAGCACGGCGAGCTGTTTGGCGAGCTCGGTCTTGCCGACGCCCGTCGGACCGTTGAACAGAAAGCAGCCTGCGGGCCTGTCGGGCTGACCCAGGCCGGCGCGCGATCGCTTGATCGCCTGCGCCACGGCACGAACCGCTTCGTCTTGCCCGAACACGACACGCCGCAGCGACTCCTCGAGCGTCCGCAGGCGTTCGCGATCGGAAGAGGTCGCCTGTTGATCGGGGATGCGCGCCGCGCGGGCCGCGACGCGCTCGATCTCTCTCGCGTCCACGACCGGTGAGGCCGTGAGTGACGATGGAGTGTCGCCGCTGCCACCGGGAGTGTCTGCCGCGGCGTTGGCCGCCAGTGTCTGGATGCGCGTGACCGCTCCGGCTTCGTCGACGAGATCGATCGCGCTGTCGGGCAGCCGGTAATCGCGAAGATGCCGCGACGCCAGCTTCGCCGCCGCCTCGAGCGCCGCGTCCGTGTAGCGGACGCCGTGATGCTCTTGGTAGCGGCCCCGCAGCCCGGCGAGAATCTTCACCGTCTCCTCGATGGAGGGCTCCTCGATGGCAATCTTCTGCAGGCGCCGGGCGAGCGCACGATCCCTCTCGATGTGCTTGAACTCCTCGAACGTCGTCGAGCCGATCACCCGAAGGTCGCCCGCGGTGAGAAGCGGCTTGAGCAGCGTCGCCAGATCCATCGTGCCGCCAGTGACCGCGCCGGCGCCGACGGTGGCGTGCATTTCGTCGATGAACAGAATGGGCTTCGGCCGGTCACCGAGCGCAGCGATGACCGCCTTGAAGCGCTCCTCGAAGTCGCCGCGATACCGCGTGCCCGCCAGGAGCGCACCGGTATCGAGGGCGAAGACTTCCGCATCCTTCAGCACCCCCTGGATATCGTTCCGCAGAAGATGCGCGGCGAGGCCCTCGGCCATGGCGGTCTTGCCGACGCCTGGATCGCCCACGAAGACGGGGTTGTTCTTGCGGCGGCGGCAGAGCACTTCGATCGTGCGCTGGAGCTCGTCGGTGCGTCCGATGAGCGGATCGAGCCGCCCCTGACGCGCCCGCTCGGTCAGGTTCACGCAGTACGCAGAGAGCGCATCGGCCGGCGCGGGGGCTGCGCCGGCTCGGGCGGCGGTCGCCTGACCTGCGGGAGTGGGCGCCCCGGCCGGGGCGAGTGGCGTCTTCGCAATCCCGTGCGAGATGTAATTGAGGATGTCCAGGCGGGTGATGCCCTGGCCGGTCAGCAGCTGCGCCGCATGGCTCTTGGGCTGTTGCAGGATCGCCGCGAGAATGTCGCCGGCGTTCGCTTCGTCCCGCTGTGCGCTTTGGATGTGCAGAATCGCGGTCTGCAGGACGCGGCGAAACGCCATGGTCTGCTGAGGATCCCGCTCCGCCCCGCGGCTCTGATGCTCGACTGATTCCTCGAGGTACGTGCCGAGTGCGCGCGTGAGCGCCGGCAGGTCTGCACCGCAGGCGGAGAGGATTCGCTCGCCATCAGGATCGTGCGCCAGGGCGTAGAGCAGGTGCTCGAGCGTGAGATACGCGTGCCGCCGCGAGACCGCTTCACGGAAGGCGATACTGAGAACGATTTCAAGAGCGGGCGAAAACACGGACCTGCATCCCTCCTATGCGTCTTCGATGGTGGCCTGCAGGGGGTGCCCGGCCTCGCGCGCGCGCGACAGGAGCGCGTCGACTTTGGTTTCCGCCACTTCCCACGGGTAGATGCCGGCCACGCCGCGGCCGCCGAGGTGCACCTGCATCATGATGCGGTACGCCTCGGCCGGCGATTTCTGGAACACGGCCTCCAGAACGTCGAGGACGAACTGCATGGGCGTGTAGTCGTCATTGAGCAAGACGACGCTGTACAGCGTCGGCTCCTTGGTCTTTTCCTGAACGCGTTCCTTGACCGCCCCGCCGGCCTGGTTCTGGTCGCCCACCCTGTCGGCCATACTTAAGAGTAGCGCATGTGACGGACTGGACCACCAAACCGCAGCCGGTCGAGGAGAGCCGATGGCGTTTCCCGCTGCCGTCGGAACTGCCCGACGGAGACCTCGTCACCCTCGGCGGCGATCTTGATCCCTCGACGATCGTGAACGCCTACCGCCGGGGCATCTTCCCGATGGAGGTGACCGCCCTACCGGGCGTGCTCTGCTGGTGGTCTCCGGATCCGCGGGGCGTTCTGCCGCTCGATCGGCTGCGCGTCACGCGGTCGATGCGGAAGAGCGCGAAGCGGTACGAGATTCGGGTCGACACCTGTTTCGCGCGCGTCATCCGCGGGTGTGCCGACCCGTTGCGCGAGGACGGCTGGATCAGCGAAGACTTCGTCGCGGCCTACACGAGGCTGCACGAGCTCGGCTGGGCGCACAGCATCGAGGTCTTCGATCGTGACGGGCAACTGGCTGGAGGGCTGTACGGCGTTCGCGTGGATGGCCTCTTCGCCGGCGAGTCGATGTTTCACCTCCAGCGGGACGCGTCGAAGGTCGCGCTGATGGCGCTCGTCGACTTGATGCGGACGAGCGGGATGACCTTGCTCGACGTGCAGTGGTGCACGGATCATCTCGCGTCGCTCGGCGCGGTCGCCATTCCGCGCCAGGAGTACCTTGCACGGCTGGCGGACGCCAGGCCGGGTGTGTAGAATACGCGCGACATGCACCCTTTCACCTGGAGGGAGTGATGAAGAAGTCCCTTGGTGTCCTGACCGCTGCACTGGCCGCGGTCGTCCTCATGGCAACGGCCGTCGAGTTCGTCCGTGCCGCCGATGGCTCGCCGCCGCCGTGGGCGTACGGCTTCACCACGCCTCCGCCGCCGACGCCTCCGGGCGGGCAGCCCGCGGCCGGCGGCCGCGGAGCCGGCGGAGGGCGAGGCGCCGGAGCGGCGGCGCCGGTAGATACGACGCTTCACAACCTGGCCGGCAGCGACAAGCAGTTCACGCTGACGCAGATTCGCGACGGGTTCGGCCCTGCCGACTGGTTTCCGGGCGATCACCCGGTGATGCCGGCCGTCGTGTCGAACGGGCGGATGCCCGACGTCCGTGCCTGCGCGTTATGCCACTACCCGAACGGAAAGGGCCGGCCCGAGAACGCCGGGATTGCCGGTCTCCCCGATGCGTACTTCATCCAGCAGCTTGTGGACTTCAAGAACGACAACCGCAAGAGCGCGGATCCGCGCAAGAACAACACGAACATCATGATCACGATCGCCAAGGCGATGACCGACGAGGAGATCGAAGCGGCGGCCGAGTACTTCGGGTCGATGAAATGGACGCCGTGGATCACGGTCCGGGAAACGGCCACGGTGCCGACGCCGCGCATCGCCGGAGGCATGTTCCTCTCGCTCGGCAATGGCACGACCGAGCCGATCGACGATCGGATTATCGAGATGCCGGAGAAGACGGAAAACACCGAGACGCTGCGCGACCCGAGGTCGGGGTTCATCGCCTACGTCCCCATGGGCAGCATCAAGAAGGGCGAGGATCTCGTCACAACGGGCGGCAACGGCAAGACGACCAAGTGCGCCGTGTGCCATGGCGCAGACCTCAAAGGCCTCGGCCCGGTGCCTGGCCTAGCCGGGCGCTCGCCCAGCTACACGGTCCGCCAGCTGTACGACATGCAGAGTGGCTCGCGCAAAGGGTTGTGGGCAGATCTGATGAAGCCGGTCGTCGCCAACCTGACAAACGACGACCTGCTGGCCATCGCCGCATACACTGCGTCGCGCACGCCATGAGATTGCGCGGCGACCGCTGTCACTTTCGCGATCGAATCGGGATTTGAGTCTGGGGCGTGGGGGCGGCGACGATCGGTTCGAGCGCTGGATGGCGGCGCTCGAAGCGAGGCATCTCGCCGACCTCACGTTCGAGCAGGTCGCGCGTGCGCTCCGCGCGCTCTCCTCAACCTATGTCGAGCGGCGCCGGCGGCTGGCCGAGGGCGCCGCGCTCGACGGTGCCGGCAAACGGGCGGCGTTTGCGCTCTTCTACGGCCCGCTCCACTATCTGCTGGTTCGCTCGATCGTATTGTCGCTGCCGCATGCCGCTGACGGCGTTGGCGCGCCGGTCACGCTCCTCGATCTCGGATGCGGGACGGGCGCCGCGGGCGCGGCGTGGGCGACGTCGTCTTCGACAGCGCCACGGGTCGTCGGCATCGATCGGCATCCGTGGGCGGTAGGCGAAGCCGCGTGGACGTATCGTGCATTTGGCTTGAGGGCGCGAGCCACGCAGAATGAAGTGGCGAAGGCGAGCTGGCCGAACGATCCCGCGTCGATCCTCGCAGCGTTCGTCCTCAACGAGCTGTCCGATTCGGCCCGCGACGCAGTGCTCGCGCGCGCCGTCGATCGTGCGACAGGCCGGAAGGGAAAGAGAGACGGCGATCGTCTGCTGGTTGTCGAGCCCCTCGCCGGCTTTGTCGCACCGTGGTGGGACCGCTGGCGGGCGGCGGTCACATCGGCCGGTGGCCGCGCCGATGAGTGGCGCGTTCGCGTCGAGCTGCCGGCGATTGTGGCCAAGCTCGATCGCGCCGCTGGCCTCGATCATCGGGAGTTGACCGGGCGGTCGTTGTGGTTGGCGTAGAATTCCTCTATGACGCACCTGATACTCGCGCTGGCCGTCCTGACGCTGCGCGTCGACTACTATCACACCGGCAACGCCGCTGAAGAGCGCTTCAGCCTCGACCGGGTGGTCGTCGAGCCGCTCTCCTGGCCCGGGAATCCCGCCAAACCGGTCGACGACACCAATCTTGGCAAGTACCGGTTTGCGGTTGTGGATGCGGCGAGCGGCACGACGCTGTTCTCGCGGGGCTTTGCCTCGATCTTCGGAGAGTGGGAGACGACCGCCGAGGCGATGGCGATGAATCGGACCTTCTCCGAATCGCTGCGCTTTCCATCTCCCGACAAGCCGGTACGGATCACGCTCGAGAAGCGCGACGCGAGAAACCGGTTTCAGGAAGTCTGGACCTTCACGATCGATCCCGCCGATAAGTTCGTCGCACGCGGCATGGCGGCGCCCGATGCCGGCCCGCTCATGAAGCTGCACGAGGCCGGCGATCCGTCGGAGAAGCTGGATGTGCTGATCCTCGGCGACGGCTACACGGCGCGCGAGCGCGGCAAGTTCGAGCGCGACGCCAAACGGCTCGTCGCCGCGCTGTTTGCGACCTCGCCGTTCAAAGAGCGGCAGGGCGACATCAACGTCTGGGGTCTGTCCCCGCGCGCGGCGCAGTCGGGCGTGTCGCGGCCCTCGCAGCGCATCTACCGGCGATCGCCGCTGGGGACGACCTACGACGCCTTAGACACGGAACGCTACATCCTGACGTACGAGAACAAGGCGTTTCGTGACGTTGCCGCCAACGCGCCGTACGACGTCGTGGAGATTCTCGTCAACAGCACGACCTACGGCGGCGGCGGCATCTTCGGGTTGTACAGTACCGTGGCGGCTGATAGCGCCTGGGCCGCATACGTGTTCGTGCACGAGTTCGGCCATCACCTGGCGGGGCTGGCTGACGAGTACTACACCTCCGCCGTCGCGTACCTGCCGCCGGCCGAGCGCATCGAGCCATGGGAGCCCAACGTGACGGCGCTGCTCGATCCGGCATCTCTCAAGTGGAGGGATCTCGTCGGGGCGGGGACGCCGGTGCCCACGCCGTGGCCGAAGAGCGAGTTCGAGGAGCACAGCAGGAGTATCCAGGAGAGGCGGCGCGAGGTTCGCGCGGCCAACCGGCCTGAAGACGAGATGAATGCGCTCTTCCGCGAGCAGCAGGCGCGGGAATCCGCCCTTCTGGCGAGCGGCCCATGGGGAGGGAAGGTCGGCGTGTTTGAAGGGGCCAACTACGAGGCGCGCGGCTACTATCGTCCGCAGCAGGACTGCATCATGTTCACGCGTGACGAGGTGGGCTTCTGCGCGGTGTGTCGGCGCGCGATCCAGGTGATGCTCGACCTGTATAGCCGGATGTGACGCTCGCGGACTTCTCCCTTGGGAACTCTCCCTGGGAACTCTCCCTTGACGCGCGAAGCGAGGTTGGTCAGACTAAACGCGCGCAACTCAACGCAACTCTCAGATTGGAAGGCGCATCATGAAGGACGACTTTGACAACGGACTTGGAATACCCGACGACGAACTGACGGGCGGCTCAGCAATCTCCGATTTGTCTGACGTCGCGGGCAGCGGCCCGGAGGGTGACCTGCTCGGCGACCTTAGCCAGCCGGCGGGGCGGCCCTCGGGCGGGGCACGGGCGAGGAGGTCCCCGAGCGCACCTCGGGCGGCCAGTAGCGCCCGCAAGCCCGTGAAGAACAAGCCCGCGAAGAAGACGGGCCCCAAAAAGGTCGCGAAGAAGGCCGCCAAGAAGAAGAGCGCCGGCAAAGCCAAGCCGGCGCGCAAGAGCGCAAGAAAGCGCGCCCGCAGCGGGAAGAAGAAGTAGGTATTCTGGACGGGCGACCCAGCGACTAGGAGAGGTGAGGTGGCCGAGTGGCTGAAGGCGGCGGTTTGCTAAACCGTTGTACGGGCCAAAACCTGTACCCAGGGTTCGAATCCCTGCCTCACCGCCAGCGCGGCGTCTTTCGCCGCGCCGCGGCCTGGGGTGCAGTGCTCGTCGGCCTGTTGGTGACAACCCCCGCGCCGCGCGGCCATGGCGCGCACGCGCAAGGCATCACGGCGGTTTCGCAGTTTGCGTGGTTCGACCGGACCGGCAGGCGTCTCGGGACGTTTGGTGAGCTGGCGGACTACCTCGGCATGGAACTGTCGCGCGATGGCAGGCGCCTCGCCGTCCCGGTCCTCGATACGTCCCTCGGCACTCACGACATCTATATTTTCGACGTGGCCAGCGGCCGCCGCACGAGGCTCACCTCCCACCCGGCCGACGAGAACTGGCTCATCTGGTCGCCTGACGATCGCCGCGTCGTGTTCAACTCGACGCGCAGCGGACGCAGCCTCGATCTGTTTCAAACGACGTCGACTGGTGGTGGTGCCGAGGACGTGCTGCTGGCCGACAATGTGGCCAAGTGGCCTGTGACCTGGTCGCCTGACGGCCGACACATTCTCTACGTGACGAGCCCCGGCACTGGAGACGTCCCGAATAACGATATCTGGGTACTGCCGCTCGTCGGCGATCGCAAGCCGTATCCGTTCCTGGCCACAGCGGCCACGGAGAACTGGCCCGCCTTTTCGCCCGATGGAAAATGGGTCGCATACAGCGCAACCGGCCAGGGAGAAGTGGTGCCTGGAGGACCGCAGGGACCGCGCGGAGAGCTCGAGCTCTACGTGGCGCAGTTTCCGCCGACGGGTCTCAAGTGGCAGATTTCGAGCGGCGGAGGATTCCAGGCCCGGTGGCGGCGCGACGGCAATGAGTTGTTCTATCTCACGCCCAGCCGAACCTTAATGGCCGCGACAGTGAACGCCTCGGGATCCAGCTTCGAAGTACGCTCCCGGCAAGTGCTGTTCGAGGCGCGATTCGCGTACGCGTTGTACCACGCCTACGACGTGTCGCCGGATGGTCAGCGTATCCTCATCAACACGGCCGTCCTCTCGCCCGGCGGACCGGCGACCAACGCCAGGCTCTTTTGGACGCCGAAGACGCTCGCTCAAGTCGACTCGCCATGACCTACCCAGAAATTCTTCGTGGCGCCGATGCACGCCGAGCTCACGCGTCTAGGAATCCATGCCTCAACTGACCGTGGAAGGTTTTGGCACGGTCGACGTGCCTTCGAATAAGCGACTCGTGCTCGCCGTCGAGCAGGATGCCCATGTGGACATTCTGCACGCGTGCGGCGGCAACGCACGCTGCACGACATGCCGCGTCGAGTTCGTGTCCGGCGAGCCGTCGAAGATGACGGCCGCCGAGAAGGAGCGGCTCACCGCGAAAGGCTTAAGCGGCGTGAGGCTGGCGTGCCAGATTCTCTGCGATCAGGACATGACGGTCCGCGCGATCAGCCGGCTCGAGGGCAGCGGCCGCCCCGATCCGGGCCGCACACCCGAGGAGACCATCACGCCGCCAGCCGTGTGGGTGTAGATTCAGCCACACACCGAGTGGCATCCCGCGCGGGCGATCCGCTAACCTCAGCCCTCATGGCTCCGCGCGTCCGCTTCGCTCCCTCTCCCACCGGCTACCTCCACGTCGGCGGCGCCAGAACGGCGCTCTTCAACTGGCTCTTCGCCCGCCGCCATGGCGGCGTGTTCGTCCTGCGCATTGAGGACACCGACGTCGAACGCTCGTCGGCCGAAATGGTGGACGGCATTCTCGCCGGCCTGCGCTGGCTGGGCTTGAACTGGGACGAAGGACCCCAGGTCGGCGGACCGTTTGGGCCCTACTTCCAGTCCGAGCGGCTCGATCGCCATCAGGCGATGGCCGCCAGGCTCGTCGCTGGCGGCAGCGCCTACTACTGCTACTGCACGCCGGACGAGTTGAAGGGCAAGCGCGAGGCGGCCGGCGGCACATCGATCTACGACCGCACCTGCCTCCGGCTCACGACCGACGAGATGGCCCGCCGCGAGCGCGACCGGATGCCCAGGGCGATGCGGTTCAAGGTCCCGTCTGGTGAGGTTCGCTTCGACGATCTCGTCCACGGCTCGATCGAGGTCGATGCCGTCACCATCGAAGACTTCGTCATCGTCCGCTCCGACGGCCATCCCACCTATCAGCTCTCCGTTGTGTCAGACGACGTCGAGATGAAGATCACGCATGTGGTGAGGGGAGACGATCACATTTCCAATACGCCGAAGCAGATACTGCTGTATCGGGCGCTTGGCGCGCCGATTCCCCAGTTCGCGCACGTGCCGCTGATTCTCGGTCCGGACAAGAAGCGATTGAGCAAGCGCCACGGCGCGACCTCTGTGATGGAGTACGCGCAGCAGGGGTATCTCCCCGAAGCGATGGTGAACTTCCTTGCGCTCCTCGGATGGTCGCCAGGCAGCGGCAATCAGGAGCTCTTCACACGGGACGAGCTGGCAAGGGTGTTCGCGCTCGAAGGCATCAGCGGAGGAAACGCCGTCTTTGGTCCCGAGAAGCTCGACTGGTTCAACCAGCAGTACATCATGCGCCTTGCGTCCGACGAGCTCGCGAAGCGGATACAGCCGTCATTTGAAGCGGCCGGTCTGTGGGATGTGTCGCTGCTGGGAGATCGCCGCCGGTGGTTCTTCTCCGTGCTCGACTTGCTCAAGCCGCGGGCGAAGCGAATCGGCGACTTTGCCGCGCAGGCCCGGTACTTCCTGACCGATCGGATCGAGTACGACCATGCTGCGGTCGAGAAGCACGTCCGCGCGGCGGGGATGGGCCAGCATCTGCTGGCGCTTGATGCCGCGTTTGGGGAGCTGTCGGCGTTTGACGCCGCGTCACTCGAGGCGGCGCTCCGCGCGGTGGCCGACCTTCGAGGCATCAAGGCGGCGGCGCTCATTCACGCGACGCGAGTTGCGGTGACCGGCACGTCGGTCAGCCCGGGTCTATTCGAGGTGCTCGTCCTTGTCGGCTGCGATCGGGTGCACGCGCGGCTGCAGGCTGCGCTGCGGCTGATTGCGCCAGCGCCGGGCTAATCGATATACTTGCGGTTTCGTCCCGCCGCTTCAGCGCTGGCTATTGGGAGGTCGTCCAACGGTAGGACACATGGCTCTGGACCATGGTATCGGGGTTCAAATCCCTGCCTCCCAGCCACTTATCTCGTTCTAGGACTTCAACTTCCTATCGCGGCCTTCAGCCGTCTCCAGTATTTCTCCACGTCCGGATTCAGCCACTCTCGATTCCAACAACCGAACCGTGTCGATCAACGCGGCCGGACTCAGGTGCGAATACCGCTGGGTCATCGTCAGATCCTGGTGGCCCACCAGTTCCTGCACCGACCGCATCGCCGCCCCTCGCATCACCAGGTGCGAGCAGAACGTGTGACGCAGGATGTGAACGCCGGTCGGCACATTCGCCCGGTGCGCCGCGTAGCGAACGCGCGACCAGGCGCCTTGCCGAGTGATCGGCTTCCCATCGTCCAGGCACAGCACGCGTGGGCTGCGAAGGTGACGCTGCTTGCGAAGAGCCGTCGCCACCCGCTCGGTCATCGCTACGAACCGACCTCTGCCGCTCTTCGGGCTCGTCAGCTGGCCGCGCCAATCCGAGTGGCGAATGCTGATCTGTCGCCGTTCGAGGTCGATGTCGGCCCATTCCAACGCGACGATTTCGCCGGCTCGCATCCCGCCTTCACCGCCCAGCAAGGCGATCACGTAGGTCCGCCAATCGATCGAACGCGCCCCTTCGAGTAGACGTTCGTACGCCTCGAAATCGTGGAACGCCGCATCACGACGCGCAACGGGCAGCAAGCGGATCGAACACGGAAGTTGGTCGATCATCTCCCACTCCACTGCGGTCTTCAGCATGACATTCAACACAGTCAGCACGTTGTTCACGGTCTTGGCCGCTCTGTCCTTCAAGTGCAGCTTCAATCGCTGCACCTGTGCGTTTGAGATCGCGTCGAGCTGCTGCTCCCCAAGCACCGGGATCAGGTGGATCCGGAGGATTGTTTCCTTCGACGCGACGCCACTCGGCTTGTGCCTGTCCGCTTTGGCGTAACCCTCCAGGAACTTCGGCGCGAACTCCTCGAGTGTTGGCACCTCCTTCTTCGCCGGCTCGGGACCGTGTTGCAGCAGATGCCGCTCGCGGTCCTGGCCCCAGCGCAACGCGCCGGATTTTGATTCAACGGGCGCCTTGTACCGTTCCCGGTGACGCGTCCCGTCGGGGAGGCGGAACTGAATGTCCACCTCCCACCCTCCGTTTCGATACGGTCGTAATTTCACGCTCATCGCCGATCACTCCTTCGGCGATGGCGCGCGCTTCTGGTCCAGCCAGTGTAGCAAATCGTCCGCGCGCAGGAGGACTCGCCGGCGAACACGAATCACGCCCGGGAGTTGCCGGCGCTCGATCATCGCGTAGATGGCTCGTCGGGTGGTGCGCAGAAGCTCGGCCGCTTCGTCCACGGTGAGCAGAACGGGCAGCGTGCCTCTCATGACACGACCTCCGTCCCGCCTCCGCTCTGTCCTTCCCGAACGTCCGACGCGTGTCGTTCGAGCCACGCGTCGATCCACTGGGGCCTCAGGAGGAGCTTTCGTCGCCCGCCGACATGCACGTGCCGAAGCTCTCCTCGTTCGCATGCCGTGTAGATCGTGTCCCGGCTGAGTCCCGTGTAATCCGCCGCCTCCGCCACCCTCAACCATGACTTCATGGCAACCTCCCGACGCGT
>Ga0209343_10003941_pt1 | contig 18426 bp, 10 predicted proteins | sample RifCSPlowO2_02_FD_184026 | JGI IMG/M metagenome (GOLD analysis project Ga0209343, IMG submission 184026) | Groundwater microbial communities from Rifle, Colorado - Rifle CSP2_plank lowO2_0.2 (SPAdes) (version 2) | ecosystem: Environmental > Aquatic > Deep subsurface > Groundwater | place... | reverse complement strand
CGCGCGCAACGCCATGTGCCGGATTCGATCAGCACGCTTCGCTATATAATCGCCGCCCGTATCGCCCGGCAACTCCAGCGATGTCCGTGCTGCGGCTCGGTTAAACGTAATTTGTGACACAGTGAAACTAATGTAGTGTTGCACGCTGTTTGGAGCTTATGTCAATCGCAATAGTTGCATTGCAGGTCGGGCGAAGCCCGACCTGCAAGGGGCTATCCATAAGTATCGCCAAGAGCGCAACACTACACTGACCGATCAATGACAAATCACTTCAACCAGTTTGTTCCAACTGTCTGTGCCGGGCTGGCCGGTGCGTTAACTGCACCATCGATGAGAAAAAAACAGCGCCTGGTTGCCAAAACGGCAACTCCCGCATACGGCAAATACCTGTCATGTTTTCGTTGCGCTGGCGTGATGTTGTAAAAAAACCACAGTATTGTATGAAGATGGCTAACTTTTCTTGACGCTTACTTTAATATCGAATAGCCTTAAACACATATTGGATATGCGGGTGATGTATGCTGTATCTAGGTAGCAAGCGGTCTGTGGGTGTGGTAAAGCAATTGGGCATATTCCTCATGGTTTTTGGCTTGGCGGGATGCGCCGGATTTAGCGTTAAACCTGGTTCGGCAAGTGATCGTCAGGAAATCGTCAGGGAACGCGCACAGCTGCGCTGGGATGCGCTCATCAAAGGAGATTTGGATACGGCGTACAAATACCTGACGCCGGGCACGCGCAGCATAGTTTCACTTGATGTTTACAGGAAGAAAATTCGGCCCGGTTTATGGGAAAAAGCGAGCGTAGAATCGGTGTCGTGCGAAGCTGACCAATGTGAAGTTTTTATGCTGGTTGAATACAGCTACCGCAACATGAAATCGCGGAAACTTCAGGTTAAGGAATTCTGGCTGTTGGACGAAAATGACTGGTGGTACGTTCCGAAGAATTAACTCGTATAACAAGCAAGGAGGGGGTATGCGGGCAAAAAATCAATTGTAGGTCGAAAGAAATATGTTGTAGAATTAAAAAAGATTTTGAAGGTGGCGCTTGGCTTGAGTGATTCGAATGTGGAACAAAATTTTGCGGCTTAGTCAGAGAATAATCGGTACGTTCCGCGAAAATAATCTCGTATAATGGGCAAGGAGGGGTATGCGAGCAAAAAATCGATTGTAAGTTTGAAGAAATGTGTTATAAAATGAAGAGTAGCAATTTCGAAAGTAGTAACTTACCTTGACCCGGTTGAAAAGCAGAAAAAGATTTTGGCTGCAATTGAGGGTGGTAAAAAGAAGTATGTTATAAAAAAGCTGTAACCATTGATTTAACCGTAGTACCTTACCTTACCTAATTTGAAAAAAGGAGTAGACAAAAGATGAACGTTTTCAAAAGAAATTCTGTGCATATGGCCGTTCTGGCTGGTTTGGGCGCATTGGGCGTTGCTGGTACGGCCAGTGCGGTTCACGTAAACCCCGATGGTCTTGGCGAGGTGCTGATCTATCCGTACTATACCGTCCGCAGTGCAGCCACCTCCATCGCTTCAGGCCAGTACAACACCTACCTTTCCGTGACCAACTCGACTGCGTCCTACAAGGCGGTCAAGGTGCGTATCATGGAAGGCAAGAATAGCCGTGAAGTTCTGGACTTCAACTTGTTCCTGTCCCCATTTGACGTGTGGACGGCTTCGATTGAGCCGATTTCCAGCACTGCTTCCGCCGGCGCGAGGATTGTTACTAATGATGGCTCCTGTACATGGGGCAACATCAAGGCTACGGGCGCCACCGGGGTTCCCTTCTCCAATCTGGCATACACTGCTCCAACCGACAATGGTGGCGCAACGCTGGATCGCACCAACGAGGGTTATGTTGAGATCATGGAAATGGGCGACATTACCAACGCTGCTCTGCAGACTGCGGTTAACCATAACGCCTCCACCGGCGTTGCTCTCTGCTCCAGCACTACATTGAGCGTTGCAGATGGTCTTGGTCTGACCGGCTACCTGTCCGCACCGAGCGGCGGCTTGTTCGGCGGCGCAACCCTGATCAATACTGCGACCGGCGTGGACTACGCTTATGATGCGATTGCTCTGGACAACTGGGACGCTACTGTAGGTGGCTTGGGTTCCGCATCTACATCGCTGACACCGAGCATCGCGAGCGGCAGTGTATTGACCAGCGACGTGTTCACCGGCGGTGCGCTTCAGTCCGCAACTTGGCTGACCGGCATCAATGCCGTAAGCGCGGCAATCATGCGTAGCAACGTGATGAACGAATATGTGCTGGATGCGGAAACCGTTTCCACGACGGATTGGGTGGTGACTTTCCCGACCAAGCGCTTCTACGTTGGCGTTGGTGCTGGTAACGCTGCTGCACCAACAGCTGCGGGCCGCCTGTTCAATTCGAACTTCGGCGCCTCTGGTTCGTGTGATCCGATCGAAGTAGCGCTGCGTGACCGTGAAGAGCGGATTGATACTACCGTAAGCTCCGGCTTCTCTCCTGCAGTTGGCCCGACCGGCTTCAGCATTTGCTGGGAAGCAAACGTGGTCACTTTCAGTCATGCTACGTTCACCAGCGGAACCGCCACTCCGGTTCTGGGTTCGACCAACAGCGCCGGGTTTGTCGTTCCTGCGGCATTTGAAAATGGCTGGTTGAATATGGCGTTTGACACAACGTCGACAACTCCGGCACTGCAACCTGCAGCAGGGTTTACGCACTACGGTCTGCCGGTGGTTGGCTTCATGGTGCAGGACTTCACCAACAGCACGATCGTAACTGGTACTGGCGCAGCAGCTGGTGCGGTGCATGGCGGTCAGTTTGTGCATAAGTACCTGCGTGACATCCGCTAACATCTGAGTCATTGGTGTTAGTTTGAAGGCGGGCGAGAGCAATCTCGCCCGCTTTTATTATTGGTGCGCCGCGCGCACCTGCGAACGCGCCGCATCTATTCCGTTCATTGCCATACGACTGGGGGTGCCGGCTAAGACCGCCTGCATTCGATCCGGGCTCGCCTGTTAAGATCAAATGTTTCCCTTGCCGCTACTTGCAGCGTTGAGCTCTTTGGCGGTAATGGGGCACGTTCTCTTCAGGCAGCACTACCCCACCGAGCATCCGGGAAATCTGGCCGTTCATCAGCCTGCCCGCCGTACATCTACATCTGCCTTCCGTCCGTCCCTTGTGAATTGACTCACTCCGGCCCAATCGATAATCTGTACCAAATCGGCAATAAGGCGAAGCTCACACAGCGCTGCTTTTGCAGAAGAGGGGTCGGCGCGAGGGAGAAGGATGTGGCGGGATTTATGGGGTTAAATTGCGGCAAAAGGTTGGTGGCTGCGGGCTTTTCAGGTGGGTTTGTAGCCCGGATGCAGCGGCAGCGGAATCCGGGGGCATCTGCCCCCTCACCGGATTACACGGCGTTTACCTTCAACCCAAATAATCCATTAGCAAATTCAACCCGCCTCCCCCTTTGTAAAAGGGGGATTGAGGGGGATTTTTGTATCCGTGCGACATCCAAATCCCCCCTCACCCCCCTTTTTCAAAGGGGGGATACCCCGCCACGCCCCAATTCATGGCTAATGGACAATCTGGGTTCAATCTTGTTCAGGGCTGCTGCTCGTTTGGCTCCGGTTTGCCAGGCTCAGGGTGGCACCCTGCTTCAGGCGGTGAGCCCGTAAGCAGCAAAAAAATGCTAGAATCCAAAACGGAAAAATGATCGAAGCTGGTTGGGAACTTTATGCGCCGATTGTGACCCTAATAACAATAAGACTTAATAATTTCAAATTGTCCGGCTGAGTTATATCCGTTTCCACCATATTGCGGGAAGCGGGCTGGTACGGCATAGAGCAATTGAAAGGTGGGCGTTTTCCCGCACCAATCCTCCTCTGCAAGGACGCTGAGATCAGGCCATGGATTAATTGGATATGCAATAACGGCTATTAGAGGGCGACGTAATGTTAAAGATATTGTTGGCTGAGAAGGCAAAAACCGCAGTTGTATTGTCCGGCCTCGGGCTTGCGCTGGCGAGTGGGGCGGCAGGTTCCGTCACCTACACATATCCTCAGAATAACCCCACATCGTGTTCCGCAATCACCATTGCCGAATCGGGGGCGGTTACCTGCACTCCGGTTGCCTCCGGTCAGCCAACGGTATTCACCATCCCCAGCCCGCTAACACCGAACCCCTGTTACGGGCTTGCGATCACGGCGGCCGGCGCGATCAGTTGCGCGACAAGCCAGTTGCCGCAAGGGTGCATACTCACATCCGACTCTCCCAAGGGCGGGCCGGGCGACACGATCACCCTTACGGCATCAGGCTGCACCAATATTCCGACCGCATATAGCTGGACAGGCAGCGGCTTGACAGCCATGTCGACGACCGCTCCAAACAACACGGCGAAGTTGCCGAGCAACGCATTGGCCGGCCCTTACCCTTACTCGCTCTCCGCCATCAACGCCTCCGGCGCGGGCGCGATCATGGAAATTATCGTCAATGTCGAGATCACGGGATTCAGGGGGCCATACGCCTACATCGCGCACACTGCGAATGGCGCTGCCACCGGCACCCTGTCGGTGGTGGATACGACAGCGCCCTTGGCAAGCAGCATCTTCAAGCAGGTCGCACTTCAGGCCGCCCCCGTAGGTGTGGCGGTCAACCCGAAAGGCACGAGGGTGTACGTGACAAACAGCGGAAGCGACAGCGTTTCGGTGATCGATACCGCAAAGCATGAGGTTGTCCAGGTTCCCGATCCCTTGTCCGCCGCAAGCACGCAAACCGCCATTCACCTGGGTAGCGGCATGGCCCCTTGGGGCATTGCGGTCAGCGTGTCAGGAGATAAGGTGTACGTGGCAAATAGCGGCGGCAATAGCGTTTCGGTGATCGACACCGCGAGCAATACTGCCGCCGCTAGCAAGGTGAATGTCGGAAAAAGGCCATACGGCATTGCCGTGAACCCGAAGAAGCCGAGGTTGTACGTGACCAATTATGACGATAACAGCGTTTCGGTGATTGAAACGGATCAGGATGGTTTACCCGTTCTCGCGCCCACCCTCGTGAATGCCAACGGCAAACCCTTCAGCAAGCCTCACGGCATCGCGGTAGATCCGGCAGGCGCCTATGTTTACGTGGCGAATGAGGGTAATGGCACCGCTTCGGGCACGGTCTCGGTGATCGATACCGGAAACGATACAGTTTTGCAAAAAGTGACGGTGGGCAAGGGGCCGGTCGGCGTGGCGGTGAGTCCGGCGGGAGATAAGGTTTATGTGGTTAACAGCATCGACCACACGGTCTCGGTGATCGATACCACCAAGAACTACGCCGTGACAACGCCCATGGATAGCGGGGGCACGCTGACCAAGCACATTGTTTTCAACCCGGCGGGAAGCATAGCTTATGCGACCCATTTCGGCTCCGGAGACGTATCGGTGATCGACGTTACATCAGGCAACGTGGTCGATGTCGCGCCCGCCGATTCTACAATCCACACCATACCGACGCGCAACGAACCATACGCCTTCGGGAATTTCGTCGGCCCGGCCATTTCGGCAGTGGTGTCCGAAATTGTGACCGCTTACGAGTTTTACCACGCCGGGCTGAATCACTACTTCATGACGGCCAACCCGGATGAGGCGCAAGCGCTCAATGCCGCCGCAAATTCGCAGACCTGGCAGAGCACGGGAAAAACCTGGAGTGTCTGGAAGTCGTCCACCGAATCCCTGTCGCCCGTATGCCGCTTCTTTGGCACGGATAAATACGACCAGAATCGCAAACGGATCGGCGCCAACAGCCATTTCTATACGGCAGATCCATCCGAGTGCGATTTTGTGAAGAACGCGTACAAAACGCTGTCAAACGACGGCAACCAGCCGCTGGAGACCGACGGTCAGCTTTATCCCGCGTGGACGTACGAGGAAAGCGCATATTACGCGATGACTACCTCAGGTTCATGCCCTTCCGGCACTACGCCTATTTACCGCCTTTACAACGAAGGGCAGGGCGGCGAACCCAATCACCGCTACTACATAGACATGGCCGTCAAAACGGAGATGCTTGCAAAAGGTTGGGTTGCCGAGCCGGCGAATGGCAATCCGGTGATGTGCGGCCCGCCGCAGTAGGCTGACGGCCATTGCAGCTTACGACAAGAACCATGAATATCGAGCTGCAGCAGTGTTTAACCCAGATTGTCCATTAGCCATGAATTGGGTCGTGGCGGGGTATTCCCCCCTTTGGAAAAGGGGGGTGAGGGGGGATTTGGATGTCGCACGGATACAAAAATCCCCCTCAATCCCCCTTTTACAAAGGGGGGGGCGGGTTGAATTTGCCAATGGATTATTTGGGTTTATGATGGTGTGCCATAACGGACAAGTAGCCCGATCTGTAGCCCGGATGAAACGCAGTGTAATCCGGGGTGAACAGCCAGCTATGGCTCAGCGGAAAGGATTTGTAGCCCGGATGAAACGCAGTGTAATCCGGGGGGTGTTACCCCGGTTTCCGCTGCCGCTGCATCCGGGTTGCTTGTATGGTTCCGGCTTGTCCGGCTTAGATCAGGAAACAGAATATGCATACTAAAATATTTCAAAAATATGGCGCGGCGAAAACAGGCGCGGCAGCGATGCTGCTGGCCGCCATGGTCGCGCTGTCGGGCGGGGCGGCAGCCGCGACGCTGGCCGATTGCGCGGGTGGCGTCACGCTGGATGCGCCGGGCTCGGTGAAATGCGCCGGGCAACCGCTGCTGTCATCCTGTTCCGGAGAAATCGTGATAGATTCTACGGGCACCGTCAAGTGCGTTGCGGCGCCTCCCACCGCTGCGCCGACCTGCACGCTGGCGGCTTCGACCAGCTTCGTCCCCGGTTCGACGCATGTATTGACCGCTAGTTGTGCGCCGACACCTGTTTCCTATGTCTGGAGCTATGCCGGCTGCTCAGCGGCGAGCAAGACCTGCAACGTCGCGCCCACGGTGACCACGGACTATACCGCTGCAGGCAAAAATTCGGCAGGTGTTGCCGGCAATACGGCCACGGTGCGAGTGACCGTGGGCGCGTCGGCGCCCCCTCCCCCTCCCCCTCCACCGGTCACCGGCAAACCGGTCTGCACGCTGGGCGCTTCAAGTGGTTTCCAGGTCGGCAAGTTGCTGGTGCAGGCCAGTTGCAATCCGGCGGCAACGAGCTATACCTGGGTCAACACCGGATTTGCCAGTACGGTCTCGTCCGGTTACCTTGACACCCCGATCACGACTACCACGTATTACGTCACCGGTCACAACGCTTCCGGCAGCAGCGACCAGGCCAGCGCGACTCACGAGGTGTTAGCAGTTGTGCCGACCTGCACCCTGACCGCCGCGCCGCCGCTGATCGCGCCAAATGGCGAATCGATCCTGACGGCCAGTTGCAACCCGGCGGCGACCAGTTATACCTGGACAGGCGGGACCTGCGCGGTGATTACCACTAACAGTTGCACCGTGACATTGGCGGCGGGCAGCCAGAATTATACCGTGGCCGGAAGCAATGCCACGGGACACGGGAACACGGCCGGCGCCTCGGTGACGGTTGCGCCGCCGACCTGCACCCTGACCGCCGCGCCGCCCTTAATTGCGCCGGATGGTACGTCGGTACTGACCGCAAGCTGCAGCCCGGCGGCGACCGATGGCTATACCTGGACCGGCACCGGCTGTGTGGGAGAACTCACCAATACCTGCACCGTGACACTGGCGACGGCCAGCGAGTCTTATACCGTGGCGGGCATCAACGGAGCGGGAACCGGCGCTCCAAGCCCCGCCGCCACCGTCACCGTGTCGAAGCCGAGCTGTACTCTGACCGCTGCGCCGCCCTCGGTCGCCCCTGGAGAATCATCGACCCTGACCGCCAGTTGCACTGCGACGCCAACCAGCTATGCTTGGGACGGTTCCTGCGCGGGGAGCACCACCAGTTGCACCGTGACACCGGGAGCCACCGCGACTTATCGTATGACAGCTACCAACTTGGAGGGAACCAGCAACCCGGCGGAAGCAACGGTGGCGGTCGTCGTTCCCGGCATCTGTACTTTAGATCATAGAAATATCCCGTTCAATTGGGAAACGGATCGCGGGCGTAATATCAACGAGCCACTGTCGCGCGGGCAATCGCTTTCCTTTGAATTCACCACACCCGGAGCAAATGCCGCAGGCCCGTTAGTGAAGGAACAAGGGAATTCGAGCGTGGGAGTGCCGGCGTGGACTTTTATCAATATATCGGCCAGCCAGTGCGATTTTACCTATCCAACGCTTGATATCAGTTGGAATGGGTGCGGGCAACATGGCAATGTTGTCGCGTTGAAATACAAGGTGGAAAACGTGGATTCGCATACATTCGGGTACTGCAGCCTGAGGCCGAATACGACGTATTACATCAATATCCGCAACGAGGATATTTATGCGCCGGGAGTGGATACCTGCGAGGCCGGCGCGACATGCGGTTTTCTTTTTAACATGACCGGCTCCCTTACGGACTGAGCCGGGCAAGCCGGGATCAAAAATGCGGGCCGGGCTTAACCGGAGGCGGCTGTTAACCAGGTAGACGGAGTTTGCCAACTTAGTCAGATGGCTATGCAAAGCTCGCGCGACCGCTTCGACGAGCGTGGGACAGGCATGGCGGGCGTCGCCCGCAAGGGGTAGGGGTAGGCCATGTTGTTGGGGCTGAGGCCCCAACAACACATGCACCACACACCCTGCGGTTTCGTTGCACCTAGAAAAAGCAGTTGTCCGCAGATTACACAGATTTTCGCAGATTAAATAACAAGTGACTTGAGCTTGCTGATCTACTTTTTGGGTGATGCGATATCTGCCAACAACCCTCTGAAAATCTGCGTTAATCTGAGAAATCTGCGGATTGAACTAAGGTTTTTAGTCTCTGACCGGTCAAATGATGTCAAAACATGACAAGAATTTTGCATTTATCTGGTATTGGCAAGGGTTTGAACGAAGGTTAGCCTAGCGGGGTTTGTAGCCCGGATGCAGCGATAGCGGAATCCGGGGGCATCATACCCGTTCCCGGATTTCACTGCGTTTCATCCGGGCTTGTATGGTTCCGGCTTGCCCGGCTTAGGTTGAAAAAATTTTGTAACGCTTCGATATCATTTCACTGGCAAGAGATTAATATATACTTCTCAGTTTGGTAAATCCCGGCTTTGCCGGGAGCAGATTAACTTTTTGGATCAGGATCAGTATGGATAGGGTAAAACTGCTTTGCGTTTCAATCATGTTGGCCGTCGCGTCCACCGGGGCGGCAAGGGCGGAAACTTCGCGAGCCGGGCAAGGCGCGGAGAAATCCGGGGATATTGTCCTGGTAAGCAATGCCCGCGCTGCCGTAACCAAAGCGGATTTCGAGGCGGAGATCGAGCGGGTGCCGGAACAGGATCGCCTGGAGTTTCTGGCGAGCCGCGAACGGATCGGGAAGGTGCTGGAGGAGATGCTGGTCAGGAAAACCCTGGCTGTCGAGGCGCGGCAAGCGGGGCTGGATAAATTGCCCGTAGTCATCAGAAAAATGGCGGCGGCCCAGGAAAATGCGCTGGCTGCGGAAAGAATCAAGGAATTGGCGCAGGGTGTAAAACTGCCGGATTTCAGAGTGCGTGCGCGGGAAATTTACCGGATAGAAACGGACAAATATACCGTAAAGCCCATGGTGAGGGCATCGCACATTCTGGTCAATTTCAAGGAACGCAGCAAGGATGAAGCCTTGAAACGCGCCGAGGAAGTTTACGCTCTGGCCAAAAGCGGCAACGATTTCGGCGCACTGGCGGAAAAATATTCGGATGACAGCAGCAACAAGGCCAGCAAGGGGGATTTGGGTTACTTTTCAGCAGACATGATGGTCAAGCCTTTCTCCGATGCGGCCTTCGCGATGAAGCCGGGCGAAATCAGCGCGCCGGTGGAAACCCAGTTCGGTTTTCACGTGCTCAGGCTGGACGATGCAAAGCCCGGCTACAAACAGGATTTCGACACGGTAAGCGGCGCTATTATCGAACAATTGAAAGCCGAATACCTGACCGAATTGAAAAAAAACCATCTCGTCGATATCCGCGCCGACAGCACCATCAAAGTCAACGAGGAAGAGATATTGAAAATCAAGACCACTCTCCCGGTTGACGGCCACAAATAATAAAACAGCAGGCAGCGGATGATATTTGCAGAAGTCTGGGGCCATCGCTGGTTGCTTGCCAATTTTTTGCGCAGGGAAATAAGCGGCCGATATATAGGCAGCATCAGCGGCCTGTTATGGGTGTTGCTCAATCCGCTGGCTTTGCTGGTCATTTACGGCTTCGTCTTTGCTGTGGTGTTCCGCGTCAGCATCCCCGAGCTCCAGGGGCGCGACTTTATAGAGTTCGTCGCGCTCGGCCTGTGGCCGTGGCTGGCGTTTCAGGAAGGGGTGCAGCGCGCTGTGGTGTCGATCCAGTCGTCGGCGGGGCTGATCAAGAAGGTTGCGTTTCCGCATGAGCTGCTGGTGTATGCGGCGGTGGCCTCCACCTATATCATTCACATGGTCGGTTTTGTGTTTGTCCTGCTGGTCATGAAGCTGGGCGGCAAGGATATTCATTTTGCCGCGCTGCCCGTGGCGATGGTGTTCATCTTTTTTCAAGTGTTGTTCACCACCGGGCTGGCGATGCTATTCTCGGCGCTGCAGGTGTTTGTGCGCGATGTGGAACATTTTCTGTCGCCCATGCTCATGATCTGGTTTTATGCCACGCCGGTACTCTACCCGGCCAGTCTTGTGCCGCAGCAAATGCAGGGCGTCATGGCGCTGAACCCGATGTCCGCCTTTATCGACGGCACGCGCGATGCCATGCTTTATGGCACCACCGGCTCAGGCTTCAACATTGCGGTGCTGGCGGCGGTCGGCGTTGCAGTATTTGTGATCGGGCGCATCGTATTCAGGCGTCTGTCGCCCTATTTCGAGGATTTTCTCTAGCAGCCAGACAGGCTGCTAGTGTCGCAAACCAGAAATAACGAAACATGCTTAAAATCTGTAGGGCGGCAATGGGGTAAGCAGGCAGGCCGCAAAGCGGACGCTCGCAAAAGCGCAGCGCCTTCCGCCGTATGGTAATTCCCTGATGCGTTCCCACGGCTAGTGTAGCGTTGCTACGCTATTTGGAACTTATGTCAACCGCAAGAGTTGCATTGTAGGTCGGGCTCCGCCCGACATGTCGGGCGGAGCCCGACCTACAAGGGGTTGTCCATAAGTATCGCCAAGAGCGCACACTACACTAGTAGTTTCACCAGACCGTTGGAACGAGAAGTTGACGGTAGGTTTTAGATGATATCTTGTAATTTACGCTTTGCAGCACCAGCCGCCAACCGGCAAGACTCGCCGGTATTAAATTCCAGGCTCGCGAACAAGGAAAATAAATGAGCGATATGCAGTTATTCGAGCAGGCCAGCCGTTTCTACAGCATGGGAAGGTACGGCGAAGCAGAGGCGATGTTTCGCAGGCTGGTCAAGAAACAGCCCGGAAATGCGGCGGGATGGCATTACCTTGCTGTTATAGAGCACCAGAAAAAAAACCTCGCCGCCGCGCAGGATTGCATCGAGCGGGCCATCAAGACGCAGCCGCAGCAGCCAAGATATCACATCCTTGAAGGCAACGTTTTGCAGGATCAGGGGCGGCTCGAAGAAGCGGAGGAGAGTTTCCGGGCAGCGATAAAAATTGATCCGAATTATGCGCAGGCATACAACAATCTGGGTATCGTGTTGCGGGATCTGAAGAAGCCGGAAGATGCGATTGAGGCTTTCCGCCAGGCGATCGAACGGGATGCAAAATATTTCAGGGCGTACAACAATCTGGGTTCGGAGCTGCAATCCATCGGCCGCCTCGAACAGGCCGCCGACTACTACCGCCGCGCCCTCGATATAAAACCGGATTATGTGCTGGCCATGCACAACCTTGCGGCGGCCAGCTATCTGCTGGCGCGCTATCAGGATGCCGATCTGTGGTTCCGCAAGACCCTGAGCCTGAAGCCGGACCATATTTCATCCAGCCTTGCTTACGGGCGCATGCTGGTGGAGCAGTACCGGCTGGATGAAGCGGAATCATGCTTGCAGAAAGCTGTGCAACTGGCGCCGCATCATGCTGGCGCGAAAAATCTGTTCGCCGATGCGCTGGCGCTGGAAGGGAAAACCGAGCAGGCGCTGGCAGTTTACCGGGAAGTCATCCGGGTTGACCCCGCCAACCTGAAATCCGCGATCGGAGCAGCGCTTACCTTGCCGCAGGTGTACCGGGATAACGCCCATGTGGATGAGGCGCGCGATCATTTTGCGTCCGGCTTGGATGAACTTGTCGGCAAGCTCGAGATATATGGGCAGAATCCTGTAAAAAGGATTCTCGATGAAATCCAGTGGAACAATTTCAATCTTGCTTATCAGGGGCGGGATGACAGGGAGCTGCAAAAAAAATATTCCGCTTTCATCGAGGCCCTGTTGATGCGTGCTGCGCCGCATTACATGAAGCCGCTTGCTAAACGGGATGTATCCGGAAGAAAACCGAAAATCGGGTTATTAAGCGGTTTCTTTTATACTTGCACCGCAGGCATGTACTTCAGCTCATGGTTAACAAAATTGGACAAGAGCCGCTTCGAGACATTTGTTTATTACACCCATACCGCGAGCGATAACCTGACTCGGGCGGTGGCGGATGCCGCCGATCATTTCAAGCAAATAACCAAGCTGCCGCTGGATACCGCCGATGCGGTGTGGGCCGATGAGCTCGATATATTGATCTACCCCGAAGTCGGGATGAACAGCAAGACATACATATTGTCGACGATGCGGCTGGCGCCGGTGCAATGCGCCGGCTGGGGGCATCCCGTTACAACGGGGCATGCCAATATTGACTACTATTTTTCCAGTGCCCTGATGGAACCCGATCATGCGCAAAGCCATTACTCGGAAAAATTGCTGTTGCTGCCGGGTATTGGCACCTGCTATCCCCAAGTCGAATTGCCGCCGCCCGCTTCGAAAGCGGATTTTTCCCTGCCGGAAGGCAAAACCCTCTATCTGTGCCCGCAGGCGCTGTTTAAAATTCACCCGGATAATGACGAGCTTTTTTTGAAAATACTGGAAGGCGATGCCGATGGCGTGCTGGTATTTTTCAGCGGCCAGCACGACGCGAGCACCGGCGCCTATATTGGCCGTCTTTCCCGTTTATTCGAGGCGCGCGGGATGGATAAGGCGGGGCGCGTGAAAATTCTGCCCAAGGTCGATCACGATAATTATCTCCGTGTGAACATGCTGTGCGATGTCATGCTTGACACGCTTTACTGGTCCGGCGGCAATACTTCGCTTGACGCGCTGGCATGCGGTTTGCCGATTGTCACGCTGCCCGGACAGTTCATGCGCGGGCGGCAAAGTTACGGAATGCTGGCTGCTATGGGCATTTCGGAGCTAGTGGCGCGGGATGAAAACGATTATGTGCGAATCGCGCTTTTGCTGGGGAAGGATCCGGCTTACCGGGAAGAAATTTCGCTGCGAATCCGTGAGGCGAATGGCAAAATATTCGGGGACGAGGCGCCTATCGGGGCGCTGGAGAACTATTTAAGTGAATTTGCATCCCCTTGGGGCGGCGACCAGAACCTGATTGATAATACGGATACCCATGCTTCATGAATGAGCTATTGATCAAACTTGATAATATCGGGAAGGAATACCCGCTTGTCTCGGCGGCAGGGGACAGGCTGAAGACGGTGTGGGCGCTGCTGTCAAGACAGGGGGAGATACCCAACTACCGGGCCTTGCAGGGAATAAATATCGAAGTGCGCCGCGGCGAATCGATCGGGTTGATCGGCGAAAACGGCGCGGGTAAATCCACCCTGCTGAAAATCATTGCCGGTGTAGTCAAGCCGTCCGAGGGCAAGATACTCGTGCATGGGCGTATTGGCGCGCTTCTGGAGCTGGGCAGCGGTTTTCATCCGGAATATACCGGACGGGAAAATATTTATCTTGCCGCAGCGTTGATGGGCATATCGAAATCCAGCATCACGGAAAAGCTGGAGTCGATAATCGAGTTTGCCGATATCGGGAGCCACATCGACCAGCCTATCAAACACTATTCGTCCGGCATGGTGGTGCGATTGGGGTTTGCCGTGGCCACCGCCATGCGGCCGGATATTTTGATTACGGATGAAGTGCTGGCGGTTGGCGATGAGTCGTTCCAGAAAAAATGCATCCGCTGGATGGAGGAATACCTTAATGGCGGCGGCACATTGCTGCTTTGCTCGCATAGCATGTATCACATCCAGACTTTGTGCCAGAAGGCGGCCTGGATCCACCATGGCCATTTGCGGCAGTATGGCGAAAGCCACGATGTCGCGCGCGAATACCTGACCTACCATGAGGAGAAGAGCAATCCGGGGGCAGCGGCAACGGCGGCGCCGGAGGCAAAACCGCATTCGGCAGATATATATTATGTTCAGGAAATCAGGCTGGAAGATGACGGCGGCAATGAAGTTGCCAACCTCGAGGGCGGTGAAACGCTAAGCATTTGTGGTACCGCTTATTCTCCCGATGGTCGGCCTCCCGTCTTGCTGATTGGCATCGTCCGGGCCGACGGGACGGGTGTCTTTGGCACACACAGTCATACCGCCGGGTTTAGGCCGAACCGGATAGCCGAGCGGGAGTTTGCTTTTTGCCTGAGATTCTCCAAACTCGATTTGTTGCCGGGGAAATACACGATCCGCGCACACGCCCTCGACCCGGAGGGGATGCGATTATTCGATACAGTCGAAAAACACATACGAATAACGGGCAATACCCTGGATTTGGGCATGGTGCGGATTCCGCACGAATGGCTGGAGGGCGGTGCGGGTTGCGCGGCAGGGAACAAGGCATCGTGAGCGTTTCCATCCTGACCTACCATTCGCATAATATCAGCGGGAACGATTATCCCGAGAACGATCATGCGGCCCTTGAAACAGATATCGACGTATTGCGCCGCGAGGGGTTCCATTTTGTGGGTTTGCGCCGGATAGTCGGTGCTGTCCTTGGCGGGTGGCAGGATCCCCTGTTGAGGGAAAAGAAGTGTGTCGCCTTTACCTTTGATGACGGGCCAATATTCGACTTTCGCGATTTTGAGCATTCACGCTTTGGTTTGCAAAAAAGCTTCAGGCGAATCCTGAGCGAGATGAAAGGGCGGCATCCGCACGACGCGCACGAGCTTTGCGCCACGAGCTTCGTGATTGCATCGTCCGCCGCGCGCCAGTGCATGGCCATGGCTCCGGAATGCGGCTTCAGTGAAGTGACAGGCTGGCTGGCCGATGGTTGGTGGGTTGACGCGGCGCGCGACGGGCTGCTGGATATTGGCAACCACAGTTGGGATCACGTTCATCCGTCCCTGCCGGAGGCGGCTATAACCGGCGATTTGCGAGGCAATTTTGGCGATGTGCGAACCGAGCTTGATGCGGATGCGCAGATCGCCATGGCCTCATATTATATAAAACTGAAAACTGCGGGCTTGGCAGTGCCCTTTTTTGCCTACCCGTTCGGCCACACAAGCGAATATCTGCTAAACGAATATTTTCCGCATCATCAATGCCGGCATGGGATGACGGCTGCATTTACAGCGGACGGACGCCCGGTAGAGCCAGATGAAAACAGATGGTCTTTGCCGCGTTTCGTTTGCGGATACAATTGGCGCAGCCCCGATGAGCTGCTAAAAATGTTGCTCGATTGACGCCTTTCCCGGAGCGAAGCACATGCGCTGCGCCATCCGCCGGAATCACCCCGATTTATCCCAAATAATCCATTGGGAAATTCACCCCACCTCCCCTTTGCAAAAGGGGGAGTTGGTGGAGATTTTTTATCAGCGCAACGCTCCAATCCCCCCTCGCCCCCCTTTTTCAAAGGGGGAATGTCGAATTCCGAGTAATAAATTATTTGGGTTTATCCCAAATAATCCATTGGCAAATTTAACCCGCCTCCCCCTTTGTAAAAGGGGGATTGAGGGGGATTTTTGTATCCGTGCGACATCCAAATCCCCCCTCACCCCCCTTTTTCAAAGGGGGAATACCCCGCCACGACCCAATTCATGGCTAATGGACAATCTGGGTTTATAGCAGTCGTGGTACAGGCTGATGGCGTTATCGGGGCTGCGCAGGTCATGCCCCCGCAGTTCTGGCTGCGCGCTCTGCTGGAACGACACCCGCTCCGCCCGAAAACCGCAGTTGGCCGCCAATTGCGCAAAAGTTTCTGCATCGTAGAGGAAGATATGGCCGGTAAAGCGCATGCCGGTATTCATGATTTCGGCTGCGGTGCCGTAGACGAGCGGTACGCCGACGTGATCCCGCCACAGGGTTTTCAACGCTTCAGGTTCGTGCAGGTACATATGCGCCAACTGTTCCACGTCCGGAGTGAGCACGCGGAGAACACCGCCGGGCTTGAGCACGCGGTGGCACTCGCGCAGGAACCTCTCCGCATTTTCCAGATCCAGTTGGTCGATGAAGTCCTCGGTGTGCATGAAATCAGCGCAGGCATCGCGAAAGGGCAGCAAGCCTTTCAGGTTGGCGCAGACGTCCGGGTGGCTTGCAAGATCGAGGTCAACATTGACCCATCCATCGAGCTTCCAGTGCCCGGAGCCAAGATTGATCCTGATACTGTCGAATAATCCGTTCACGTACTGCCTCCTGTGAAGTTTCCAATACCGACTTCTGCCGGTGCTTGGTGCTCGCTTAACGCTAACTGAAGCTCATCGCAATGAACGGTCAATGCTATGCACACATGCAGGCACCACCCGTTAATCCCAAATAATCCATTGGCAAATTCAACCCGCCTCCCCCTTTGTAAAAGGGGGAGAGCTTGCGAGGGGGCCGAGGGGGATTTTTGTATCCGCGCGACATCCAAATCCCCCCTCACCCCCCTTTTTCAAAGGGGGGGATACCCCGCCACGACCCAATTCATGGCTAATGGACAATCTGGGTTAATAAGCTATTGGGCCGTTCACCGCATCCATTATAATTCATGATGTACAGATGAAAGCCATCCCCGTAAATTTTCCATGATCGCCTCCGATTCCAAACCTTTGCCGCTCGGCGCAGCATTACAGCAGGCTGTTGACCATCACCAGGAGGGGCGGCTGCAAGAGGCGGAGCAGCTTTACCGCACGATCCTGCAAGCTCAGCCCGGTCAGCCGACGGCCAATCACAACCTTGGCGTGCTGGCAGTGCAAGTGGGGCAGCATGAAGCAGGATTGCCTTATCTCAAGGCTGCTCTGGAAGCGCACCCAGCCAAAGAGCAATACTGGCTGTCGTATGCCGAAGCACTATTGGCGACCGGCCAAGCCGGGGAAGCGCTGAAAACTCTCCAGACCGCCATGCAGCGCGGACTCAAAACCCCGGCGGTCGATGCGCTGCTGCAAAAAACCGAGGCTGCCCTAGCCAACATTGCCGCAAAGGGCGCAGCGCCGACACCCGCCGAAATCAATCAGCTTGCCGCCCTGTTCAATGCCGGGCGCTATGCGGAACTGGAAAACCGGGGGCGTATACTGGTCGAACAGTACCCGGACAACGGGGTTGCGTGGAAAGCGTTAGGGCTTTCTTTCCAGGTGCAAGGTAAGGATGCTCTGCCTGCTTGGCAGGAAGCGGCGGAACTGCTGCCCGATGATGCCGAGGCTTACAATAATCTAGGCATTTCCCTGCAAGCTCTCGGGCAGCATACTGACGCAGTGGCATGCTACCGCCGCGCGTTGGCGATCAAACCCGATTTCGCAGATGCACACTATAACTTGGGTGTTGTCCTGCAAAACTTTGGGCATCTCAATGAAGCAGTGGCGAGCTACCGCCATGCACTGACGATCAAGCACGATTGCGCCGACGCGCATAGCAACTTGGGTGTTGCCTTGCAAAAGCTCGGACAACTCGATGAAGCGATGGCGAGTTATCGGCGGGCGCTGGAAATCAATCCCGACCACATCGATGCGCAGAGCAACCTGGGCGTTGCCCTACAAGACCTCGGGCAACTTGATGAAGCGGTAGCGAGCTACCGCCGTGCATTGACGATCAAGCCTGATTGCGTCGATGTGCATAACAACTTGGGCGTTACCTTGCAAAAACTCGGGCAACTCAATGAAGCGGTGGCAAGTTATCGCCGGGCCTTGACGATCAAACACGATTTCGCCGTAGCGCACAGCAATTTGGGCAATGCGCTGCAAGCACTCGGTCAATATGATGGCGCTGAGGCAAGTTATCGCAGGGCGCTGACGATCAAGCCCGGTGGCGACGGTGCATACACCGGCCTGCTGTATCTCTACGGCTACCATGCATTGATCGATCCCGGCGAGTACCTTGCCCATGCGCGCGGCTGGGAGCAATCCTGCGTGCCCGCACCGGATCGTCAGGCGGCTCGCCGCAGAGTTTTTCGGCACCCGCCGCTTACTGGCAGGCGGTTGAAAGTGGGCTATGTATCGGGAGATTATCGCCAGCACGCGGTGAG
>Ga0209343_10003938_pt1 | contig 18441 bp, 22 predicted proteins | sample RifCSPlowO2_02_FD_184026 | JGI IMG/M metagenome (GOLD analysis project Ga0209343, IMG submission 184026) | Groundwater microbial communities from Rifle, Colorado - Rifle CSP2_plank lowO2_0.2 (SPAdes) (version 2) | ecosystem: Environmental > Aquatic > Deep subsurface > Groundwater | place... | reverse complement strand
TTGAGTTAAAATTATTAGCTGATGTCGGGATCATAGGTCTTCCCAATGCCGGCAAGTCCACCTTCATATCCTGTGTATCGGCTGCAAGGCCTAAGATTGCTGACTATCCATTTACAACCATCAGCCCGAATCTGGGGGTTTTAAGTTATGGAAGATATAAGAGCTTTGTTATGGCTGATATACCGGGATTGATAGAAGGAGCCCATGAAGGTAAAGGACTTGGGTTTCAGTTTCTCAGGCATGTTGAAAGGACTACAGTCTTGTTGCACCTTGTAGATGTCTCTGATAGTGCAACGATTCCGCCTGTAGATGCATTTGAGATGGTGAATAAAGAACTTTCTCTTTACGGTCCCGGCCTTATGGAAAAGAAACAGATTGTAGCAGGGACAAAGATAGATGCCATGACAGATGATAAAAAATTAAAGACATTTTCACATCATTGCAGGAATAAGAAATTTAAATTTTTCCCCATATCAGCAGTTACTGGAAAGGGTGTAAAGGAGCTTATAAGGTATCTTAGCAAAGAAGTTGAGAAGGGAAAAGGCAAGACATGAAGACATCTGATATTAGAATAGCCGCTGTAAAAGATGTAAAGCGGATAGTAATAAAGATTGGCAGCAGGGTTGTTGCCTCATCAAGGCTCGGCCTTAATTCCAGGCGTCTTAAAAAGATTGTAAGGGATATGGTGGAGCTTAAACAAAGAGGTTACGAGCTAATCTTAGTATCGTCAGGGGCTATAGTTGCAGGAATGAGAGAGCTCGGGTTAAATGACAGACCGCGCGGAATCTCCCTCAAACAGGCTGCTGCCTCAATAGGCCAGAGTAAGCTGATACAGCTTTATGAGAGGTTATTCAGTGAGTTTAATATTAAAGTGGCGCAGATACTGCTGACCCGCGATGATATTGCCGACAGAAAACGTTTCTTAAATTCAAGGAATACCTTGTTTACATTATTATCTTACGGAGTAATACCTGTAATAAATGAAAATGACACAGTCGCAATAGATGAGATCAAGTTTGGGGATAATGACTTATTATCAGGCCTTGTTACAAATCTGGTCGATGCAGATATGCTTGTTATCCTTTCAGATATAGATGGACTGTTTACAGAAGACCCTGTTGTGAATCCAGGGGCAAAACTTATCCCGCTTGTTGAGGAGATTGATAAGGGCATAGAGTCTATTGCAGGAGACTCCGTTACATTAGAAGGAACCGGTGGTATGGCATCAAAGGTAAAGACAGCAAAAAAGGCAGCGGAATACGGAATTCCCACAATTATTATTAATGGAACTATGCCCGGGCTTCTGGGTAAGGCCATGGAAGGTTATGAGACAGGGACGATATTCCTCCCAAAGAAGACAGGTCTTACAAGCAGGAAGTACTGGATAGCATATGGTCTTCCAACAGAAGGTAGTCTGATCCTGGATAATGGTGCAAGAGATGCCCTGCTGCTGAGAGGGAAGAGCCTTCTCCCTTCAGGTATAACAGGTGTAAAAGGTGATTTTGAAGCAGGAGATGCAGTTACATGTGAGGATGTATCCGGAAAGGCCTTTGCAAAAGGCCTTGTTAATTACAACTCCGTTGATATAGAAAAGATCAAAGGGAAGAGAACAACAGAGATAGAGGGTATCCTTGGTATTAAGGATTTTGACGAGGTAATACACAGGGATAACATGGTGATATTTTGAGGAGGTGTTTATGGATATCAAGGCCTACATTATAGAAAAGGGGAAAATGGCAAAAAACGGCGCAAGGAGGCTTGCGACTGTGTCTTCATCCGTCAAAGATAAAGCCCTCCTTTCTATGGCTGATGCAATAGAGAGGGAGGGAGGACGACTTAAAAAAGAGAATCAGAAGGATATTGAATACGCAAGGACAAAGGGATTATCACCTGCATTGATTGACAGACTGACAATTAATGATAAAAGGATAATAGAGATGGCTAAGATGCTGCGGGAGGTTGCGGCGCTGCCTGATCCGGTTGGCGAGATCATGCGGATGTGGAAGAGACCAAACGGGATGCAGGTTGGCAAGATAAGGGTTCCTATTGGTGTAATTGGTATTATCTATGAATCAAGGCCTAATGTTACAGCAGATTCAGCTGCCCTGTGTATTAAATCCGGTAATAGTGTCTTTTTAAGGGGTGGGTCAGAGGCTATAAACTCTAACAAGGTGATTGCAGAAATATTGATGGAGGCTGGTTCGAAGGCAGGACTCCCTGATGGTGTTATAACAATGGTTGATGTTGCTGACAGGGAGGCTGTAATGGAGATGTTACATCTTGACAGGTATATAGACCTGATAATACCCCGCGGCGGCGAAGAACTTATGAAGACTGTTACAGCAAATTCGAGGATACCTGTTATCAAACATGACAAGGGTCTCTGTCATACATATGTGGATGAGTATGCAGATTTAAAGATGGCCCGGGATATATGTTTGAATGCAAAGGTTCAGCGTCCTGGCACATGCAATGCAATGGAGACGATGCTGGTTCATAAGGCTGTATCTGCAACATTTCTGTTGCCGATGATAGGTAAATTCCAACAGGCGGGTGTTGAGTTACGCGGTTGTCCAAAGGTGGTCTCTCTTGACCCATCTGTCAGGCCTGCAACAGAAGAGGACTGGAACACGGAATACCTTGACCTGATTCTTAATGTAAAGATCGTTGATGACATGGAAGAGGCCCTCAGGCATATTGAGACCTATGGTTCACAACACTCAGAGGGTATTGTTACAAATAATCATCAAAGGGCCATGTCCTTTCTTAGAGATGTAGATGCTGCAGCCGTATTTGTTAATGCCTCCACAAGGTTACATGATGGCGGCCAGTTCGGATTAGGCGCCGAGATCGGGATCAGTACGACACGCATTCATGCAAGGGGTCCGATGGGCCTTGAAGAGCTGACAACAATTAAGTTTATTGTGCTTGGTGATGGTCAAGTACGTGAATAATACCGGAGGAAATTAGTTGCCGCGTATAGGTCTTTTTGGTGGGACATTTAACCCTGTTCACACCGGCCATCTGCGCATTGCAGAAGAGATAAGGGAACACTTCAACCTCGATAATATAATATTTATCCCCACTGGCATCCCCCCCCATAAAAAGAGGTCAGAGGTTATAGACCCTTTACACAGACTTAGCATGGTTGAACTTGCCATAGCACCATATAAATACTTTGCCGTATCCGCAATAGAGGCAGACCGTCAGGGATTCTCATATTCAATAGATACTGTAAATGCACTGCAGCAGGAGATGGGTAAGACAGCAGAATTGTATTTTATTGTTGGGATAGACGCATTTCTTGATATCAGGACATGGAAGGACGTGGATGATCTTCTGACCCTGTGTAATTTTATTGTTATACCCAGGCCAGGGCATAGATTTATAGATTTAAAAGGTGTAAACCTTCCGGCACTGAAGGATGTCTCAGCAGAAGACCTTGAAAGCCTGGACAGGAGGGAGATATTGAGACTCTCCATACCACTGACAGGGCGTTTTCATCTTTTTCTCGAACAGATAACACCCTGTGATATTTCATCTACAGGGCTCAGAAGGCTGATAAAGGAGAGAAAAGGGCTTAAAAATCTGTTGCCTGATTCCGTTGTGTCATATATAATTAAAAAAAGATTATATAGTCAGTAGCTTTAATTATAAAAATTTTACAAAATTCATTTTTCAGTATAAGCTATATAATTGATAACTAAAAAAAGGCCAATCACAAGTAAGAAAAAGGCTGTCTTAGCTGCACGATGTCTGGAGGGGAAGAAGGCCACAGACATTGTTCTGCTCGAAGTCTCTAAAATAACATCAATAGCAGACTACTTTGTAATAGCTACTGGTGATTCAAAACGCCAGATAAAGGCATGTACGGATTATATTGACGAGACCCTTTCTATTAAGGGTGAAAACCCTGATCACCTTGAAGGGGTAACAAATCTTGAATGGGTGTTAATGGATTACGGGGATGTCATAGTACATATCTTTGATAAAGAGACCCGTTCATACTATGGGTTAGAGCGGTTGTGGGGGGATTCCCCTAAAATAGATTACAGGGTCAGAAGGAAGACAGGACAGAGGCCTGTATAATGCGTTATATTATCACTCTATTTGTTATAGTCTCCATAGTTATCATCGTTTATTTTGACCGTCTGAATCCGGATGCAGTGACTGTAAATCTGAACAGCACATCTTCCTATACTATTTCAATGGTCGGGTTCTTCCTATTCTCCTTTGCCCTTGGAGCATTTATTATTATCCTCTTTACCCTACTAAGGGATGCAAGGACTATATTTAAAGAGTGGAGAGGGCGTCAGAGGCAGCGCATCGAGGCCCGTGTCCAGGATATCTTTTCAAAGGGATTGTATGCATATCTTTCAGGTAAATATGACCAGGCCATATCTTTTTTTCGAGATATAATGAAGATAGAGCCAAATCACTTTTATACCCTCTTAAGGATTGGCGATGCATATCAGAAGGAACGGAATTATCAGGAGGCCATTAGATTCCACAAAAGGGCAAGAAAGATAGATGAGAAAAACCTTGAGGCTTATTTTGCCCTTGTAAATGACTATGTATTATCCGGTTCATATGAAGATGCAATCTCTGTAATTCAGGAGGTCATAAAAAGGGATTCATCAAATATAGGGGCCCTTGTCCGCCTGAGAGATATCTATATAAAAATCGGGAGGTGGGACGGCAGTCATGAGATACAGGGCCGCATAGTAAAGCACCGTAAGGATAATCCCGAAGATGATAAGCTCTTAATGGGACTGAGATATGAGTTTGCAAGGTCATTATACAATAAGGGCGATAAGGAAAAATGCAAGAAGCTTCTAAAGGCCATAGTCAGGGCTGACAAGGACTTTATCCCGGCCTATGTGACACTCGGTGACATACTTATTGAATCAGGAGAAAATACTGATGCGGCAGAGCTATGGGAGAGGGGCTATTATATGAATTACAGCGAGATACTTCTCCATAAGCTGGAAGACTTCTATCTGCATCAGGGCGAGCCGGAGAAGATAATATGGATTTATAAGAAGGCTATATCAATCAGCCCGAATAATACTGGAATCAAGTTCTACCTCGGTAAGCTGTATTACCGCCTGGAGATGCTGGATGAGGCATATGAAGTATTATCCGATCTTGAGATTACAGAAAGTCCAATGCCGGAGCTCTACAAGCTGCTGGGTAATATATATGAAAGGAAAGAAGAATATATAAATGCTATAACTGAATTCAAGAAGGCCCTCGGATTGCGAAAAAGGGTAATAGTTCCATACTTTTGTCCTGTCTGTGATTATCACTCCTATGAGTGGAGTGGCAGATGTCCGAGGTGCGGAGAGTGGAATACATATACAGTCTCCCCTATTTATATAAAAAAGGATCTGCATACCAGAAAAGGGAAAAAATCACTTACCGGCAGTAAGTTAGAACCATCGTACAAAGATAGCATAGAATGGAGCGGGGTCTGAGGCCTTTGATATTGATCATACTCGATGGCTGGGGGATCAATCCAATGGCAGACGGGAATGCAATTGCACTTGCAAATACCCCTGTCTACGATTCTCTCCTGAGTGAATATCCTCATACTACACTTGATGCCTCAGGTGAGTCAGTGGGATTACCGGATGGGCAGATGGGTAATTCAGAGGTTGGACATCTCAATATTGGCGCAGGACGTGTAGTCTATCAGGATCTTACCCGTATAGATAAGGCAATAGATAGCAGGGAATTTTTTAAAAATCCTGTTTTCCTTGAATGTATCCATAAAACAAAGGCATCATCAGGAAGACTTCATTTTATGGGGCTGCTCTCAGATGGCGGCGTCCACAGCCATATTAACCACCTCATCGCTCTCATTGATATGGCAGTGAAAGAGGGTGTTAAAGAGATATATATTCATGCCTTTTTGGATGGTCGTGATACACCACCAAATAGTGGAGCCGTGTATCTGCTATCTCTCCAGGATTATTTAAAGAAAAGGGGGGTTGGCAGGATAGCAACAATCTCAGGCCGTTACTATGCGATGGATCGTGATAACAGGTGGGAGAGGGTTGAAAGGGCATACAATACACTTGTTGCAGGAGAGGGATTGGTTGCAGCAGACCCGATTGAGGCAATTAAGAAGAGCTATACAGAGGGGGTTACAGATGAATTCGTTATACCCACTGTAATCAGTGATTCGTCGATCAGTAATTCGTTGGGCAATAATTCACCGGGGAGACCGCTTTCTGTAATACGGGATGGAGATGGCGTCATCTTCTTTAATTTCAGGGCAGACCGCGCAAGAGAGCTTACCAGGGCGCTCACTCAAAAGGATTTTGACAAATTTCACCGTAATGTATTTCCATCTATTGCCAGTTTTGCCTCCATGAAATTATATGATGAGACAATGTCCCTGCCTGCTGCATTCCCTTCATACAGACTGGAAAATATTTTTGGTGAGGTAATCAGTAAGAAGGGTCTGAAGCAGTTCAGGATTGCAGAGACTGAAAAATATGCCCATGTTACATACTTTTTTAATGGTGGTGAAGAAAAACCCTTCCCTAGTGAAGACCGTTTTCTCATCCCTTCTCCCAGGGAGGTTGCAACATATGACCTTAAGCCGGAGATGAGTGCATATAAAGTAACTGAGGAGCTTGAAAAACGGATTCGCTCGGGGGAATATGGGTTTGTCCTGGTTAATTATGCAAACCCTGACATGGTCGGTCATACAGGGGTACTTGAAGCAGGCATAAAGGCAGTAGAGGTTATTGATGAGTGTCTCGGGAGAATACTTTCTGCCTTGAAAGATATTGATGGGATTGCAGTCATTACATCTGACCATGGTGATGTAGAACAAATGATAGAATATGATACAGGAAAGCCGCATACTGCACATACTACAAATTTAGTTCCTTTCATTGTTACAAAAAAAGGCCTTCACTTAAGGTCCGGAATCTTTGCTGACATTGCCCCCACACTTCTTGAGCTTATGGGGATAGAAAAACCGGCAGAGATGACAGGCACATCGCTTATCCTCAGATAAGTACCCCTGACACTTTGAGACGCTGAAAACCGCTATAGCTGACTCCTTTGCATGTCAATCTCTATTGCAGAAAGAGGGTTGATTTATGATGGTTATACTGAAAAAATTTACAAACATGGTATTTCCTGTAACTTGCAAACAGTGTGGAAACCCTATATCTGCTGATGCCCAAACCGCATATTTTTGCAAAAATTGCTGGGATGGTATCAATTGGTTTGAAGGGCCTTGCTGTACCTGCTGTGGACTGCCTTATCCTGCAATAGATTCTTCAGTACAATCTAAGATTGGGGCTGATGGACATTTATGTGGGACATGCAGCAAGACTCCACCGGCTTTTGACAAGGCAATATCTGCCGGACCATATGAAGGCACGCTTGCTGAGGCCATAAAGCTTTTTAAATATAAAAAGAGGATACATATTGGAAGGGCCCTGACAAATCAAGTAATGACGTCTCCAATTGTTGGTTCTGTAATCTTAACTGATTCTGGTGATGATGACTTTATATCAATACCTGCCAATTCTTGCGGCAGAAAGCCATGCTATATTATTCCGGTTCCACTTCATATAAAACGGCTAAGAGAGAGGGAGTTTAACCAGTCTGCGGTTATTGCTTTGGCATTTGGAGCCAGGTTTGATCTTCCTGTTCTTACAGATGTCCTTATTCGGCTGCGTCATACAAGACCACAGGTGGAGCTTGGGATGAAGGAAAGAAGAGATAACGTTGCAGGTGTATTTACAGTTCAGAATAGAGAGATGATAAAAGGCAAAGACTTAATACTTATCGATGATGTCTACACAACCGGTTCAACAGTAAACGAATGTGCTAAGGTACTCAAAAAGAATGGTGCCAGGATGGTATATGTAGTTACAATTGCCAGAATGGTTAAGTAGTATAGAAATTTAATCCCATTACAATTTTGTAATTATTCCTCTCGCAATTGACCACATGCAGCGAGGATATCTGCTCCACGACTCTTCCTTATGAATACAGAAAAGTGGTGATTCAACAGAACTTCTTGAAATTTCAGAACAGATTCTTCTGAAGGTTTTTTATATTGGGACCCAGGGAATTCATTAAAGGGTAATAGATTAATCTTACAACGTATACCCCTGAGAAGTTTTGTAACCCTTTTTGCATCTTCAGGGCTATCATTTAGTCCTCTAATAAGCACATATTCAAAGCTCAGCATCCTCCTTTTTTTAAGTGGATATTTTTTGCATGCATCAAGAAGTTTAGGCAAGGGATATCTATTATTTATTGGCATTATCATACAACGCTGCTCATCTGCTGAGGCATTGAGGGATATAGCGAGATTGATATTGAGACCGCTCTCTCCGAGTCTTTTAATCTGTGGTATCAACCCGGATGTTGAAAGTGTAATTTTTCTTGCACTGAATGCTATGCCATGGGGGTGGGTCAGGATTTCTATTGCCTTAATAGTATTTTTATAATTTGCCAATGGCTCTCCCATACCCATAAATACAATGTTTGTAATCCACTTATCCCCGGACAGGTTTTTTTGTATAGTTAAAAACTGGTTTATAATCTCAGAACTCTTCAGGTTCCTGATTAACCCACCTTTTCCGGTCAGGCAAAATGTGCATCCCATTCCGCAACCCACCTGTGTAGAAATGCAGAGGGTTAATCTCTCTTCTTCAGGAATCAATACACTCTCGATCCTGTGATCGTCTTCCAGGGCAAAGAGAAACTTTTCTGTCCCATCTGATGAAATTTGCCTTTTAATCTCGATTAGTCTGCTAATATAAACCTTTTGGGATAATAAGGCCCGATGCTCCCTGGATAGATTTGTCATCATATCTACTGAGTCAATACCTTTCCCATATACCCAGTGGAATATCTGCCTGCCACGATATCTCTGGAGACCGAGGTCTTCAGTCAAATCTTCCATTTCAGCCAGGCTCAGGTTTTTCAGATCTGTTTTTTTCATATAGTGTTACTATAAACAGTTTACCTGTTAATTCGTTGAAAGATCAAGGTCTGCCTGACATGATATTGTTTTCATCTTTCCTGATATAATAATCAACAGGAACATGAAAGTAATAATCTTTATATTCTCTCTCATAGTATCCTTTTCCATACCGGCCCATGCGGTAGAGTTTGAAATCATAAAGACTCATGATGTTACCATCAAATACGAAAAGGGCTTGAGCGGTGTTTCCAATGAAATAGGCAGCTTAATCCCGTCTTTAAAAGAAGAGACTGAAAAGAGGATCGGACTCCCCATTAATTTCTCCTTTGATATCATTATTTATAGAGATCGGAAAACCTTCAGGAGATTAGTGAATCGAGACATGATTGCAGCATTTGCGATACCAGGGGAAGCTCTAATTGTATTAGACTACTCACAGTTTAGACATGACCCGCTCACCCTTAAGCTGATTGTTATGCATGAGATGTGTCACCTGCTTCTCCATAAAAATATAGCAGAGAATAATCTCCCGAGGTGGTTTGATGAGGGCCTGTCTCAATGGGTCAGCAGTGGCATCAATGAAATAGTTTATCCGCGATCCACAGATGTCTTAAAGATGGCCTTTATAAGCGGTACGCTGTTGCCCTTTTCAACGATATCTGAGGCCCTTCCGCCTGATACTGCTGATCTTATATTGTCTTATGAACAGGGCAGGAGCATGGTGGATTACATCGAACAAAGATATGGTATGGATTCAATAAAAGGGATCATTTCAAGATTGAGCAGTGGCGCCGGATTCCATGATGCAGTAAATGATGAATTAGGCGCAGACTTTACAGAGATAGAGAAGAAATGGCGGAGGGATAAGGGAAAACAACAATACACATGGTTCGCCTATATTTCTGATCATATCTATCTGATACTTTTTTTCATTTCGGCATTTTTAACTATATATGGATTTATCAGGCTCAGAAAGAGAATGAGGGATTATCAGGATGAAGAGATTTTATAAAACCTTGTTAAACTCATTTACAAAAGCTATAATTTTCGGGAATAAATAATGAGCCGTTTTAAACTATATATTGAATACGAAGGCACTCGCTTCAGGGGGTGGCAGATTCAGAAAAATGCCCGATCTGTTCAGGGTGAAATCAGCTTTGCTATTAAAAAGATTTTTTATCCGGCAGAGTTTGATTTTCAAGGCTCCGGCAGGACAGATGCCGGGGTTCATGCACTAAGGCAGGTCGCTCATCTGGAGGTTAAAACCAAACTCCCTCCAGAAATTATCAGGATGAAACTTAACGATGAACTGCCTGCTGATATAAACATTCTCAGTGTTGAGAAAGCGCCGCAGAATTTTCACGCGAGGCATGATGCGGTTTACAGAAGTTATGTTTATCAGATATCCCGCAGGAGAACCGCATTTGGCAAGAAATACGTCTGGTGGATAAAAGATAAACTCGATATTGAAAAGATGAAACAGGCGGCTGGACTGTTTATTGGGATGAAGGACTTTCAATCATTTACGGATGACGATCCTGAAGAGAAATCAACCAGGGTCAAGGTAGAGGAAATTCAGATAAAGGAATCCGGGGATTTAATCCTGATTCGAATTACAGGGTCGCATTTTATCTGGAAAATGGTCAGACGGGTTGTCGGTGTGCTTGCGGAGGTTGGGAGAGGAAAACTTTCCCTGGGAAAAGCAGAAGAGTTTATAAAAACAAAATCAGGTAAGCCTGCTGAGCTCACTGCCCCGCCCTCAGGATTATTTCTTGAGCAGGTTTATTATAAAGATGATAAGAAGAGTCCTGAACTTACACCTTTGATTAAAATTTTGTGAGTACATAATTGAGAGGCATTAAATGAAAAAGTTTGAAGTTTGCATCAGAGGGTTTAATTTTGTTCAATAGTTCAATAGGAAAATCGAAAATCTGAGCCTAACAATACTCTCCGAAATCTAAGGCGTCAAGGAGATTTTTTAAGTTTAATATTTACGAAAGTTTATGCTAAAGACGTTGTTTCTTAACTCTGAACCTTTTCCAGGTTAAGTTATATCTCCAAAACTATCATATAAATTATCACCTGAAATTACTTCCCTGCTTCTGTAGGGTATGTTATATTAACATTATTATTTCTCTTATAAAGGGGATCTGTGGGGGAAAAGGAATTTACAAAAGACCTTAGTCAGGAGGGTGACGACAGACTGAGAATGAAGATCACTACGAAAAAAGGTAAGGTCATGGAGGTTGTTGTTCAGTATGAATCAAAGATAAAGAATCAATGGTATCCGGTTGTGAGGTATGACACCTCTCATGGCTTTTTCCATCGTGATTTATTAAATCCTAAAGGAGAGGAAACAAAGAAAGTTATACCGATAGAGAATCTGAAAGATGCTTTGACCTATGCGGAACAGGATTTAAAAGATCGGTGGGAATGGTATAAAGAGAAATTCAAGAGGGGGTTAAAATAATGACAAAGAAAGAATACGTTGAAAGAAATATAGGGATGACCTTTGATTTTATAAAACAGTTGATTGACCACCCTGAGGCAATCGAATCTATACCAGATGGCGCCGAGCTTGATTTTATAGATAAGGATATGCCGGTCAAAATAAAGGAAGAGACGAATGGAGAAAAAATCGTAAGGTATAAAGTTGAGCATGTCTTTGAGCCAATCAAAAAGTGAATGATTAAAAAGTGATTCTATAGGAAATTCAAAATTTCAGTTTGAACAATAGACCTTCCAATTGGTGCTGTCAAGGAATATTTAAGGGTTGATATTTAAGGGTCTTTCAAAGGTTGTCAGTGTTGCCTATGGGTGAGATTTTCCTATTTTGGACCGTATTGCCGGTTTTAGCACCGGCAAAGGGGGTGAACACCCTGTTTTTGGGCACACTGACCGCATATTGCTCCCGCACTTTATACATTGGAGTGGGTTTAGTTTTCCAAAGGTACCACCAATGATCTCAAAGATGGGATAATTTGGAGCATCAAGTGCCTTCCCTATCCATTTAGGAACACCATTTCTAAATTGTTACTTAGTACCTCAATTCATAAATACGGTTACATTCAGCAGCCGATCCATCCCTACTGGCTGCGTTACGCTCCTTGCGGCATAGTGCAAAGACTATGTCTCAGTCGCGTGCCTTGCCAGTAGGGCGGCTCGGCTGCTTCGGTGTGACACCGTATTTATGAACTGAGGTACTTAGTCTTGATAGTTACAACTTGTATATCATGACATATGTCTTTCACCCGTCCAACAATGCCGCTTTCAAGGCGTACCTTAATTCCGTGGGGATGGGTTGGTGACTTTGTCAGGATATCTTTAACGACCCCTTCCGTCAGTCTTCCACTACGCTGGTCCTCTTTCGTTACCACCCGCACAAGCAAACCCGGTTTTATGTCCGCCCTCTTTATTCCCTGAATGATGACAATATCTCCTTGAAGTTCACCGCTTATTATGCCTGATGTATTGCTGCTCATGATTATGATTTCCCCTTGCCATATTCTACAAGTTTTGAACTTATCGCATCACTCAAATAATACCCGCCTGTTTTCGGACTTCCTTTAAAAGCAATAAGACCGACAGATTACATTTTTTGCATATCCCGTCTTATTGTTACAGGAGTAACACCGGTTTTTTCACTTAATTCTTTTGACCGTAATCCCGGATTCTGCTCAAGAATAATTTTGAAATGTCTCTGTAGCAGGACAATCGGGACAGATGGTATCATGGTCATCAAATGTCTGGTAACAGAGGAAACCTTTTATACTGCCTACTTTGTCCACCATGCGAGGCATGGCCGGGTTCGCATACTGAATTCGGTACCGGGCATCGATTAGGGCTATCCCATGGGTAACGGCATTGAGAATAAGTTCCTGGTGAGCTCTGTCATTGGAGACCTATTCCATAAGGCTCATTATAAATGAAACTCATTGTTGAATCAACAAAAAATTGGCTGGGTACCTTAACCTTATGGCCGCCAATCATTCCAAGCATTATTACTGCCTGCCTCAGTATCGAAGTCTTTTAGTAAAGGAGACCCTTTCTGGAAGGAGACTATAAGTTGGATAGGGTCAGCGTGATATCAGTATTTACCATACCACTGTGACTGGATATTGAGTAAAGATTGGATCGGCAGTGACTATCATTGCATTTTCTACCTTGGCTTGTGCAATTAACAATCTATCAAAAGGGTCATTGTGGATATTTGGTAGATTTTCTAACTCCAAAATATGTTCAAACGAAATAGACAAGACCTGAATTCCGTTGGTTTCCTTCTGGTTCTCCACCAGTTCTGCCATAGGAAGATTTAACTTTAACTTACCAAGTTGGGCTTTTATCTGCATTTCCCAGAGGCTTGTAATACTGACGATTAGTTGATGGCTGCGATTTCGGCACAACGTCAGTGCATGTGGAGAAAGTTTATCAGGATTACTGTCCCACCATATGAAGGCATGAGTGTCAAGTAGTAGCCTCATTTTTCACCTATCCAGAATTGTTCTGGCAAATGCTCATCAAAGTCATCACTGGTCCATATTTCCCCAGCATGTAATCCTGCAACCCGCTGAGAAATTGGCACTAATTGAGCAATAGGTGTGTTGTTTTCACTTAAGACGATATGTTCACCTTTGGTTACAAGAGTTACCAATTCCTTGAGGTGCTTTTCGGCTTCTTTAACTTCGATAGTTTTTATCGCCATCGTTAACCCTCCCATCCTGTAATTTTATATATAATAGCTTATATGCAGGATCATGTAAAGTAATTGAATACGACCTACATTACTACAAATTTCGTTTGACAGTAAAATCTCAATCCTATATTCTAATCAAAGAACAGAAAAGTCATAGTGTATTATCAAAACCGGAGGTATGGAATGACATTACAAGACATTCTGTCGGACATTCACTCGCTTGAAGAAGACCTGCTCTACTTTGAGCGGAAATATGGTGTCCGTTCAGAAACCTTCTACCCTGCATACGTTAGCGGCGAAGAACCCGAAGACGATAGTTGGGTGCTGGACTTCGGGGAATGGGCCAGTGTCTACCGAACGTGGCTGACTCGTCAGGCAGTGTACCGCGATATCGTCCAACAAATTCAACACAATACACAGTCACTCGCTGGACTTATACGAGTTGCAGTATGACCGGTCCTCTCCGGACGCCTGAAGATTATGAACTCTTTATCTACTCATTGCTTGAACAGTTCAGAATAGTTAAGCATTCAACAGTGCAGTTCAATAGGCGTGGCGAATTGCCTCATCAAAAATCTATACGAAATTGATTCGTTGCCTCATATAAAAATCCACACGAAAATATCACAATTGTCTCCTGAAATTTTAATTACAGGAGGCAAAAATGAGGTTAACGGTGAAAGAAAACTCTTTGCCATGTCACTGGATGAGTATTTTATATCAGGTATATAGATATCAATTATACCGTCTACGCAATAGGAATTTGCTTTTCTGAGGTTAAGGTAGCAGGATGAGATTTTGCTGTCAACAGGAATTTTGCATGGTGATGTTTCAAGGGTCTTTCAAAGGTTGTCAGTGGTGGGTAGCAGTGCCATAAATTCCATACCTGTTATATATCCCCTTGAGTGCCTCCGCCATAACAGGTGGCAGAAGCCAGAAGGATACCGCAGTGCTTGCATTGAGCGAAGCGGAAAAAGAGTCTTATTCAACAGCTTGTTTACATGCTCATATGTAGAACTAACTTAAAATGCAATTTTTTACCTTGACACCCAATAATTAAATGTATAGACTTTACAATGTGAAGCCCAATATAACTGAAAAAGATCTATTAACAAACTTTGAATCTATATCTGAAGAACTAAAACAGTATTCAACCACAGATCCATATCTTAAAGAATACGACAATGAAATGAAAGGTCTAAAAGAAAAAGAGCCATTTTTTATTGTGCCTGCATCTTTCATCTATACAATTTCCTCTTGTTAAATACCCATCGGCATTGCTTGAACATCTATGCCGCCATTTCTTGAAAGTAAATATTTTGCCAATCGTTTATTTCTTGTATAGTTTTCAATCCTTACATATATCTCCCAAATCATATTCCAGAATTCTCCATATTTATCTTCTTTCTTTATATTTAATCCAAATGCTTTAGCCTCATCAGGGCTAATAGACCTCCCATGTGTATTTTTGTCGCCGACCTCAAGGAATTTATTAACAGTTTCAGCTATTTCTTCTTCACTTTTGTTTTTTAGCATATTGGCTTTCAATTGTTCCTTAGCAAGATTTACAGTAGCATTTCTGGCTCTAACACATTCAATAATCCATGAAGGGTCTTGTCTGTCTAATAAATGTAAAAATGGAGTTGCAGGCTGCTTGGCAGCAATTGAGTTACGTGCACTATTAATCAAATCAATATACGCGTCTATGAAGGATTTTGCAGGTCTCATGATTACAACATCTTTTGACTGAACAAATATCATTTGCGGGTCAATGGGCCCAAGGTTGGATGTGTCACTCATAACAATCTCATCCGATCCCATTGCAATCAATGTTCCAGCGCTCATTGCAGCATTTGGGACTACAACTCTGAATCTTTTGGAATAGCTCCGACAAACCCTGATGATATCGGCTGCTGCTTCGGGAGACCCTCCTGGCGTATGCAATAATAAGTCAAGATTATCGTTTTTATCCTTCAGTTCTATAGACCGCAATATATTCTCGATGAGTTCACTGTCTTGATAAGTTATAGCCCCTGCTGGATGTCCGAATAAGGCAGTATAGCAAATCAAATTTGTATTAAATCTTTCCTCGAATTTTTTAATAAGCCGCTGATGAATAATTGGCGCATTGGATATCTCATCCATTAAATCAAAGATAAAGCCTCTATTTGGCATAGTTCCACCTTTTTGGAAAAACCTTCATTAGTGCACTAAATCCGAGTGTCTTTGTATTTCAATAGGAAAATCAAAAAACTGAGCCTCATCCTACTCTCCGAAATCTAAGGCGTCAAGGAGATTTTCTTTGTTTCTGAGGGTCTTTCAAAGGCCGTCAGCGGTGGGTATGGGTGAGATTTTCCTATTTTGAACCGTCGTACCGGTTTTACCACCGGCAAAGGGGGCAAACACTCTGTTTTTGGGCACACTTCTCTGACAGGACTTCTGGGTATTTTTCAATTGGCATACTCGGGATCGTGGAAGTAGGCCTCCACAGGGGGGATGGAATCCCAAAAGACGGTATCCTGTTCAAAGCATGCCTGAAAGGATAATCACTTTATGCCCTGAAGTGATGACATTTGTCACAGCGGATTCCAGGGTTATGGTCCTTTCTGTCCTTATGACAATTCTCACATATAGTGCGGTCTTTAACTCTCCAAAAATGCCGCTGATGGCAATCCATACAGTTGCCATGAGAATCTGATATATGCAGGCCTGTGTCTCTTATATCCTCGTGGCATTCGATGCAGGCCGAGACATCAGGTCTTATCTTTTGGTGAGGTGAGTGACACTTACTGCACTCAAACTGCATAGGGGCATCTTTCTTTTTGGGGAAAGACTTCCCTATCTTCATCTGCTCATGACAACTAAGACATTTGGCACGGTCCGGTATTAGTGTAACCGCTGACTTTGAAAGGAAATCGTGGCAGACAAGGCAATCAAATTTCTCCATTACCCTCGCATGGATTGATATATCCTTATGACAGTCTTTACAGAAACCTGCTACCGGAAGAAACTCGTGGAGTTTGGTTCCATGACACTTAGTGCACTCAATCCCCTCTGTAAAGAAGTGCTTCTGATGTCCTACTGTCCCCATAATCCTGGCCGCCCCGGCAACCTTTTCCCTTAGCAGATGGCACTTACTGCAATCCTCAAATGGGACGATTATCTTTCCGTGCCTTGCAGGGACCTTGTCAGGGTGGAATCTCAGAAATGAAACGAGCATCTTGATTCGTTCTATATATGGCGGGTTGTGACACTCGTGGCAGTTGATCCCTTTGTGGGCGCTCTGAGACCACTTTGCAAAGGCAGTGTCCATGAGATGGCATGTCTTGCAGAAATTAGGATTGTTCTCAGTATAATCGTATGCCTTATATCCCAGACCTGCTATGATAAGCAACAATACAAAGACCGCAGCAAGTATGGTAATTATATATTTTACTTTCCGCAAGGTGATATCCTACCTGATACTTTCCCTGGCCTTCTTAGCTGCAGTGTAGGCATCCTTAATCTTTATAGTAACATCCTCCATCCTGAATGTGTGCCATGACAGTTTTGCATTCTTAATATTATTCCTGGCAATTGCCAGTTGTTTTTCCGATTCAGTAGTCTCTTTTTTTGCTTTCTGCGCTTCTGTAACAAATTCTTCTGACCAACTGACCAATGTATTCGTTAGTTCCATCATACTCAGAACATTCGCTAATTCCTTAGGTACGTTTGGAAGAATGCCTCTTTGATTATTATGGCATACAGTACAGAATTCACGTATCCGGTCAGATGTAAGGATAAATGTGCCCATAGAACCATGGCATGTAACACAGGACGGTCCTCTCCCCGATGTTTTCAACTCTGCATAATGCCTGCTTCTCGAAAAATTAACCAGCTCTTCTCCATGACATTTTCCGCAAGTCTGCGGCAGGTTCCTGAAATAAATGCTGCTCTTAGGATCGGGTGATCTTAAAACACCTTTATGAGAGGTCATTTTATCAGCATGCACCGGATCCCCCCCATGACACGCCTCACAGCGGACACCATTCCTTTCATGTACGGAACCTGTGTAGTCGGAAAATTTATGTCCTGCATAGGAGCCTGCGGGAAGGTCCTTGTGGCACTCTATGCAGGAGTTATTTGGTTCTGCAACTGCGATTTTAACCGGAATAAATGTACTAAGACTAAGAAGTAACACAAGAAAAATAATAGGCATAAATTCTCCTACTTATCGCCCCATGAGCGTAAGAATGCAATGAGAGAGTCTATCTCATCAGGCTTAAGGGAATTCTGGTATCCCGGCATACCTTTTCCCCCATCTGCTATAACCTTCCTGATGTCTTCGTCTGTCTTACCGAGGACCTTATGGTCATTTATTTTGAGCGCCCCCCCTCCCTGCCCCTGCTCTCCATGACAGACAACACACTTTCTCTTATAAACCTTTTCACCGGCCTTCAAATCAGCGGCAAGAGAAGAAGATCCGAATAACAGTATCACTGTAAATAGTGCATTAACGAATATGGCGATTATAAACTTTTTATTATTCATATAATCTCCTAGCTATTTCTTATACGGTTTTAAAAATTAATCATTACCTCTCCTATCAAACTATAGTCTGTGGTATCGCCGGCTTGCTTACTATTTGCCGATCCTTCAACACTCACCTTCAGCCATTCCTGCATAGATCGCACAGCACCGGCTGTAAGTATAGTTGTTCTATCATCCCCTGCGGTATCATCCGGGTCTATAATGTCATACCGCACCAAACCCGTTAACTCTAAAGAAGCCAGGTACTGTTCAA
>Ga0209343_10003932_pt1 | contig 18453 bp, 18 predicted proteins | sample RifCSPlowO2_02_FD_184026 | JGI IMG/M metagenome (GOLD analysis project Ga0209343, IMG submission 184026) | Groundwater microbial communities from Rifle, Colorado - Rifle CSP2_plank lowO2_0.2 (SPAdes) (version 2) | ecosystem: Environmental > Aquatic > Deep subsurface > Groundwater | place... | reverse complement strand
GCCGATGCGACAGGACCGGCGCTGTTTGCAGCGGTGGCGACGAGACGAACGTAGAGTGCCTAGAAGCGGTTTCATCATCGACCACGGGCGCCAATTCCGTGCGTAGTGCCGGGCTTCAGCCCGGCTAAAGCCGGGCACTACGTCGGTGATGAAACCGGTTCCAGGCACTCCAGGCACTGTGGATTTTTGAAGGAGACAACATGGCGACAGTAGCACCCGAGAAGATGCACGCGTTCGAGGCGGCCGCCAAGGCAGGGCGCCCTCCATACAAAGTGGCCGATCTGCAGCTCGCGGAATGGGGGCGCAAGGAAGTCCGCCTGGCGGAGCACGAGATGCCCGGGCTCATGGCTCTGCGCGCCCGCTACGCCGGTCGGACGCCGCTGGCCGGGGCCCGCATCATGGGCAGCCTCCACATGACCATCCAGACCGCGGTCCTGATCGAGACGCTCACAGACCTCGGCGCCGACGTGCGGTGGGTCTCGTGCAACATCTTCTCGACCCAGGACCACGCGGCGGCCGCCGTGGTCGTCGGACGGCCAGAGACGGGCGGCACCGCCGCCTCGCCGAAGGGGACGCCGGTCTTCGCCTGGAAGGGGGAGACGCTTCCCGAGTACTGGTGGTGCACGGTCGAGGCGCTCGTCTGGCCCGACGGCAGCGGCCCCACGCTCATCGTCGACGACGGCGGCGACGCGACGCTCTTCGTCCACAAGGCGGCGGAGTTCGAGAAGGCGGGGAAGGTGCCGGCCTTCGACGCGGATGCCGATCCGGAGGAGTGGGGCGTGATCCTCGACACGGTCCGGAAGGAACTGAGCGCCCACCCGGGCCGCTGGACGAAGGTCGCGGCCGGCATCCGGGGCGTCAGCGAGGAGACCACCACGGGCGTCCATCGGCTGTACCAGATGATGGACGCGGGCACGCTGCTGTTTCCCGCGATCAACGTGAACGACTCGGTCACCAAGAGCAAGTTCGACAACATCTACGGGTGCCGGCACTCGCTCCCGGACGGCCTGGCTCGCGCCACGGACGTGATGCTCGGCGGCAAGGTGGCGGTCGTCATGGGCTACGGCGAGGTCGGCAAGGGATGCGCGCAGGCGCTTCGCGGCCAGGGCTGCCGGGTGGTGGTCACCGAGATCGATCCGATCTGCGCGCTGCAGGCGGCGATGGAAGGGTTCGAGGTCACCACGCTCGACGAGATGATTGAGACCGCCGATATCTTCATCACGGCGACCGGCAACAAGAACATCATCACCGTCGATCACATGGCGCAGATGAAGGACAAGGCGATCGTCGGCAACATCGGCCACTTCGACAACGAGATCGACATGGCGGGGCTCAAGAAGGTGCGCGGCGTCCAGCGGATCAACATCAAGCCGCAGTACGACGAGTGGTGCTTTCCCGACGGCCACAGCGTGCTGGTGCTCGCCGAAGGGCGCCTGCTGAACCTGGGCTGCGCCACCGGCCATCCGAGCTTCGTGATGTCGGCGTCGTTCACCAACCAGGTGCTGGCGCAGCTCGAGCTCCATGCCAACGCGGAGCAGTACGGCAAGACGGTGACGATGCTGCCCAAGAAGCTGGACGAAGAGGTGGCGCGGCTGCACCTGGAGCACCTCGGCGTGCGGCTGACCCGGTTGACCAGGGATCAGGCCGACTACATCGGCGTCCCGGTGGACGGCCCCTACAAGCCGGAGCATTACCGGTACTAGCCGGTAGCCGGTAGCCGGTAGCCGGTAGCTGGTAGCTGGTAGTCGGTAGTTGGTAGCCTGTAGGCGGTACTGCAATGCCACTGGCCGCCGGCGTCCGTGTCGGGCCGTTTGAGATCGAAGCGCGGCTGGACCTTCCGGGCCTGGGGGAGGTCTACCGCGCGCACGATCACGAGCACGACCGGCAGGTCGCCATCCAGGTCATCCGCGCGGATTTCGGCCGCGACCCCGACCTTCGCGCGAGATTCGAACGGGACATAGGCGCCGCAGCGTCGTATTCATATCCGGGCGTCGTGGAGATCTACGACGTCGGCATCGATGGCGGTGCCGCCTACGTCGTGTCCGAGCCGCTCATCGGTCAGACGTTGCGCGCGCGGCTCGACCGCCGGGGGCTCAGCGTTCGAGACGCCGTGCGCTGCGCGGCCGTCATCGGCCGCGCGAGGCTGGCACTCTGGCGACGAGGGATCGGTCACCCGGGGGTGAGCGCCGACAGAGTCTTTCTTGCCGCAGACGGGAGAGTGCTGCTGCTCGGCGGCGGCCTCCAGGGGGTCGCGTCGTCTGTGCCGTCTGCGCAGCGGCGGTGGGCTCGCCCGGTGATGGCCGGCGCGCTGGTGCTCATCGCGTTTGGCGTGTTGCTCTCCCTGTTGTTCTCGCGCGATTCCCGGTCCTCGTCGCCGGCCAGCGCGGACCTGTCGCCTGTCCCCGCCGCGTCGGCGCCTCCGGTTGTTGAGGAGGCCGTGCCGGCAGGATCCCCCGCATCGCCGGTGGTGCTGGAGACCGCGGCGCCGCCGGTTCCTTCTGCGCGCGAGCCGGAGACGGTGCGCGGCACGGTTGAACTGCCGCCCCTGCCGGTAGCGCTTCCCGTGCCGCCGCCACCGCCGGCCGCGGCCGATCGGCCGCCGGCCCCCCGGCCGTCCTCACGCCCGGCGATTGCGCCTGGGGCGGAGTCGGGGCGAGCCATACCACGCCGGGCGCTCCCTGCCGACGGCCGCGAGCCGGCCGCGCTCGTCACCGAGGCGGGCGTCCGCAGCACGGAATTCGATCTGGACGGCGCCTTCGATCTGTTGACCGCCGCCGCCGCCCGCGGTGACGCCGACGCGAACGTCGCGGCGCTCTATATCGGCGGCATCCTCGCCGCCCGGCAGTCGTTTCTTCACGGGGGCAGCGCGGAGAGTCTCACGCCGGTGCACGACGCCATCACCGCGCTGGCTGAGATCTCACGCGGCCGCCCCGGCGGGGCCGAGATTGCACGGCTCATGCTGCATGCGGCGGCTGCGGCCGCCCAGAGCGAGCGCGAGGAGATGCGCCTGTACATCGAGACGGCGACGCAGATGGAGCTGCTGCAGCAGGCGGCCGGTTTCGAGGGGGCGCCGCTGGTGTCGGCGGCGGAGCTGGCCGGCGAGTTGTGGCTGCAGGTGCACCACTATGACGAGGCGCAGCGTGCGTTCACGGAGGCCGCCGCACGAAGGGGAGCCAACCTTCGGATTCTCGCCGGCCTCGCCCGCGCGACCCGTCGCCTCGGCGACGCGGCCGCCGCCTGCTCCGCCTATCGGACGCTTGCCGAAGCGTGGAACCGCCGTCCTGCGCTGCCGGTGGAAATTGCGGAGGCGCGCGCCTACCTCGGCGGGTGCGCGCAGTAGGCGCGCGGGTGTCCGGCGTGCCCACGTCAATGACGTATCGCTACCGCCCGGAGGTGCTCGCGCAGCTCGCGGTCCACGGCGTCGTGCCGAGGGACACGACACGGCCGGAGCTGGTACGCGAGTTCGTCAACGACCTGTACCGGTACGAGCTCCGCCGGCTCCGCGACCGGTTGCTTCGCCACGAGTTTCCGAAATCCCAGTACCTGGGACTGGTGGCGCAGATGCGCAACCGCTACGCCGTGCTGTCGCGCAGGATCTGGGAATGGACGCAATGAAGTCGAAACTGCCCGCCTCGGGCGTCACGATCTTCTCGGTGATGTCCCGTCTGGCAGACGAGCATGGCGCCATCAACCTTGGCCAGGGGTTTCCTGACTTCAACTGCTCCCCGGACCTGATCGACGCCGTGACCCGTTCCATGCGGGAGGGCCATAATCAGTACGCGCCCATGCTCGGCGCGTATCCGCTGCGCGAGGCGCTCTCACGGAAGATCGAGCTGCTCTATGGACGCCGCTACGATCCGGCGACCGAGATCTGCGTCACGGCGGGCGCGACAGAGGCGCTCTTCAGCACCCTCACGGCGCTCGTCCATCCCGGCGATGAAGTGCTCCTGTTTCAGCCGGCGTACGACTCGTACGGGCCGGCGGTGCAGCTCAGCGGCGGCCTTCCGGTATTCGTAACGCTTCGTCCGCCCGAGTACCGCGTGGACTGGGACGATGTCGCACGCGCGCTCACGCCACGCACGCGGGTGATTCTCGTGAACTCGCCGCACAATCCCACCGGCATGGTCTTCGATGCGGACGATCTCCGGGCGCTGGGGCGCGTGCTGCAGCGCACCGGCGCAGTGGTGGTGGCCGACGAAGTGTACGAGCACATCGTGTTCGACGGGGCGCGCCACGAGAGCATGGCGCGGTACCCCGAGATCGCCGAGCGGGCGGTCGTGATCAGCTCGTTCGCCAAGACGTACCACACGACCGGATGGAAGGTGGGGTACTGCGCCGCCCCGCAGCCGCTCCTGATGGAGGTCGCGCGCGTGCACCAGTGGGTCACGTACGCCGTCAATACACCGATCCAGCGCGCCTATGCCGAGGTGGTTGGCCGCGATCCGTCGTGCTCGGACGTGACCGCGTTCTACCAGGCCAAGCGCGATCGGTTTCTTGTACTGATCGGGGAGTCGCGATTCCGGCCGCTGCCGTGCCGGGGCACGTTCTTCCAGGTGCTCGATTACTCGGCGATTACCGCGGAGGGCGATGCCGCGTTCGCGCGGCGGCTGGTCCTCGAGCACGGCGTGGCGTCGATCCCGATTTCCCCGTTTCTCACCGGCGTCGATCCGGGGCCGGTGCTGCGCTTCTGTTTTGCCAAACGGGACGAGACGCTCGAGGCGGCGGCGGAAAGGCTGCGGCAGGTATGAAATCCCAAATCCCAATGCCCACATCCCAAAGCCGTTGGAGAAAGGCGGCCTGCGCCTTGGGATTTGGGATGTGGGCTTTGGGATTTGACGCCGTCAATCCAGCGCAGGAGCCACTCCCCGAGGCCGACGCCTTCTTCAAGGCCGTCCGCGACAACCTGATTCGCGCGGAGCGCGTCAATCACCTGTACGCGTACAGGGAGCGCCGCACCGACATTCACACGAACCCGTTCGGCAGGTTGGGGACCGACGGCACCAGCCTGTTCGAGGTGTATCCGTCGGTGATCCGGTCGCTGACCTACCGCCGGCTCATCGAGCGCAACGGGACGCCGGTGAGCGCCCGTGATCGTGCGGCCCAGGACAGCGAGTATCGCGCCAGGGTGGCCGAGGTACAGCGCGATGCCGGCGGCAACGCGCGGCGGCTGCTCGACGAGCAGGACGCGGCGGCGCGGCAGCGTGGCCAGCGCGCGGTCGAAGACGTGGCGAACACGCTGGCCTTCAGGATCGATCGCCGGGATGTCTACGACGGGGTCCCGACGATTGTGGTCGCGTTCGCGCCGAAGCCCCGGGCGTCCCCGGTCACGCGGCAGGGCCGCATTGCCGAGAGGTTCGCCGGGACCATCTGGGTGGCGGAGGCCGCCGCCGAGGTGATGCGGCTCGAGGCGAAGTCGATCGACGACATCTCGATCGGGTTCGGCATCGTGGCGCGGCTGTCGGAGGGCACCACCGCGATCGTCACGCGGCGGGCCGTCGACGCGGATCTGTGGATGCCGGTCGAGCTCTCGCTGACCGGCCGCGGCCGCGCCGCGTTCTTCCTGCGCCGGCTGACCGTCGACTTCCGGACCGAGTGGTTCGACTACCGCCGCCTACCGGCCGACGTGCTGGCGCCGTTCCTGGATGCGCGGGTACAGCGCGAGTCCGGCCGCCGCCCATAACAGCGCGCGGATGCGGCGGGCCAGCGCCAGCGAGCCGCCGCCGCTCAGGCCGAGCGCCGCCACGACGGCGGCATTGGACGCCTCGAGCGTGCCGATGTTGCCCGGAATCGCCGCCGACGCGACGCTCGCCAGGCGCGCGAACGTCTCCACGGCAAGCCCCTCCGTGATGCCGATCGGCATCCCGATCGCCCAGAAGACGAGCCAGATCTCGACGGCCATCAGCAGGTAGCCGACGAAGGCCAGCACCGTCAGGATGATCAGCCGCCGCCGGTCGCCGCGCAGCAGTTGCAGCAGCACGTCCTCGACGTCCAGGATGAAGCGTACCACCCGCGACGCTTCCAACCGTCGTCCGGTGGCGCGGTCGAGTGCGTTCACGAGCCGCCCGAGGTAGTCCTCTGTGTGGCGACGCGCCATCATGCCGACGAGCGCCAGCAGGATCACGGCGCCGACGATGAGCAGGGTGAACACGGTGTCCCAGGCGCCCGACATCGACAGCTGGGTCACGACCGCAAAGGAGATCAGCGCCGCGATCACGATGCCGAAGACCGCAAATGCGAGCCGCTCCAGCGCGATGGCAGCGGTCGTGATCTCGGGGGCGACGCGGTCGTAGAGCAGCAGCACCTTCAACGGCTCGCCCGCGATGCCGCGGATGGTGAAGAACCCGATGGCGTCGGCCGCCAGGCGGACGCGGAAGAGCCGCGTGAACGGCGGCCGGGCATCGTCCGGGAAGGCGATCGCCCAGCCCCACGTCCGGAGCAGATGCCAGGCGGTGCCCGGCAGCAGGATCACCGGCAGGGCGAGGCCGAGCCGGCTGGCGGCGGCGAGCGTCTCCTCACGGTCGATGTAGACGAGCGTGAGCGCGAACAGCGTGACGCCGAGGACCACGGCGGCCATCGCCACCGCTTGTGGAACGGATCGAAACACGTGCCTGTGAGTCTAATTGATGAGACCGCGTCGCCGCGGACGCCCGTCAGCTCTGATCGTCGCTGTCGTCGTTGTCGACCGGTGTCGTGATGTCGTCCAACCCCTCGGGCGCGTCGGGCGCGTCGGGCGCGCTCGTGGCGAAGTTGTCGACGTCGGGGGCCGGCGTCCGGTCGTCGTCGAGGTCGTCCACGTGGTAGATGCGGCCGCCGGTGCGCTCCTTGATGGGACCGCGCGGCTTGTACTCGCCCTGCTGACCCTTCTTGCCGCGAAGCCTGCGCGGAGGCGCGGGCGGTCCGAAGTTGGCGGAGCGGTCCCGGCCGCCGGGGGGGAAGCCACCGCCGGGCGGACGAGGGCTGAACCCGCCGCCGAACGAGCCGCCGGGGCGCGGGCCTGGCGGACCAGGCCTGGGGCCGAACCCGCCCCCACCAGGCGGGCGCGGCGGCCGATCTTCGCGAGCGCGCGCCTCGCTGACCGCGAGGTTGCGGCCCTGGAACGGCTGCGCGTCGAACTTGCGAATGACTTCTTCCGCGAGGCTGCGCTCGGCGAACTCGACGAACGCGAAGCCGCGCGGACGGCCGGTCTCGCGATCGACGGGCATCACGACGTGCGATGGTTCCGCAATCGGCGCGAAGTGAGCCCGAAGGTCCGCCTCCGTCGCGCCATAGGGCAGGTTACCGATGAAGAGCCGAACTCCCAAGGTTCTCCCCGAAAGGACTCCAGATTGTATCCCACATAGTCAAGCGAGCCTGTCTACCGCGCCAGACTCTCCACGAAGGCGCTGTAGGCGATCAGGAAACGGCGCTCGAACGCGTCGGCGAAGGCATCGCCGCGCGCCAGGTCCTGGAGCAGGGCGCCGACCGCCGCGGCGCCATTGTGCTCGAAGAGCGCGCGCACCATCGCGGCGCTCTGCGCGTAGGCGAGGCGGGCTTCCGCGGTCGACAGGCGCGCGAAGTCGCCGGTCAGCCGTCCCACGGGGAGCCGGCGTGTGTCCCGGGCGAGCTGGGCTTGTGCCCAGCCGGCCCCGTCCGGCTCGAAGACCACGGCAAGCCCTTCGTGCAGCCAGATCGGCAGACCGCGCGGCGCGACACCCTGCACGAGGGCGTGGGTGAGCTCATGGACCAGCACCCGCTCGAACTCACGGGAGTTGGCGGCGGCGCCTCGTGCCGGGATGCGAATGCGGCCGTCGTAGGCGGCGGCCGCCCACTGCGGCGCGCGGGTGATGTCGCGGAACTGTTCCTGGGTATAGAGGACGACGGTGATGGTCTGGTCGGGATAGGTCGAGAGCGCCGTCGCGATCCGCCAGTAGGCGGATTCGAGGACCTCGATCGCGTGGCTCGCCAGCGCCTCGTCGGAGGGGCCTTCGAAGAGCACGGTGAAGCGGCTGCCCTGCGATGCGAAGAACGAGCCGTGCAGGGCCGCCTCACGGCGGAGCGCCTCGAGCCGCGCGGCAAGCGTGCTGTTGGCGGGCGCGTAGGCCGCTGCCGCCTCATAGACCCGGATGGCGCCGTCGAGATCGCTCGTGCGATAGAGGATGTCGCCAAGCAGCAGCGACGCCGGCGTCAGCGACGGCGCGAGCGCCAGCGCGCGCTCCAGCGAGTGGCGTGCGGCGGTGGTCTGGCCGAGCAGAAACGCGGCCATGCCTGCCCCAAGGTGGAGCGACGGATCGCGCGGCTCGAGGTCGAGCGCCAGCGCAAACGCCTCCGCCGCGGCCTCGTGCCGCCCGTCCCGCAGCGCGTCCCAGCCCGACTGCGCCGCGACGTACGCACGAGTGCCGGGCACCGCCTGGGCGGCCAGGGGCGCCGCTGACGCGATCGTCGCGGCGAAGACCAGCAGGGCAACCCGCGGACAGCTCATCAACATGGATCCTACCCGACCCCGGTGCCCGTTTTGCACCGAGCCGGGCGACAGGGGGAAATCATGGCACCTCAGCTTCTTACAGTGACCGTCGTCCTGGCGCTGGCGGCAGGAATCGGCTGCAATCGCGCCGATACCCGCGAACAGGCGCGGCAGGCGGGCGCCGAGGTTCGCGAGCTCGGCCTGCGCGCGGGCGATCGGTTGGCCGACGGCTGGTTGACCACCAAGATTCAGGCGCAGTACTTCGCAGACGAGGACATCAAGCTCCGCCAGATCGACGTCTCCGCGCGTAACGGCGTGGTAACGCTGCGCGGGGTTGTCGACAGCGGCCGGGCACGGGAGCAGGCGCTCGGCATCGCGCGTGCGACCGACGGTGTCCGCACCGTCGAGGACCAGCTCTTCGTGGCATCGAACGCCGCCGCGCGGGCGGCACTACCGCAGCCGGAGCCGTCGCAGGAGCCGATCGGAACGGCCGGCACGCAGCCGGCGGCCGTCGCGCCCGAAGGCCCTGTTGACGATGACGCGATCGCGACGCGAATTCAGACGCGGTATTTCATGGACACCAGCCTGAAGGCGCGCCGGATCGAGGTCTCGGCACAGCGCGGCGTGGTCACGCTGCGGGGCGAGGTCGGCAGCGACAACGAACGCGCGCAGGCCCTGCTGCTGGCGTGGACTACGCCGGGCGTCGAGCATGTCGACGACGCGCTTGTCGTGCAGCAGACGTCGGTGCCCGCAACAGCCGCGCCGGGGACACCGGCTCCGCCGGCCGCGTCGCAGGACGCCGCGCTCGAGCAGCGCGTGCGCGCGGCGCTCGCCTCCGATCGGCAGGCATCAGCGGACGCCGTTCAGGTCACGGCCAGGGACGGCGTGCTGCTGCTCGAGGGCCGCGTCCCGACGGCCGCGGCCAGACAGCGTGTGCTGTCGGCCGCGCGCGGCGTCGAAGGCGTGGTGCAGGTGGTCGATCGATTGAGCCTGGCCCGTTAACCACGAAGGCACGAGATCTTCGTGCCCTTCGTGGTTCAGAATCCGGGCGTCAAATTGAACTGCCACATCCAGCCCCGGCCGGGCCGATCGAAGGGACGGACGTAGTCGAGCTCCATGATCGCGAAGCCGAACGTGTTGAAGCTCGGCCCCACCCCGGACGCTGGTAGGCACACCGTTTGTAAGGGAACGCTCGGGGTATTCACGCAATCGATGGCTCACCTGTGGCAGCCTCGCGGGCCGGACCGTCCGGCCGATGGCGAGTGGAGCACGACGATTCGGCGCGTGCGCGCGGAGTTCGAAGAGATGCCGGGCCTGCGCGTCACACCGGCACAGGCGCGGGCGCTGTTCGGGCTCCCCGATGGGGTGCTCGGCCGCGTGCTGGACAGTCTGTCGGGCGAGGGCTTCCTGGAGGAACGCGACGGCGAGTACGTCCGGCGGCATTCGACCCCCTGAGCACAGACCTTCTTCGTCTGCTGCAGATCGCGTTCACGACCTGCCCGAGATGCAGGTACCCTGTGGTGCGTCGGTCATCAGCCGTGGTTCCCTGGCTCGGAGTCAACGACCCGTTCCCGCCCGTCGACGCGGCGCTTCGTGAGCCGAACGGACTTCTGGCGGCCGGCGCCGACCTCTCGGTCGAACGGCTCCTCGACGCCTACGCCCACGGTATCTTCCCGTGGTTCGGCGAGGGCGATCCGCTGCTCTGGTGGCATCCCGATCCGCGCATGGTGCTCTGGTTCGAGGAGCTGCACGTGTCGCGGTCGCTCCGGCGGACGCTGCGGGCGCAGCGTTTCCGCGTCACGCTCGACGCGGCGTTTGCCGCCGTGGTGGCCGGCTGCGCCGAGCCGCAGCCAGACAGGCCGGACACATGGATTACGGCGGAAATGGCCGAGGCCTACGGCACGCTGGCGGCTCGCGGGCACGCGCATTCCGTGGAAGTGTGGGACGGCGCGATGCTGGCCGGCGGCCTCTACGGTGTCGCGCTCGGCCGCATGTTCTTCGGCGAGTCGATGTTCAGCCGGAGGACGGACTCCTCGAAGGTCGCGATCGTCGTGCTGGCGCGCCAGCTCGCACGATGGGGCTTCGAGATGATCGACTGCCAGATGGCGACGCCGCACCTGGCGTCGCTCGGGGCGCGCGAGATCCCGCGGCGTGAGTTCCTGCGCCACCTCGAGCGCCTCGTCCGGCTGCCCGCGGTGCCCTCGCCGTGGCGGTTCGACGCGGGCTTCCACGCAACCCTGTGAGTACAATGGATATAGCCACGAAGGCACGAAGACCTCGAAGGTCACGAAAGATGACATTCTCAAGAGTTCGTGATCTTCGTGATCTTCGTGGTTGAGGTATGAGCGCTCGGCCTTACGAGTCCACGCTGGCGGAAACGCGCAGCGAGCAGCAGGTGCAGCGACCCCGTCTGTGGCGGGTGCTGCTTCACAATGACGACTACACGACGCAGGAGTTCGTGGTCTGGGTGCTCGAGACGATCTTCCATAAACCGCATGCGGAGGCGTTCACGATCATGCTGAGCGTGCACCGTTCGGGCCTCGGCGTGGCAGGCGTTTTCACGCGTGACGTCGCGGAGACGAAGGTGAAGGCCACCGAGAAGCTGGCGGAAGAGCACGAGTATCCGCTGCTCGTGACGATGGAGCCCGAGACGGAACCGGAGCGCGTATAAATGTCCCAGCCGCCAGTCCCGTTTGCCCCTGAGACACTCGAGACGATCCAGCGCGCGTTCCGGATGGCGACCGAACGCCGGCACGACACCGTCGGGCTCGAGCACCTCCTCCGGTCGGCCACCGACGAGCCGCACGCGCGTCAGGTGCTCGCCACGTGCGGTGTCGATCTCAACGTGCTGCGCAAGCAGCTGGACGAGGTCCTGGCGAAGGCGTTCACGCCGGTACCGCCGCCGGGACCCGCCGAGCCGGAACCGACCGTCGGTCTCGACCGGGTGATTCAGCAGGCGATCGTCCACGCCGCCGTGTCGAGCGCCAGGCACGTGGATACCGGGAGCCTGCTGGTGTTTCTGCTGCAGGAGGAGGAAAGCCACGCCGCGTACTTCCTGCGCCGGCAGGGCGTCGATCGGCTGACACTGCTGCGCGTGATCTCGCATGGCGGCGTCCCGGAGCCGGCGCCCGCGGAGGGTGGAGAGCGCGAGGCGGGCGCCCCTGTGCCGCCGGATCCGCTCGAGGCGTATGCGACCGAACTGGTGGCCCGGGCGGCGGCGGGCCGGATCGATCCGCTGATCGGCCGCCGGCTCGAGCTCGAGCGGATGATCCAGGTGTTGTGCCGGCGGCGCAAGAACAACCCGCTACTCGTCGGGGAGCCGGGCGTCGGCAAGACGGCGCTGGCCGAGGGGCTGGCCCTGCGCATTCATCAGGGCGACGTCCCCGACGTGCTCAAGGACGCCAGGGTGTACGCACTCGACCTGGGCGCGCTGCTGGCGGGCACCCGCTACCGCGGCGATTTCGAAGAGCGGGTCAAGCAGGTGCTCGAGCGGCTCGGCCGGGAGAAGAACGCCATCCTGTTCATCGACGAGATCCACTCGCTCGTGGGCGCCGGCGCTGCGTCGGGCGGCGCGATGGACGCCGGCAACCTGCTGAAGCCGGCGCTGGCCGACGGCACGCTGCGCTGCATCGGGTCGACCACCTTCAGCGACGTCAAGCAGTCGTTCGACCGCGACCGCGCCCTGTCGCGCCGCTTCCAGAAGATCGATGTGCTGGAGCCCTCGGAGGAGGAGACGCTCGACATCCTCAAGGGTCTGCGTCCGCACTACGAGTCGCATCACGGCGTGAAGTACGCCGATGCGGCGCTCGAGAGCGCGGTGACCCTCTCGGCAAAGCACCTCAAGGACCTCCATCTGCCCGACAAGGCGATCGACGTCATGGACGAGGCAGGCGCCGCGCAGAAGCTGCTGCCGGGCGATCGGCGTGTCGAGAGCATCGGCGCCGAGCAGGTCGAGCAGATCGTCGCCAAGATGGCGCGCGTGCCGGTGCAGGCCGTCTCGAGCGACGACCGGCAGGCGCTCTCGAACCTTGACGCCGAGTTGAAGAAGGTCATCTTCGGCCAGGAGCGCGCGATAGACGAGGTGGCGTCGGCCATCAAGCTGTCGCGCTCGGGCCTGCGGTCGGCCGACAAGCCGATCGGCAACTTCCTCTTCACCGGCCCGACCGGCGTCGGCAAGACGGAGCTCGCGCGGCAGCTCGCCCGCATTCTCGGCATCGAGTTCATCCGCTTCGACATGTCCGAGTACATGGAGAAGCACGCCGTCTCGCGGCTGATCGGCGCCCCGCCCGGATATGTCGGCTACGAGGAGGGGGGCCTGCTGATCGACGCGATCCGCAAGTCCCCGCATGCGGTGCTGCTGCTCGATGAGATCGAGAAGGCGCACCCCGACCTGTACAGCATCCTGCTGCAGGTGATGGATCACGCCACGCTGACCGATTCCCACGGCCGCAAGGCGGACTTCCGGCACGTGATCCTCATCATGACGACCAACGTCGGCGCGCGGGATCTGTCGGATCGGCGGATGGGATTCGGCGAGACCGGGGTGGGCGCCTCCTCGCGGGGCGCGATGGAGCGCGCGTTCACGCCGGAGTTCCGCAACCGGCTCGATGCGGTCGTCACCTTCAACGCGCTCGGCACGCCCGAGATCGAGCGGGTGGTCGACAAGCAAATCGACGAACTGCGCGCCATGGTGGCGCCCAAGCAGGTGACGCTCGAGCTCGACCCCGCCGCGCGCGCGTGGCTGGCCGCCAAGGGCTTCGATCGCGCGTTTGGCGCCAGACCGATGGCCCGTCTGATCGAGCGCGTGATCAAGAAGCCGCTGTCGGAGATGCTGCTCTTCGGGGCCCTCGCCGAAGGCGGCGCGGTGACGATCGCGGTCAAAGACGACGAAATTGCGTTGGTGTCACGTCCCAACTCCCAATGACCAAATTTCAACGTGCGCTTTGGGCTTTGGGATTTGGGATTTGGGATTTACGCTGATCCCGCATGTCCCTCTCCGACATCCGCCGCGAGTATCTCGGTGAGCCACTCGACGAGGCCCATTCCGACCCCGATCCCTTCCGGCAGTTCTCGATCTGGTTCGAGCAGGTGCGGCCGCTCGAGCCCGATCAGACGGCGATGGCGCTGGCCACGGCGACCCGCGACGGGCATCCGTCGGTCCGGACGGTGCTGCTCAAGGGCGTGGACGCCCGCGGGTTCGTCTTCTTCACCAACTACGGGAGCCGGAAGGCGCGGGAGATCGAGCAGACCGGCCGCGCGGGCCTGCTGTTCCTGTGGCGGTCGGTCGAGCGGCAGGTCCGGATTGCCGGATCGGTCGAGCGGGTGAGCGGGGAGGAGTCGGACGCGTACTTCGCGACGCGGCCGATCGAGAGCCGGTGGAGCGTCTACGCGTCGCGCCAGAGCGAGCGGCTCCACGACCGCGCAGAGCTCGACGCCGCCTATGCCGCGGCGCGCGAAGCGTACGGCGATCGCGTTGCACGTCCCCCATGGTGGGGCGGCTACCGCGTCATGCCGGACGAGTTCGAGTTCTGGCAGGGGCGGGAGAACCGGCTGCACGATCGGTTGGAATACCGCAGAAGCTCAGACGGCTCCTGGACCCGCGAGCGCCTGGCGCCGTAGTTCTTACAGACGAGAGCCACAGACGACGAAGCCACCGAGACACAGAGGCACAGAGATCCGCAATTGAAGCCGGATCAGCCGCCGGGATAAGCTGCGGCCGCCGGCATCACCTCCATGAATCGGTCGTCCCGCGGGCGGTCAAGGACGCCGTGAAAGCCGCCGGCATCGCCCGGCGGGCGACGTGCCACTCGCTCCGGAGCGTGTCGGCATAATACCCACCTTTCAAAGACGCCTCATTTCAACGGCAATTCGTCTTGTCCACGGATCGGGCGTGGGAGTGTGCGGCCGTCGTGGACGGCTTGGATGCGCGCTTGTACGGGAGGGCGTTGCAGATCGACGCGCGCGATCACCCACGGGGCACATCTGACGACTTGCGGGGCGGGCAAGACGCCGTCTGCGATGAGGTTCTTGATGACGGTATTGCTGACGCCGCGCGCGCGCGCGGCAGCCTCCAAGGGCAACCAGGTGCCCTCATGGCGGTAGTTGGGGAGTCGCCGACCATATCTCACGTTCGAGACATGATGCACGCGCCACGTGTGGCCCTGGCCGGTCCGGGACCCCAGGCGATTGAGGACGACGGCGATCGTCTTGTCGTCGCAGATTGTTGACAGCTCGGCGATCAATTCGACGGCCTTGCCATCGGCCACTCGACGGTGCTGGCCTGTCCCGTTGCGGGCGACCCGAAGCTCCGTATGCACGCCGCCCTTCCAGGGCAGGTGGAGCACGTGCTGCCGAGGCTCATCGGTGTTGGTCACGACAATGTCTTCGAGCACGGTACGCAGGATGCGTTTCTTCAGTTCCACAGACGCGGCGGGATGCTGCCACAGGGCACCAAGATCAGTTCCCAATTCCAGCAACCGTTCCCGCTGTGGAGCGCTCAACGGTTCGGAGGACTCGTGCAGCCGGTGGACGCGAGACTCGAGTGCGGAGACCTGGGCGAGGGCGAGGTTCCAGCGTTGCTCCAGTTCGCCGGCGACCAACCGGTTCTCTGGGTCGACCACATCGAATTGCCGCTGCGCCCGGCGCGCCTCATATCGGGCCTTCTCCAGGGCCAGTTCAACGGCGTGGCGTTTCGTCGCGTCCTCGTGCAGTGCCTGTTCCATCGCATCCAGGGCCGCCTGCAGACCGGCGGGCTGGATCGCGTCGAGGACCTGGTCGACCACGGCTCGGTCCACCCGCAGACTCCCGACCGAGAGGCAGGCGGCCGCGCCGCGATTCACGCGCCCGCCGGGGCACGCGTCGCGGGGCACGTTCCCCTGCGTCCCGCTATACGCCACCAAGAGCCGCCGGCCACACCGCCCACACCGTAAGAGGCCGGAACAGCATCGCCGCCCCACCTTTGGCCGCGCCGGTGGGTGGTGTCGTTCGACGGGACACGTTCGCCTCCAAGATGCGTGGCGTGTGCAGGTACTCGTCCCACGTAATGTCCCCCTCATGGTGGTCCCGGAGACAGACTGTCCACTCCTCCGGGAGTCGCTTGTGGTGGCGCGCAGGGCCAGAGGGTCGGCCAGGCACGCCCGGCGTGGTCCCGGTGCGCCCATACGCGAACGCGCCGGCATACTGGGGATTGTGCAGGATTTGTCGAATGCGGCTGTCGCTCGGCAACCGCCACACGACCTCCTGTCCCGCCGTCCCGCGGACGACTTCCGGGAGCCGAATCTGTTCATCGCGAAAATACAACATCGTTTGGCGGGCACTCCCCAGTTCGCGAAACTTCTGAAACACACTCTGCAGCGCGGCCTGGATTTGGCGGTCCGCCGATTTCTCCACGCGCTCGTCGGCCGTGCGGACGAAGCCGACCGGTACCTCCCACATCACACAGCCCCGCCGCACTTTCTGCACAAACGCTTCGCGGGCGCGCTGCCGAAACAGCTTCAGCTCAAACTCGCTCATCGTGCCTTTGAGGCCGCGGAGGAGTCGGTCGTTAATCAGGCGCGGATCATAGATCCCGTCGTCATCGACCAAGACCGTCTCGGTCATGCCGCACAGATCAATGAGATGATGCCAGTCGCGATTGTTGCGGGCGAGGCGCGACGCCTCCAGGGCAAACACGGCACCGACGGTCCCTTCACACACGGCGGTGAGCAGCCGGCCGACGCCCGGACGCGCCTGCCGGCCTGTGCCGCTCACGCCGAGATCGTCGTCAATCACGACGACGCGCGTGAACCCCACTTGCCGCGCGCGATCGGCGAGCCCGTACTGGCGTTGTTGGCCTTCGCGGTGATGACGCACTTGCTGCAGGCTGGACTGACGCACCTAGACGTACGCGGCTCGTTCAAGACGATCGGGACGGATTTTCTCGTTCATCCTCGCTCCTTGTGGGTGCCTCGGCGTGAAGCACGGCTCTCAGTAGTTGTCCGACCAGATCCCGGCACTGCACGCGATCCGGATCCGGGAGTGTCTGCCACGGTTCGCGTCGGTCGAACGTCAACGTCCGTTGTGCCGGTCGACGCACGATCAGGTCGCGCATCGTCACCTCCTGGCTGTTGTGATCCCACCGGGTTGATCGCGGTCGTCGTCGTGACCACGACTGGTTGACTGTCCAGCAACGCGCGAAGTTCGCTCAGGGCCGCGACCGAGAGGCGCGGGTGCGCTTCGTCGGTGAGTTGCTGACAGGCCACAGGATCCAACATCCAGGTCGGAACAGCCACCTGCACGTCATCGGCGAGCGTGATGACGACGCACTCAGCCGTATACCGGCGGAGGCGACGGACGATCTCTACAGGTTCGCCGTGGAACGGGTGGTGACGGTAGTGGATGATGGCGGTGGACGATTCATGGGCAGTGTGAGGATGCGCTGCGGCACTCATTCGCAACCCACCTGCTCGAGGATGGTCATGACATTCGAACCGTGCAAGAGTTGCTCGGGCATTCGGACGTTTCCACGACGATGATGTATACGCACGTGCTCAACCGTGGAGGGCTTGGCGTTCGGAGTCCGTTCGATCGGCTATGACGGCCGAGCGCCGGGTGAGCCGCGAGCGGCCGCGGCCAACAGTGGCAGGGTCACGCACGCGTTCCCAGCTCCAACCGATTCACGTCACGGAAGTTGCCGCGTTGGTCCGCTCGGTCGTCTTCCGGCGTTGGCCGCAACCGACCGCAGCGAATCAGAAATCTTGCAGCCAACCACGGGAGCCCGCGGCGTCAGCGACTGCGGTAAGTCTCTCACTTCTGAGATAGATCGACGCGAGCTTCACCGATGACCATTCCGGCGTTGGCCGCAAGTGGGGAGCTGCGATTGCTCGCGCGTCGGTGCCCCCGTCTTGCCGGGTATGAGATTCACATCAGGGGAGTTGCCACGTCTTCTGGCCGGGTCTTTTTCCCTGCATTGGCTGCAGCCGGACACAGGTCTCACACGCGGGCTGCAGCGACACATGTCAAAGCAGGCCGTCGGGAGGCGTGGCGCCTTGATCTTTGGGCACTTTCGCGCAAGACTGCACGGACAGTCGCCCGCGATGGCTGCAGGCGTGGCCTCGCGGTCCACTCAGTAAGAAGTTCGGCAGACTCTTGTACGAGGAGGTAGCTGGTCGGAGTTGTCATGAAGCCCAGGGCATACATCGAGACATCGATCGTCAGCTACTTGACCGCGTGGCAGAGCCGCGACCTCGTCCTGGCGGCGCACCAGCAGGTAACCCGCGATTGGTGGGCCAGGCGAGGGATCTTCGAGCTGTTTGTGTCTCAGTTCGTGCTCGACGAAGCCGCGGCCGGTGACGAAGACGCGGCGGCCAGTCGGCTTGCGGCGCTCGCAGAAGCGGCCGTCATCGAAGTCACGGAGGACGCCATCTTGTTGGCCGAGAAGCTGATTGCCGGAGGGGGGCTGCCGGTGCAGGCGCGCGTCGATGCGCTCCATGTCGCGATGGCGGCGGTTCACGGCATGGACTACCTGTTGACTTGGAATTGCAGGCACATCGCCAACGCGACGTTGCGTGGCAAGATTGAAGAACTGTGCCGAGAGGCCGGCTTCGAACCGCCGACCATCTGCACGCCGCTTGAGTTACCGAAGGAGTAGCCGCGATGGAACCCGATCCGATTATCGAAGAGATTCACGCAATCCGCGAGACCCTCTCCAGGGCGTCGGGCGACGACATCCGCAAGATCGCTGAAGCTGCAAAGGCCCGACAGACGGAGAGCGGTAGGAAAGGCGTGCGACTTCCTCCGCGCAAGGCTAGGGCGACGCGGAAGGCATCCTGAGTCCCGGGTCGCGCTGCCGAACATGCGCTGCACCAGACGGCCGGACGCATTGTGAGCGGCCGCTGGTGAGCGCTGGTCGTTGATATGGCTGGGTGCTGTCAACTGGGCAGACCGCTCCCGACCTCACCGTTGTGAGTCCCCTTTCTCAGCACGCTCTTTCCGTGCTCTCCGTGCTTCAGGTCCGTCTGGTCGGCGACACCGCG
>Ga0209343_10003930_pt1 | contig 18460 bp, 16 predicted proteins | sample RifCSPlowO2_02_FD_184026 | JGI IMG/M metagenome (GOLD analysis project Ga0209343, IMG submission 184026) | Groundwater microbial communities from Rifle, Colorado - Rifle CSP2_plank lowO2_0.2 (SPAdes) (version 2) | ecosystem: Environmental > Aquatic > Deep subsurface > Groundwater | place... | reverse complement strand
TTCTGATTTACCAAATGGAATTGCCTCTCTTAATAACGCTAATTTTTTTACCTTTTCAAGTCCGCCTAAAATTTTCTCAATACTGCAGCCTTCATCAATTATTCCATTTTGAAAATTATATACCCACCTATCATTAATAATAGGAGAAGTCCTCAAGGCAAATTCAGATCCTCTAAAATCACCTTTTTCATCCCTAATAGAGGGCATATTTAAAAATCCAGGTATTTCATTGGGAAGCATAACTAATTTATTTTGAATTTCTGCAAACCATCTTCGATTCCCTTTGTTAAATTTTCTTAATCCAGTATAAATAGAAGCATCTCTGGAAAGTAAATTCACAATTCTAGGTTCAATCCTGGAAAAACCTACTCTACGTGTAAAAGCAAAATCACTAACATTTTTAATAGTTGCCTCATTGAATTCTTTATTTTCTAAAAGCATATCAACTAGATCATCTAAATTTGGGTGAGCATTTTCAGTTTTCCCCTCAAGAAGTAAAAAAGAATATTTTCTAGAATAGCTATAATTAATATCATCTTTTTCACTTTCAAATTTTATGTTGAGTGTTTTTCTAGAATAATTTTTATTCCAAGTCATATACAAATTGTCTACTAGGCCAATTAAACGACCAAGTGCGCTTGGATGGCACATGCCGAGCGTAGGAATTCTTTCCGGAGTTGTTGACAAAATACCTTTCTGCCCACCAACAAATTTAAAATTTAACGGATATTTAGAATATTTTCTTGAATGATCCATAATTTTAGAACTCTCACTTGTTTTCTCCATATATAAGGGGATTCCTACCATATCAAAAGTTTGCAATTTTCTGATTATATTCGGAAAAATAGTGTCCAATATTTGGCTGTATTTTACAGCAGTAATCTCTGTATTAAATGCTGCTTCTAATTTTCTGCTTTCAATCAATTTATTGTAGTTAATCCCACTATCAAAAATTGCTGCATCATCATAATTATGTGGATTAAGAAATAATGCTTTTCTCAAATATTCTACAGAATAAATTCCAGGATCATATTTGGAATTTCCAATTTTTGGTGACAGATCATCAAATTTGGTCATAGTACCAAAACCAATACCATTAATTTGAGGATTAACTTCATTTTCTACTCTAACTCTTATTAAATCTTCTAAACCAACATTGCCATTATCTTTCACAAATTTTTGAATCCATGTTACTGGTTGTACATAAATAAATGCTAATTCTTTTAGAAATTCTTCTTGATAGTTAGAACAAAGTTCAAGTAACAATGTGGAGAATAAATGGCTATTTGAGAAAGGATCTAAACCCATTTTTGGTTGTCCAGTGTAATTAACTGCACTTAATCCATTTATAAATATAGGAATTTTATTCTTTAACTCTTCTCCATTGATACACTCATCTAGTAAAATCTCTTCTCGTAATCTATATTTTTTCATTCTACCTACTTTTTTATGATCTTCAGCGTTTTCGAATGTTGATTTACATAAAGCTTCAAATTCAGACAATCTTTCAAAAATTTTTGCTAATTTTAGAGAATCAGTAATCCCAAATTTAGTTAAGTATGGTCTGTTAATTTCTAATACTGTCTCGGGCCTCTTAATTGTAAATATAGTATCAATTTCTACCATCTATTTAATAATAAAATAAGTTTTAAATCACTTTCTAATCTTTAATATTAACATGGAAAAAGTAATAACTTTTTTTAGGCCCCAAAATACTTTGACTGGAAAAATTGAAGGACTAGTCGATTTAATTAAATGGACAACCGACGATAATGCGTCTGAGAATTCTACCATAAGTATTATGAATAGGATTCCAACTAGACTACAAAGGGATGAATCCCCATCTATCTATACTTCAGTTGAAAAACTAAAAAATGAGGTAAAGATCTATTATACAGATAATTTAAAGAATATAGATAGGAAATTAACAAGGACAAAAGAGGACACTAAAAAGTTTTCAAATCTTAAAAATCAGAAAAATTCGATATCACATTTTATAGCAAATCTTGATTCATATATTAAGTTAGATGGGCCATATAATAATGGAAATTATCATACTTATCAATTAGTTTTACCCAACTTACCCAGGGATTTAATCAATATTTATCTAAGTAATGATTTTGTCAAGAACAATTATGCTAACATTTCTAGGCAAATCAAGCTACACTTGAACTTTCCTTTTAGTAATTTAAATTTAGAGGATTTAACTAATTTAAAGGGATTATCGATTGATTTTGAAACACAAGGCTGGGAACAGGTTAAATTTATAGATGATTCTAGTTCTTCTATTGAAGATATACAAAAAGAAATTTTAACAATTGTAGATAATAAAAAATTAAAATTTGATAAAAGAATATTAGATTTTATGAATAAAAAAGATTCTATTTCAACTTTGAAAACAATTTTAAATCAAATAAAAAATGAAAGAATTACTGTAGCTTCTTTAGTAAATTTAAATTCCGATGAAAACTATTTAATTACGACATTCAATTACTCAAGAGACAAAATTAACGTTAACCTTCCTGGTTTATCTAAAAATACTTCTATCGATGTGCTCAAAGTTAAAAACCAATTTGAGCTAATAGATAAAGTTAATACATTAATTCAGCAAATAAATCCATTTTATATTTATGGTCATAATATAATGACTTTTGATTATAGAAAAGCTCAGCAACTCACAAAAAATTTCAGACCTGGTGTAAATGGTGAATTTCCTCTTCATATCTCACAATTTGATTCTGATTTTGGGGTTCAAAGAATTGCTCCAGGTCGTATTGATATAGATCCCTCGCTTTATGCCATGAATTATATGGATTGCTTCAATAACAAACTAGATACAGTATTTCATCATCTTACTGGAATAATTTCACCAAAAACCTTGAATAAAGATGACTTAAAAAACAAATCAGATGGAGCAGAAAAAGGAAACCAATCGGACATTGAAGAGGTATTATTTTATGCAGCCCAAGATTCCATGAAAGCTTTTCTAAATTGTGAATCTATTAAAAAAGAGTTGGTGTTGCTTGGCAAAGCATATCATTCTGCACTATCAAGTGTATGTTCCACCTCAAGAAAATCTCAATCAGAAAATTATTGGGTCAATTGGCATTGGGCCAATAAGCATACATACCCCTATATTAATTTATTATCTACAAAAGCCAATATACCATCAAAAAAAACTGCGGTAGAAAAAAATTTTGAAGATTTTTCATATTATGACCTAATACATGAGATATTTCTTAACTTAACCGTAAACCATGGTTTGCATCAGGGTACTTTAGCTGCTGTATTTCCGTTCAGTGTTGCTTTCAATAATATGCTTGTCAGAGATTCGCAATTAAAGGCCATTTCTCAAAGGATTAAAGAAACAGAATCTCCAAAAGAAAGGATTAGATTGCTTAAAGCACTTGAATCCATCGCAGAATATCCTTTATTTAGGACGTTGGATATAAAATTACCAGAAAAAAATTTTGCGGCAGAGTTTTCACTGGGTTTTTCAGCAACTGAAAAACAGGATTACAATGATAAAATTATAATGAATATTAATAGAATCTTGTCAACAGTTGAATCAAATCTTATTAATACTGCTAAAGAATATATTGTCGTAAACCCATCACTGGAAAAAAAATTAAAGGACATGGAAAAAGATAATTTAGTAGTTATCCTAGGCAATGGGAGTTTTTTATCTGGTTCTAGAGGAAGATTTGCAGGGGATATTAATAATGAGTTATTTATGTTTGGTATTGCCGATTTCCAGTCAAACAAAGGCTATCGAACAGAATTTGAAAAAAATTTTTATAGTTATTTTTTTTCCAAGATCATCAAAGAAGGTAATGTTAAAGAAGCATTATTGTACCTATCAGAACAATCAAAAGCACTCAATGAAAACAGAATTACTCAATCTGATTTATATCTGGATAGAGAATGTAAGAGAGATCATACTGATTATTCGGCTGTTGCAAAACAATCCTATATTGTAGAAATGGCAAAGCAGAAAACAATAAAAGGTGATATAGTAGAAATAAGAAAAACTGTGGAAGAATTGCAATCTAAGTTTTTTGGAATTACACCTATTAAAAATCCCCAATCTGATTTATTCTCAGTTCATAATCCTAGCCAAGCTCAGAAAGCCAAAAAAGATGGTTCTATTTCCACAATTGTTGACTGGATTATCAGATCAGATTCCTATGAGAAAGCATATCCATTTCTTGAGCAAATTTATTTAGGCTATGGTTCCGAAGAATTGGTAGATAAAATTATTAAATCTTTTGTAATTAATACATAATTTTATATTGATTATTGGGGACTATAAAACTATGACAACAATCCTAGGAATAAAAGCAAATGCAGATGATCATGAAGCCGTAGTTCTTGCTGCTGATACTCAGCTAAATCTCTATGAAGGCTCAGTGCATACTGGGAAAATAGAAAGCCCTAACTCTAAGATTAGAGTGATTAAAAATTCAGCAGCGATTGCCATTGCAGGGGATTATGATAAATATGTTGAAGCATTTATAAATTATTTAGGGGGCAATAGAGATTTAAGAAGTTATTTATCCTTATTATCAGGATCGAGAAATCCACCAGACCTAGATAATATTTCCTTTACACTTAATTTAATTCCAAAGGGAGTTAAGCGCAAGCTTCAGGATATAATTGAAAAAAAACAGCAACCAACATCTGATCTAGAAAATATATTAACAAAATTACTCACCGATTCAACTCAGCCAGAAACTGAATTAGATAAAGTAGTTATTGGTATTTTTAAAAAACTTATTTCATATCAAGATCCATTGCAAGAGGCACTGAAAACAGAATATTTCTTAGAATTAAACCATTTGAATAGATTCTTTGAATATCGGAACAGTGAAGATGAAGATTTTGATGCATCTGATTCATCAGAATTAATAATTGCCACAACTCCAAATTGTGATTTATTTCATGTAGATCATAGAGGTAATGTTTACAAAATTATTAATAGCGAGTTAATAGATTATATTGCAATTGGTTCAGGCTCTGATATTGTCAATAAATACTTTGATGAAATGCAATACATAAAAGATCAAAATTTTGGATTGAAATTCACCCCGGATAATATTACTACAAAAATGGCCCTAAAATTAGCTAGAACAGCATTAATTGCCAGTTTAGTCAATCAAGATACAGGGGGCTATATAGAAAGAGTAGTGGTTCATAAAGATGGTATAGATCATCATGGTTCTACTGTTAGAGAAAAATTAGCTAGAGAAGAAGAACAAGTAAATAAAGCAATAGAAGATCAATATGAATAAATTGATTATCTATATGTAAACTAGTCTAATGTATATTATATATTTATGATGAGTCAATTGCAAAAGCTTTTTAAAGGTTGATATTCGCTAAAAATCTATGAAACCAAAGACAAGAAAGACAGACTCAGATCTTAAAAAATTAGTTAGAACTTTAGAAATTCTATCTAGAAAAGAAAACGTTAAAATTTGGGATACTACTGCAGCCTTATTAAATAAAGCTACTAGAAGAAGAGCCAAGGTAAATTTATTTAAAATTGATAAATACTGCTTAGAGAGTGAAATTGCTTTAATACCAGGTAAGGTCCTTGGAGTAGGGAATTTAACAAAAAATATTAAAATAGCAGCATACAATTTTTCAGAATCAGCTAGTAATAAGGTTAAAAATAAAATGACAATACAAAAATTAATTCAAGAAAATCCTAAAGGTAATAAGGTACGACTAATAATATGATAATTGATGGTTCAAATCTAATATTGGGAAGACTTGCAAGTTTTGCCGCAAAAAGAGCTTTACTTGGTGAAAAAATAGACATAATTAATTGTGAAGAAATTGTGGTTAGTGGTAAGCGTAAACAGATTCTTGAAGACATTAAGGCGAGGTATGCAAGGGGAGAATATTTAAAAGGACCATTCCCATCAAGAAGAATTGATAGATTTGTAAGAAGATCTGTCAGAGGTATGCTTCCATATAATCAGTATAAAGGTAAAATAGCTTTTAAAAAAGTTATGTGTTACAGGGCAGTTCCAGATAAATTTAAAGATCAAAAATTTGTAACTTTCAAAAATCTGAATATAGAAAAAACTAAAAGTTTAAATTATATATATTTAAAAGAAATTGAAAAATATTTAGGATATGGCCAAATTTAGTCATGCAACCGGAAGAAAGAAACGCTCAATAGCTAGAGCCACTGTTTCAGAAGGTTCTGGGTCTATAATAATAAATTCAATTCCTTTGGAGAGTTTTTCTACTAACATAGCCAGAATGAAAATAATGGAACCTTTAATTCTTGCCGATTCTAATAACAAAGTTAATATTAAAGTAGATGTGCATGGCGGCGGATATAGTGCTCAAGCTGATGCCGTACGTTTGGCCGTTGCTAAGGGTTTAGTTAGATTTTTTAATGATAAAAAATTAAAAGAAACATTTCTTAGTTATGATAGAAACCTTCTTGTAGCTGATACAAGACATGCAGAATCAAGCAAACCAAATGATTCTAAGCCACGTGCAAAGAGGCAAAAATCTTATCGTTGATCAGTAGTAACATTTTAAGATTTCAATTCTTGACTGATTAATTCTAATATTTAAATATTAAGTTAATTGAATATACTATTAGTCAGTGAATTTACTTTATAAATATTCTTAAAATTCACTACTTAAAAATAGTAAGCTTTATAAACAAGTACTTTTTCTATTTGAATGTGCTTCTAAAATGGTTAAACTTTCAAGCAAGAAAAGGTATTCATCTGAAGAAATAGAATTGATCAAAAGTTGCTATGATAGAGGTTTAAAAGCCAAGCAGATAATCAGAGAATTAAAGAAGCAAGGATTTCCACAAAGATCTCCTTCAGCAATCCACAGCTTTGTTTCAATTAATATTGGGGCTCATAAATCTAAAATTAATCCGGAGATTCCACAAATTCCAGAACCATCAAATAATGATAAAGATTCTTCTAGGCATAATTTTAATTCTCCTGCCTGGACTGAGCCAGAAATAGCTATTGCAGTTAAATTAATTATCGAGCAGAATAGAGCTACTAATAGTGTCAGAAGTAAATTAAAAGAACAATTCAATATAGAAAGAAGTGCAACTGCGATTAGTCAAAAAGTACATCAAATCAGAAAAAAAGGTCTTGTTGACCGTTATTTAAACTTCCCATTAGAATCATATCGTGAGCCTTCCCCTATAAGTCCAACAACTACAATTGTAAAACCATCCACTCAGGAAACATTAGCAATAACAGACGCTTTAAATGACTTTGATGCAAAATATCTAAAACATGTTATTAAAGATAGAAAAGAACTCCTATATAAATTATTAAAAACTCAGGCTGATAATTTAAAGGAAGTTGATGCCAGTTTAAAATATTTGCAACAACCAACAATATCTATCTCAGACATTCTTCAAAATCCAGAAAAAATTGATGAGGTTACCGAAATCTTGAAGATGATAAAGAAAGGAGCTATTGATCCAAATAAACCAATTAATGCAGAAATTATTACTTTTGCAAATTACGCAAAAAAACCATTTGAATTAGTATTTCTACTACCATTATATATTCAAGACGTTTTGACTTCATCTGATACATTAAGATCCAAACTGGACAGTGCTATGTATTTATCACTTATTGACAATAGTGTTGGGATTAATCCAGTGAATCAGGATCAGAATATTAAAAGGCCATTTAAAGATCTTACAAAATACGTAGTCTTAACCAATTCTGAAGAGGTTAATTTAAAACCTTTAGAGTCTAAGATTAATGAGATTGTGCAAGATAAATATAAAACTGCAAACATACGAATATCGCAAGATCCATTATCAATATTATATCAATTAGGCTAATACCAACATGGATCTACATGAGTTACCTTTGGACGATCTGCAGAATATAAGATCATCGCCTTCAAAATTGATGGATTACTGCACCCAAAATAATTTAGATCTTATTCAAGTTGTCGGCATCATAGATTCATTATTGTTGGGAAAAGAACCACCAAAGTATAAACAGCCTTCTCTTAAAGATAAGCCTAAAAAAAGTATTAATTTAGAAGCCATTGTTGTAGCCACGTTGGATAAATTCAAAAAAGAATCATCAAATGTATCAGACTTTGATAAATTCTTAAGCCTAGTTAAATTAGAATCAGAAATAAATTTTGGAATTTTTAAAAGTAATGTTCCTTTCAAGGGATTAATCTCAAATTGTTTATATCATTATGCTGAAAAGCAAAAATTTGGATCGAATAAAAAAAGGATTCAGAAATTATCCAAATTGCATCCAGTATCCATTACCGATATCAATGAATTATTAGAAATAGATTTTGGGGCTGAAGTAACAAAACATATATGCGGTATCTTGACTCCAGTATATGTTGAAAAATATTATCCTTTGCAAGACTTTGAGATTAAATACAGAGATGATTCAGATAAAATTTCGTCCAATCCAAATATTGAAGGAGATAGATGTTGGTGTGGTATCCAGAAAAAAAAGCTCCGGGCAGATTTGTGTTCTATTGTTGAAATAAACATTTTTAAAGAAGCCAAATCAAAAATAAAAAATTTAGAAGAAGCTATTAATAAAGATCACACTGAACTATCACATTTAAGACATAAACTTTATACCAATATCCCAAGTAACAAGATTATAGACAGATATTTGATTGCAGCAGATTCGGTTGCAGAGATTGATTTTATTGAAAGAAATTTTGTCAAGAATATAAAAAATAAATTAAAAAGAATTAGTTTTATTAAAGTTGAAAAAGGCACACAAATCCATATAGTTCTATCGGAAGAATCCCCCATGGATGAAAAAAGCCATTATATTAAGCTACTTAGATCAGAATGGTCAAATTTCAAAATTTCAAATATCCAAAAAATACCCACTGTTCATGATACAATATGCACGGCTCAAGGAGTTAATATACCAGAGGTTAAAATTGAAATAGGTAGATTGAATAATTTAATAACAAGCCAAAAAGGGGAAATAGAAGATCTAAAGCAAATTTCTTTGCTGAGTTTAGAAGGGTCAAACTTTTCAAGTTATTTAGAATTATTGAAATCAGTTTATGCCAAGGATTTCACAATTACATCAATCTTTCCAGAATTTAACCACCGAACCGCTAACATTATGGAAAGTATACAGGCCAGTAATTATTTTAACAATTACTTTGATGATTGCACAATAGTCAGAAGAGATATTAATGATTTAATATTACTGGATTTTGTAAAAAATACCGATGTTTCTTTAACAAGAATTAAAAATTTACATAAGGTAAATTACGACCTAGGCGAGGACTCAATATCATTATTTAAGCTGCACAAAATCTTACAGGCAATAAAATCAAATCCTGATCTAGAATCAATTATTAGGAATTTTCATATCTCAGAGAATTTATTAAATTTAATAATTTCAAGAGGGGAAAAATTGTACTTCGATCATGCATATCAAGTTACATATAAAGACTATCAAGTTCCTATCGGAATTTACCACCAGGTTATAGATGAATTGGACAAAGGAAGTTCACACAAAACTATCTCATTGAAATATAAAATATCAGATGAAATCCTTAATGTAATTTCTGATAGATTTGATCATAAATTTAACATTGTCTTCTTGGATTATTTATCTCCAATTTATGACAAGAAAATGATGGCTTTAAAATACTTAGTTAGAAAAGGTCTTGGGAATAATGTAGTACTAGCAATGACTCATAATCTATCACCTTGGCATAGTCAACAAGGTTCAATGCTTGATATATCTCAAAGAAGACAAATACCAGATAAATTATTTGACACTATGGATAAAATCTTTAATGAATATGGATTCGAAGCTACAGATGTCTTACCACATGAATATAATGATCAAGTAGAATATATGTTTTTCCAAGCGTATAGCCTCAGAAAGAAAAATTTACTTTAAGTCAAATTATTGATAACTTCCTCTGGAATAATGAGCAATATAAGCTCTTATAGTTCCCTTAGACACATTTTGCAACCTTGGGTCTTTTATAATAATATCATATTCTTCACCATCTTCTAAATGACTCAAGATAATGTTTCTAATTTTTTCCTTTCCTTTCAAATGCGACTTTTTTTCCCTAGGTTTTATTGTTTCCTCTAATCTGCTTTGATTTTCTTCTCCAAATGCAGAATCAATGGCCCTATTTAATAATTCAACTAAGGTTTCTCTGGCCACAAGAACTTCAATTTCAGTAAACCCTTTTGGGACTTTTTCCTTATTTGAACCATACAACAACTCAGTAGGGATAACTATGTATTTATTTTGGTCAACTTTAACATTTATTGTTCTGTATTCCCCGCCAATAGATTTATTTGCTCTTTGTTCTCCATACTTTTTTCTTGTCAAAGCAGACTTATAACCAGCTACTTGTTTAGCAGTTAATCCTAATTCATTCATAATCTGTGCTGAGTTATAACCACTATCATGCAATTGCCTAACTTGATTTATAACATTCATTTTATTTCAGTTTTAAGGATTTGATTTAATATTTAAATATTTCTATTTTTACTATTATATAGTGGATATATTAGAAGTAGCCTCATTTAATATGTTATACCTATAAAGTAGTTATGAAAGAAAGATTTATAAATGAGTAAAACATTACGATATTGTTGTTCTATGGCAAATTGGTCAAGAAGTCAAATAAATGAAGTCAGGCAATGGCTTGCTATCAATGGGAAAGATATCAGATATTTAGCTGACCATATTAGTGAAAATTATAATACTCTCAAGGACTACATTAGCCCAAATACAAGGAGAAAAGAAATTCCAGATACCAGGCTTCGAAATTTGTACCACCTCACAAAATTGGAATGTCTTAAAACTTACAATCCTTCACTTGACCAACCACCTCAATCCCCACCAATTCAATTATCAGCTGAAGATCTTCAACCTGATTCAAAGCAAGAATTAATTAATGCCTTAGATTCTCTAGAATCTAGAATTTTAGCAACTAGAGATTTTTTGATAGGTAATATACCGCAATTTGAAATTCCAGTTAAGTTTGATGATTTCAGATTAAAATTCTATAATTTAATTGCTTCCCTGGAGTCACTAAAAAAAGTATCGCCGAAAGATATTGAAATTTTGAAGAAAGTTGTACCGATTACAGATGTAGGTTATGCTATTAGTTTATTAAATGCTTTCTATAAAGATGACCAACTGAGAGGTTGGGTACTTAAATCTAATTATACTGTTAAGGGAAGAAAATGAGTCGCACAGTTATACCATACAAGATAGGGGATTCGCAGTTTGTAATTGACCAAATTGCAAGATTATATAGTCATCCGCATCTCGCATTTAAAGAATACATCTCAAATAGTATTGACAATAAAACCACTGACTTATTAGAAATTGGCATAGTTGTAAATAAGAAGGATGGGAGAATTATTCTCCAAGATAATGGGCATGGAATTGATATAGAATCTTTAGCTAAAATTCCTACGAGTATTGGATTTTCTTCAAAAAGGGGATTTAAGACATCTATTGGTGAGAAAGGGTTTGGGTTACTTGCATATCCATCAGTGGGTGCTTCGCAATGCCAAGTTTTTACAAGAATTGAAAATGATTCAATGATAAATTATTTGCAGATGATCAAAGGAAAAGATAGTGCAATAGTAGAGCAAAAAAGCCCAAGTGAATTACTTTATGGAGATTTTGCACATGGAACTCAAGTGGTATTGCATGGAATATCAGAGGATTTTATTTCTAGATATTTTACACCGAGTCATATTAAGTCATTAGTATCCTCAACATTTTCACCGTTGTTGAGAAACAATATAGTAAAAGTTAAAGTGGGTTATCTTGGTAAGGGAGAAAAATTAATCCCAATTCAACCACAAGAATATTCAGGCGAACAAGTTTTAGAAGATAAAGTAGAAATAGAATACATAAAAGATGATAAATTGAACAAAGGTATATTAGAATTCTATTTATTTATTAATCCAAAAGGTACATCGGAAAAAGTTAATTATTTTAATAAAGGAGTTCTAGTTCTTAAATCAATTTCTAGTTTAGATGAATTATCAGATCTTCCTTGGAGCAGTGGAAAATTATCAGGGGAAATAAATGAAGATTTTCTGTCACTAATTCCTTCAAGAGAAGCACCAATCAGAGAAGGTGCTAAGTTTAACGCATTTATAGATTTATTAAAAGAGCAGGAAGAATATTTAAATGAAGAAATAAATCGGTTAAAAATACGTGCAACTAGACACAGATGTTCGGAATTTGCCACACAATTTTTAAAAGCAATTGATGCTATCTATAAAGAGTTATCATTCACATCTCCACCACCAAGATCCAGAACATCTTCATCAACAGGTTTTTCAGGAGACTCAACTAAGAATCTCGAGAGTAACATACAGAATAATACTGAACATCAAGATTCAAAGGAAAACAGTTCAGAGAAGCCAATTGGAAACACAATGCGACAGTCATCTGTAAAACAACAAGAAAATGAAAGTGTTGTGAAAATTCCAAGAACTAGAAGAATAATTTCAGCTCTGTATACTCCGCACTTTGACTCTTTTGACTTAGATAAAAATCATTTGAGAAGCGAATTAGATCATACTTATGGCCATGTTCGGATCAATCAGGAGCACGATGATTTTATGGCAGCCCAATCAAATCCTGATAAAAAGGCCTTAGATAGGTATATTGGTTTATTACTAAGTAAAGAAATTGCAATTGGTGAATTATCTAAGAGAACTGAACAAGGAGTAGGTATACCTCATGATGATCATACATTAAGCGAGATGGTAGCTGAAATTTATATAAAAGGACTAAGGAAATTAAATTTAGAATAAGATGACAGTCGGAATTTCTCTTTCAAATGGCTTAGAGTCAATTGTAATTACTGATTCTCAAAGTACATATGGTGAATACAGAGAAAGTGCTTCAAGTAATAAATTAGGTCAATTTAAAAGTTCAAATTATCATGGTGTAATATTTGGAACAGGTTCTGCAAATATTCATCATAGTATCACCAGTAGATTAAATAACTTTGAAGGTGAAAAACTTGATGAATACGTCCAATCCATTAATTCATATTTATTTTCTCAAGAAGAAACTAATTCTGCAAATTATTTAAAGGGTAAAGAAAGAGAAATCCATAGAAAAGCGATAATTATAGTTAATGATGAAGAAAGAAAAAATTTTGTATCACAGCAAACATTAATAGCGTTGAGTGATTATGATAAATTAAAATCTCAAAATCCAACATACTTTGTTTTAGTCGCTTTTGATATTTTATCCAATAAAATAAGAAAATTTGTTATAGATTCAAACATGGTCCCTGAACAATTCCATTCTCATATGGAAATTGGATCTGGTTCTGATGGAGCTAATTTTTATTTTACTACTAAATTGCAGGGCGTGGATACAAGTAAATTGCAACCAGCAGAATTAACATTTTTTGTTTGCAATGCTTATTGCCTCTCCACAATTAATACTGGTGTTGGAGGAACTCCAAAAATAGCATCAGTTAATAAAGATGGGGTACACATAATTTCTGTTGGAAAGACTCGGGCTTTAACCAATTTAAGCGGAGCGTATCTTTCTGAATTTAGGGGTAAAAGACTTTTTGCCCAAAAAACATTGGAGTTCTTTGAGGAAATTTTAAATACAGATTCCCCAAACTATGACAAGATTTCAAAATACATTGGAGTAAGTAAAAATACCTTAATAAGCACAGAAATACCATATAGTAATTGGCAAGAGCGAGCTAATTCAAGTTTATTTAAAGACAAATAAAAAATTTTATAAGGAAAATTAGATTACTCTGGATATGAACCCTTTAGGAATAATAATAAAAATAATAAGAAATTTCTCGGCAGCGATCATATTTTTAGTTGGATTAATTATTTTATTCTCAGGCATAGTACTATCTTTGACAGTCATAGGATTAATAATTGGAGTTCCATTAATAATAATAGGTATTTTTATAGTAATATTGTCAATTTTTGTGAGGGGAGGTAAATTCAAACATACAGGTAATAAAAAACCACAGGTTATTGTATTCTGTAAAAATTGTAAGAATTCAAATACACAAAGTTCTAGATTCTGTTCAAAATGTGGAAAAGAATTATAGTTTAGAATCTTGAAATTTTTCAAGATTATTAATTATCAGTAAACTATATAAATTCTCATAAGACACCACAGTTGTTCAAAAGCTTTATTAATTTTGCTGATATTTACAATAACTATGCCTCAGCCTCATAAACTAACTCCCGAACAAGAAAGAGAAGTAGCTCTAGAATACTTATGTGGTGTTAATAACGATGTGATAAGCAGTAGATATAATGTTAGTAGCGCCACAATTAGACCAAATATTGTTCCTAAACGCTCTCGACATTGGAATGACCCACTAGTAGAACTATATAGGCAAGGGGATCCTATTGACAGAGTTAGAAATTCTGCCCATATATATTTGACTTTTCAACTTCCAAACCGAAAAATAAAACCAACAGGTCTAATTGAAGGTTTAAGAGACAAGCCTGTATTTCAAGCTGTAGACGAAACAATTTACCAACCTGTAATTGAAGAAATCCTTACAACTTTGGCACTTAGGCAATATTTAAAAGATTCAAAAGATCCCTATGATGCTTTTCTAGATTCTGTATTTGAACCTTCTGATAGACCTAAAATGCTTGTTGAACCAGTTTTTACAGAAGCTCTTCATGATAAATATATTTTAGGTAGTAGACTTTCACTAAAAGAAGTTGTTGAAAAAGCAAGATTGCAGATTATTCAAAAAGTAAGAAAAGGAGCACTTGGTTATTCTGAATTAAGAAAACGAGAAATAAACGAAATTCTAGAAACATTAACCCCTAGAGAAAAAAGAATAATTGGAATGAAATTCGAGCTTGATGGTTATGATAGATCATCAACAAAAGTACAAATAGCTAACTCTCTTGGTTTAACCAGAAATACAGTAAGTACAATTGAAGCACGTGCCTATAGAAAACTAAGACATCATACTAGACATCAAAGACTTAAATTTGTAGGTGGATTAATTACTGATTCAGATATTGAAGCGTATAATTCACGACAGCGGGCTGCAGAAGCAGCTACAGCATGGAAGGAAATATTGAGACCAGAACTCACAGAGGAAGTTCTACATGAAATAGTAAGAGGAGATTCGAATTTACAACTTCGACTAAAGGAAATAGAAGTTGAACAAAGAGATTTGGATACTGAAAGACTACAAAATTTAAGGAAAAAAAGTGTGGAAGAATTGGAATTTAGTGTAAGAACTTCAAATGTTTTACGAGAAGCTCGCATTACTACAATTGGTCAGCTTGCAGACAAAACTGATAGTGATTTACTTAAATATCAAGGCTTTGGAAGAAAATGCCTTAGAGAAGTTAGAGACATTTTAAATGAAATGGGTTTGTTTCCAGAGACTCATTAATTCTTATTAATTATAAATTTCGTAAGTTATATAAATTCTCATAAAAGCATTCTTAAAAGGTAACTATGGGCTGTAGTCTGATGATTAAATTATTTTACAAAACATTATTAATTTTTCTCTGTTTATAATTAGATGAATAAAAAATTCAGACATGAATTTGAAAGAGAAGTGTTTCTACAACTTGAGGAAATATTCCCTAATGCAAGAATTGAAATAAACAAAACATTTACATTAGAGAAGTTTAAAATGGAGGTAGACTTAATAATTCACCATGGAAACAAATCTTACGCTATTGAATGCAAAAGTAGCAATAAAAATCAAATTGTAGGCTTATCAAATATTATGTGTAAACTCCGTCAGCTAAAGAAATCTAAATTATTTGACCAAGTTATTTTAATTACAGCCAACGATTTTCCAAAAATTAAGAAAATGAGGTTTGAAAAAAGTGGAATTAAGGTTTTGACTTATTTAGAAATAAATGAAATTGGGATCGAGATTAAAAGAATTTCTTATAGCAATTTAATTAAACAGGTTCTAGGGAAGCACAATTTATCTGTAAGGCAACTAGCGCTTTTATTAGACATGAAAAGTAAAAAAGGAATTTACGAATATGAAAATAATGGAATACCAAAAAGTAAAATTAAGAAATTAGAGAAATTATTGGAACGCTCAGATAGCAGAAAAGTACATTTTGAAGCTTTCAAAAGAAGCATAAATAGTAAAAAGTTATATTATAGATTTTTCAGGGAATCTTTAAATTTAACTCAAGAAAAGTTTTCCCAAAAACTTGGCATTAAGGGTTGGTCTTACGCAGCCTTTGAAGCAGGATTAGAAGATCAAAAATACATCTATGGCATAATTGACAAGAAAATAAATAAAATATGTTTTGATTTGAATATGAATTCAAAAAAATTGGATAGACTTACCATAGAAAGAGTAAAAGAGACTTTAAAAATAGTACGAATAGGAGATAATATAAGTCCTATAGTTGGTTTTAATTTTCCATCAACTTTGAAACTAGGAACAATCTTCGAAAATTCCATAAATCTAAATTCTATATATAAAAACAGTTTTGTTCTGAGAAATGTCATAATTGCCGATCATAATGTAATAAATAAATATGAAGTAGATGCTTTAATAATAAAAGACGATAGTCTCATATTAATCGAATTTAAGAAGAGATTAACTAACTCCGGACGAAAAATAACTAACTTTATTTCAGATTTACTTGAAAGGCAAGATATTCTAAAACCAAATAAGACGTTAATTATTAGCAGTTCGGAACCAACAGAAACAGATTTAAATAGGTTTAGCAAAGCAAATATTGAATATATAAAAATTGGGCTCGTGGTCTAGCGGTTATGATAGATCCTTGAGAGTTCTGTCGAAAGGCAAGCTTGGGAATACGTGGATCTGGTCGCAGGTTCAAATCCTGCCGGGCCCATATCAAAAATTATGTTAATTCTAATCATAAAAGTAAGTATATAGCACAGTAAATAAATAACCTGCAATTGCCAACCATATTATAATTTTATCCCCCAAGTAAATCATTCCCAGAAAACTTAAGAACGCTTGAACCAGAAAAAAACTGAAATGATACCATCCCCCAAAATTGAATTTTCCAAGATAAGGTCTGCTCCAATCATTTAAAGAAGAATAATTCTTTCTATTATAACCCCAGGTAATTGACAATAATAAAGTAAAAAATATTGCGAACCATAGATAACCAGAGTTTTTTGAGATTAGATAAAAAATGCTATAATAAGCTAATGATCCGTTGAGCATTGGAATAAATATAGTATCTCCAATTAGATCAATTTTATTTACTGGAAATTTTTTGAATTTTTGACTTCTATATATTATCTTACTAATAAAGGTGAATATAAACGGTCCAAAAAATAAGCTTAGAAGAATTACATAAATTACATTTTCCATAAGTATTACTTTTAATTCAGAATTTAAAAGATTTACTATATTTTAATCAAATCTCATCATCCATAATCTTTTATCTAGATGAAGTGGATCTGTATAAGCATAACCAACTAAATAAGTATTCTCAGGAGAATTATTGAAATAAATTTTATTTAGGAAAATCATTAGGTCGAGCAAGTAATTACCGACAATCTCATTATTACTTCTAGGTTTAGTCCCCTTAATAATATAATTAATATTAAACTTCTTGAAAAAGTCAACCATTTTAATTAAGTAAGTTTGCACAAAAATATCTTCCTCCTTTTCAATCAATAACGAAGATCCCCCATCAAAAATAGTATCTAAACTTTCTAAATCTAGTTTTAAAGACCTGAGTTTTTTACTTGATTTTAAATAAGCACATATAGTATTTGATATATCTTCTTCTCTCAAATTACTTTTAAATAACATATAGGCATTTCCCATTTAACTAAGGATCTAAGGTATTGAAGCATTGCTTGCTCTGATTTCAGATAATTCATTATTTTCCTTAGATTTAAGGTAGTTTCTATTATCCAAATAAATTTTTACGCTAAATAACATAGCCCAAAAACTGAAAAAAGGGACAACTATTTTGCTCATTTCCCAATTAATATTGTATGTCCAATAATTTACAAATTCTTCCTCGTTTCGAACTTGTACGTCAAATCTACTTAATTCAGAAATTTTATTGTCCAAAACTTTTATACTTTCTTCTAATTTATTTAGTTGCAATAAGCTTGTTTCATTATTGTTCTCTAATGCTCTAGAATATTGTTGCTTAAAATAATCAGAATTTAATTGTTTTTTTTCTTCATAAATAATTTTTAATTGTCTTTCAAATTCCTCATGTGCTTTTACTGGAACACATTGGCTATATGGATTCTTTTTCAGTTTTCTCTCTGCTAAATTATTAAAGTAAAGATTACCAAGAGCAACTGATGATATTGTAGCTGCAAAAATTAAATTTAACATTCGTTTAGATTTTTTGTATTTCTTAATTATTCTATTACATTCAAGAAAATAATTATTAATTTCATTTTGTTCAATACCTTTATTTGGCGACTCGATC
>Ga0209343_10003929_pt1 | contig 18469 bp, 19 predicted proteins | sample RifCSPlowO2_02_FD_184026 | JGI IMG/M metagenome (GOLD analysis project Ga0209343, IMG submission 184026) | Groundwater microbial communities from Rifle, Colorado - Rifle CSP2_plank lowO2_0.2 (SPAdes) (version 2) | ecosystem: Environmental > Aquatic > Deep subsurface > Groundwater | place... | reverse complement strand
TTCCGATCGACTCGACCGAAGCACCGACAGGATCAAACCACCACCCTGTCAGCCCGGCGCATTCTACGCAGCTTTCACTGCTTTGCAACCCCTCTTTTAATTCTAACTTCTTGTTTTAGAATAAGTTTTCCGAGAAGCCTGCGCCGGAAGAGGTGCGCATTATAGGCTCAGCCAATTCTACGTCAACCGCTTATTAAGCTTTTATGAAAACTAGCCATACTCCAGCGCGCAATGGCTCGCTGCACTCGTGAAAGCGAGGCATGCCACAGGAAAGACAACGAACGAATAAGCTAGAAACGACAAAGCCGTTGATGCAGGCGCATCAACGGCTTTGTGTGAACAGGAAGACAGCTAACTACTCGACGCTTTTACGACGGCGTAACTGCAACAGGTATTGAATAGGGCCAGACGCCGCATAAGCCAGGAAGATGATCAACAGAATCCGCGGTGGATCGCTAAATACAACGGCGAAGACCAAGACAACAACCAGGATAGCCACGAAAGGTACGCGCCCCTTCAGGTCGAGATCCTTGAAGCTGTGGTACTTGATATTGCTGACCATAAGCACACCGGCAGCAGCCACCAGGATAGCCACAACAAAGGCCATGTTCGAACCCTTGATACCGAAGTCACTGAAGGCCCAAACCGTACCGGCCACCACGCCTGCCGCCGCCGGACTGGCCAGACCAATAAAGTAGCGCTTATCGGCGCTACCGATCTGCGTATTGAACCGCGCCAGGCGCAATGCAGCCCCAGCGACATAGATAAAGGCGACCATCCAGCCGACCTTACCCAGACTGCCCAGTGCCCATTCGAATGCGAGCAAGGCTGGCGCCACACCAAAGGCCACCATATCGGACAGCGAGTCGTACTCGGCACCGAACGCGCTCTGGGTGTTGGTCAGGCGCGCGACACGGCCATCCAGCCCATCCAGCACCATGGCGACGAACACGGCAGCGGCCGCCACATAGAAGTTGCCGTTCATGGCGTTGATGATGGCGTAGAAGCCAGCAAACAAGTTGGCTGTAGTAAACAGGTTAGGCAACAGATAAATGCCGCGATGACGAACTTTGCGTCCCTCGGCGTCATGCCCCTCCTCTATATGCTCATCGATTGGCAGCAGGCTTTCTGCCTCAGGAGTTGGCTGGGGGTCATCTGGACGTTCGTTCATGAACAATACCTTGCAACGGATTTGGAAATTTCGACAGGCCCTATCGGCAAGGGTTCGCCGGTGCAGCCCATGCAATACTCAGGCTTTATACCAGAAGCTCTGCGGCACCATGAAAAAACGCGGCCGAAGCCGCGTTTTTTTCATAGCAACAAGCCTTAGTTCTTGGCTTTGTCGACGATCTTGTTCGCAGAGATCCACGGCATCATGGAACGCAGCTTCTCACCGACCACTTCAATGCCATGGGCCGCGTTGTTGCGACGGTAGGCAGTCATGGAAGCGTAGTTGGTGGCGCCTTCCTGGATGAACATCTTGGCGTATTCGCCATCCTGAATGCGCTTCAGGGCGTTACGCATGGCAGCACGGGATTCGGCGTTGATCACTTCCGGGCCGGTCACGTACTCGCCGTACTCGGCGTTGTTGGAGATCGAGTAGTTCATGTTGGCGATGCCGCCTTCGTACATGAGGTCGACGATCAACTTCAGCTCGTGCAGGCACTCGAAGTAAGCCATTTCCGGCGCGTAACCGGCGTCGACCAGGGTTTCGAAACCGGCCTTGACCAGCTCAACGCAACCGCCGCAGAGAACAGCCTGCTCGCCGAACAGGTCGGTTTCGGTTTCGTCTTTGAAGGTGGTTTCGATGATGCCGGTACGGCCGCCACCCACGCCGGAGGCGTAGGACAGGGCAACGTTCTTGGCATTGCCGGAGGCGTCTTGGTAGATGGCGATCAGGTCGGGGATGCCGCCGCCCTTGACGAATTCGGAACGCACGGTGTGACCCGGAGCCTTAGGCGCGATCATGATCACGTCGAGGTCGGCACGCGGCACTACCTGATTGTAGTGAATGGCGAAACCGTGGGAGAAGGCCAGGGTCGCGCCCTTCTTCAGGTTCGGCTCGACTTCGTCCTTGTACAGTTTGGACTGGAACTCGTCCGGGGTCAGGATCATCACCAGGTCGGCGGCGGCAACGGCGGAAGCCACATCAGTCACTTTCAGGCCGTGGGCTTCAGCCTTGGCCACAGTGGCGGAGCCTTTACGCAGGCCGACAGTCACATCAACACCGGAATCTTTCAGGTTGCACGCCTGGGCGTGGCCCTGGGAACCGTAACCGATGATGGCGACTTTCTTACCCTGGATGATCGAGAGGTCACAGTCTTTGTCGTAATACACTTTCATGGAAATTCCCCTATTCGGCCCCTTGGGCCATTTCACAAAGGTTAGATGCTGAGTACTTTGTCGCCACGGGCGATGCCGGTGACGCCACTGCGTACGGTTTCCAGGATCGACGCGGTGCCGATCGCCTGAATAAAGCTGTCCAGCTTATCGCTGGTGCCGGCCAGCTGAATGGTGTAGACGCTGGTGTTCACATCGACGATCTGCCCACGGAAGATATCGGTGGTGCGCTTGACCTCGGCGCGCTGGGCGCCGGTGGCCTTGACCTTGACCAACATCAGCTCGCGCTCGACGTGGGCGCTTTCCGACAGGTCGACCAGCTTGACCACCTCGACCAGTTTGTTGAGGTTCTTGGTGATCTGCTCTATCACTTCATCGTGGCCCACGGTGGTCAGGGTCAGACGCGACAGGGTCGGGTCTTCGGTCGGGGCCACGGTCAGGCTTTCGATATTGTAGTTGCGCTGCGAGAACAGACCGACCACGCGGGACAGTGCGCCGGGCTCGTTTTCCAGCAGCAGGGAAATAATGTGTCGCATGATTAGGTACGCTCCGTCTTGCTCAGCCACATATCGCGCATGGCACCGTCTTTGATCTGCATCGGGTAGACGTGCTCACTGGTATCGACCTGGATATCGAGGAACACCAGACGGTCTTTCAGCGCGAACGCCTCTTCCATCTTCGGCTTCAGGTCTTTCAGGTCGGTGATGCGCATGCCGATATGGCCATAGGCCTCGGCCAGTTTGACGAAGTCCGGCAACGACTCCATGTAAGAGTGCGAATGGCGACTACCGTAGTTCATGTCCTGCCACTGACGCACCATGCCCAGCGCGCCATTGTTCAGGTTGACGATCTTCACCGGCAGGTCGTACTGCAGGCAGGTCGACAGCTCCTGAATGTTCATCTGGATGCTGCCTTCACCGGTCACACAGGCGACGTCATCATCTGGAAAGCTCAACTTGACGCCCATGGCCGCCGGAAAACCGAAACCCATGGTGCCCAGGCCGCCGGAGTTGATCCAACGATTAGGCTTGTTGAAGCGGTAGTACTGCGCCGCGAACATCTGATGCTGACCGACGTCGGAGGTGACGAAGGCGTCGCCGTGGGTGACTTCGGCCAGCGTCTCGATCACGGTCTGCGGCTTGATGATGCTGCCGTCGCCCTTGTCGTAAGGGAACATGATACGACCGCCGCGCCATTCCTCGATCTGCTTCCACCAGCTCGACAGCGCCTCTTTATTGAGGTTCTCGCCGATTTCCTTGAGGATCGCGACCATCTCGGTCATCACGCTCTCGACCGGGCCGACTATTGGAATGTCGGCCTTGATGGTCTTGGAGATGGATGCCGGGTCGATATCGACGTGAATAATCTTGGCATTCGGGCAGAACTTGTTCGCACCGTTGATCACCCGATCATCGAAGCGTGCGCCCACAGCGAGTATCACATCGGCGTGGTGCATGGCCAGGTTGGCAGTGTAACTACCGTGCATACCGAGCATGCCGAGGAACTGGCGATCTGTCCCCGGATAACCGCCCAAGCCCATCAGGGTATTGGTCACCGGCAGATTGAGCATCTGCGCCAATTCGGTCAGTGGCGCGGCAGCACCACCCATGATCACGCCGCCGCCGGAGTAGACGATCGGCCGCTTGGCGCTCAGCAGCAACTCGGCCGCCTTGCGGATCTGCCCGGAATGACCGCGCAGCGCCGGGCTGTAGGAACGCAGCTTGACCTTCTTCGGATAGACGTATTCGAACTTCTCGGCCGGATTGGTCATATCCTTCGGAATATCCACGACCACCGGGCCGGGACGGCCGGACTGCGCCAGATAGAAGGCTTTTTTCAATACTTCCGGAATTTCCGAGGCGTGCTTGATCATAAAGCTATGCTTCACGATAGGCCGCGAGATACCGATCATGTCGGTTTCCTGGAAGGCATCGGTACCGACCATGGTGCTCGGCACCTGGCCGGACAACACCACCATCGGGATGGAGTCCATATAGGCGGTGGCAATACCGGTGATGGCATTGGTCGCACCTGGGCCTGAGGTTACCAGTACCACGCCGGCTTTACCGGTAGCACGGGCATAGCCGTCGGCCATATGGGTGGCCGCTTGTTCGTGACGAACCAGGATGTGATTGACTTCCGGTTCCTTGAACAGGGCATCGTAGATATGCAGCAGAGCACCGCCCGGGTACCCATAGATGTTCTTAACGCCTTCGTCACGCAAAAAGCGGACGACCATTTCAGCGCCGGATAAAAGCTCCACGTTGTTCACCTCTAAAACGCCAGAAAACCGTCCATAGGAGGACGGCCTAAGATAGGTTTACTGCCAAGCAGAGCATGAGCGACGGTGGTCGCCGACTACGTCAGCTACTACTGAGCAAGTATTGGGAATTCCCCAAAGTGTTGCGGGGCTTTCCCACCCAGCGCGAGGTAACGCGTTGCGGGTGAAACAGGTCGGCGCGGGTGTGCACCTCATGTCTGCTGAGCTAAAGCCTGCTTGCGGCGGACTCCACTACAGCGAACGTGGAATTGTTCGGATTCGTAACGGCCAAGTCAAGTAATCCGTGATGGATTCTGCAATCTTCTGCTGTGACGCAGCGCAGGATGACGATTCAAGCATTTTGGTTATAGTAGTCAGCAGGTATAGCAGCTCACATAAGGAAACAGCATGCGCCGCATGATTATCACCAGTAGCTTGCTGCTCGCCATGAGCGCAACCGCTATGGCCAGCCAGGTGTACAAATGGGTAGACGCACAAGGCGTCACCCATTTCAGCGCACAACCGCCACAAGGCCAGCAAGCTACCAGCGTCAATACCTCCGTAGCACCGCCAAAGCCCGCGCAACCCGCGGAGCCAAAAACCACACCGACCTTCGAGAGCATTGCCGACCCCGAGCAAGCGGCCATCGATGAGAAGGTCAAACAAGAAGTGGCCGCCAAAGAAGCCGAGCTCAAGAAGTATTGCGAGAACGTACGCACCAACCTGGCGCAACTGGAGAATAATCCGCGCCTGCGCACCGAGGTCGATGGCGAAGTGCGTCGCCTAACCGAAGAAGAGCGTCAGCAGCGCATCGGCGACGCCAAGAAGGCCATCGCCGAAAACTGCAAGTGACCCCGCTCGGCGCGACTCAAGTCGCGCCAATGATCAACCGATCAAACTCCCCTAGCAGCTGGATCAGCCTTCTGGCCTTTTCAGCCTGGCCACCGTACACCTGCTCAGCCATGGGCTGAATGCCGGAAACCTTGGGCAGCGCCGTGCCGGTCTCCAGTAACTGTTTCATGCGCGGCAGGAAGATCCACTGCAGCCACTGTTCGAATGCTAGGGTATCCACGCAGAACGGCTGCTGGCTGGAGAGGGCCTGCGCACTGGGCGCCTGCGCCTCCCACCAACCTTGTACGCGCAACTCCCGCTCGATCAGCAGCAGCTGTTCGGCCACAAGCGGCACACGCGCATCCATCAGAGGCTGACTCGCGCCTGTTCACGGGCCTGGGCGGCACCGACAGGATCGCCCTGACGCTCACGGGCCTGGGCGATCAGGTTCCACAGGCTGGCCTGCAGGGCCGGGCGGCCACTGGCGTAGCTCAAGCCGCGCCGGGCAAACTGCTCGGCCTGGGCCGCATCGCCTTGGGCCAAGCGCACTTCGGCAAGCCGATAGAGCACCTGCGGCTCACGCGGCGCAATGCGCTGGGCACGCTCCAGGCTGGAGGCTGCGCCATTCAAGTCGCCGCCACTCTGCTGTTGCTGGGCCGTGGTCAACAGAGCCAGAACCGGGCCATCCAACTGCTCGTCCAGGGCCAGGCCGCCACGAGGAACACCACTGGGAGCCGGTGCCGGAGCCGCATAGCCGCCTTGGCTCGCCGCACCAGGCGCACTCCAGGGCTGACTGCTGGTGCTGCTTTCAATCGGCGCGCTGCCTGCCGGGAATGACTGAATCGGCGCTGAGCTCATCCCCGCCCCCGGCACCATCACCACCACACCGGAGTCCTCCGGCAGACTCTGTGTCTGAGCCGGCTGAGCACCATAACCGCCCTGCCCCGCCGACTGCTGGCTAGACGCCGAGGAGCCGGCATCGACCACTGGAACCGAGCCGCGGGGCACGCTGGCGCAACCGCCCAGCACGAGCGAAGCCGTTAACGCTGGAATCAACCACTTATTCACTGCACACCCTCTCACTTAATCCAACCAGCCGCGAACCCAATCCATCACCTCATCGACCGGTGCCTGAATGCCACAGGCCGCACCGGCAACTGGTTCGCTACCACGAATATACGGCATCTGCACGGCATTCGGACAACTCGGGTCAGAACCCTGGCCGCTACTGGCATCGATCCAGGCCTGCACTATATTGTCGGGCACCGGCATATCCAGCGGCAGCGGGTCGGCCTTGCGCATAAAGTCCGTCCACACCTGCAGGGCGCCGGTCGCGCCGGTCAAGGGGGTCGGGCCGTTGTCATCGCGCCCGAGCCAGACCACCGCCAGCACATCCTGGCTAAAACCGGCAAACCAGCTGTCGCGCGAGTCGTTACTGGTACCCGTCTTGCCCGCCAGCGCCAGCGAGCGCGGCAACTGGGTGTAGACCGAGCGCCCGGTGCCCTCGAGCATGGTGCGCTGCATGGCGTTCTGCAGCAGGTAGATGGCCCCGCTATCGAAGCGCTGCTGAATCTGGAAGGGATAACGCTTGAGCGGCTCGCCCTCGGCGGTCAGAACGTTGCGGATACCGCGCAACGGCGTGTTGAACCCGCCATTGGCCAGGGTCTGGTACATATTGGCCACGTCCATCGGGCTTAACGCCCCCGCCCCCAGCAGCATCGAGGGATAGGCCGGCCACTTGTGCTCGACGCCCAGCCGCTCGAGGGTTTGCAGCACAGTAGGCACGCCCAGTTCGAGGCCGAGCTTGGCCGTGGACAGGTTGTAGGAGTTGACCAGGCCCTGGTACAGATAAATCGTGCCGTGGGCCTTGCGATCGTAGTTTTGCGGCTTCCAGACCTGGCCATCCTGACCCTTGATGGAGAAGGGCTGGTCTTCCAGCAAACTGGTCAGGCTGTATTGGCTCGGACGTTCCAGGGCGGCCAAGTAGATCGCTGGTTTGATCAGCGAGCCGATGGGCCGCACCGCATCCAGGGCCCGGTTGAACCCGGCGAAACGCGGCTGGCGACTGCCGATCAGCGCCTGCACTTCACCGCTCTCCGGGTTGGTCACCACCATCCCCGCCTCGACCGCATCCACGCCCTTGCGCCCGGACAGGCGTTTCAACGAATCGGCCAAGGCGCTTTCGGCCTTGAGCTGCAGAATAGGATCGAAGCTGGTGAAGATCCGCAGCCCTTCTTCGGTCAGGTCTTGCTCCTGGTAGTCCTCGCGCAGCTGACGCTTGACCAGGTCGAGGAAACCGGGAAACGAGCTGTCCGCCAAACTGCCGCGCGGCGTGACCCCCAGCGGTTTCTGCTTGGCCGCCGCCACTTCCTCGACGCCGACCACGCCCTGCTCGGCCAGCACATCGAGCACCAGATTACGCCTCTCCAGCGCGCGTTCGGGATTACGCCTGGGATTGTAGAAGGTCGGCCCCTTGACCATACCCACCAGCAACGCCACCTGGTCGAGTTTCAGCTCGGACAATGGCTGGCTGAAGAAATACTGGCTGGCCAGACCGAAGCCATGCACCGCGCGCTGGCCGTCCTGACCGAGGAACACCTCATTGAGGTAGGCCTCGAGAATGTCTTCCTTCTTGTAATGCAGCTCCAGCAGCACCGCCATCATGGCTTCGGTGGCCTTGCGCGAGAGGCTGCGCTCGTTAGTCAGGTAGAAGTTTTTCACCAGCTGCTGGGTCAGGGTGCTGCCACCCTGGCGCAGTTGTCCGGCCGTGGCGTTGATCCACACCGCGCGGGCGATGCCCTTGGGCGACACGCCGAAGTGATGGAAGAACTCGCGATCCTCGATCGCCACCAGGGTTTCCACCAGATAGGGCGGCACCTGCTCCAGCTTGATCAGCACCCGATCTTCCTGATGCGCCGGGTACAGCCCGCCGATCAACAGCGGCTCGAGCCGCGCGACCGCCAGGTTGCCGCCACCCGCCTGAGTCAGGCCCGCGACGTAATCGCCGGAGAAGCGCACGCGCACCCGTTGCGACGGCTCGGTGCTTTCATAGAACTGAAAGCCCCGCGAATGTAATTCGATGTTATTGCCGGCCACCGCTACCGCACCCGGCCCGGACACCGTGCTTTCGTGGCGATAGCCCAGGGCATCCAGTTCCTTGAGGAAATCAGCCTTGGCCAGCTTCTGCCCGACGAACAGCTCCAGCGGCCGCGCGTAGACCTTGGCCGGCACTGTCCAGCGCTTGCCGGAGAATTTCTCCTGGACCACGGCATCCAGGTAAACCGCGAAGACGGCCAGCAGCACCAGGCCAACCAGACCCAGTTTGATAAGCCAGCCCAACCAGGGGCGAGAGCCGCCTGAGCGGCGTTTTGAACGGGGGCGAGAAGATCGGGTACGAGTCATGGCGCGGCATTATACGCACTTTGCCTGACCTCAGCAGGCCGGCACAGCGGTTTGCAGACGGCCGTCGAGCGGCCATAATGGCCGCTCTTATTTAGTACGAACGCCAAGGATCGCCCGTGAGCCAAGCCCTGATCGCCGCATTGCAGAACCCGGCCCTCTACCCACACCCGGTGGATGGATTCCAGGTCATCGAAACCCATATTTCCTGGGTACTGCTCACCGGCCCTTACGCCTACAAGATCAAGAAACCTGTCGATTTCGGCTTTCTCAACTTCACTGAGCTGAGCGCCCGCGAGCATTTCTGCCAGGAAGAGCTACGCCTCAACCAGCGCCTGACCCAAGGCCTGTACCTCGAGGTGCTGCCGATCGGTGGCAGCGAAAATGCCCCACAGCTCGGCGGCACTGGCCCGGCCATCGAATACGCGCTGAAGATGCGCCAGTTCCCGCAGAGCCAGCTGCTCAGCGCAGTGCAGGCCCGCGGCGAGCTGAGCGAGGCGCATATCGACGCCCTGGCCAAGCAGATCGCCGACTTCCACGCCCAGACCCCGGCCGTGCCGGCCAGCCACCCGCTGTGCTCGCCCGCCGCCATAGTCGCGCCGATGCGGCAGAACTTCGCCCAGATCCGCCCGCTGCTGAGCGACGCTGCCGACCTGCCACAACTCGACGCCCTGGAGGCCTGGACCGAGGCCAGCTTCGCCCGCCTGGAGCCGCTGCTGGCCGAGCGTGCGGCCAATGGCTCGATTCGCGAATGCCATGGCGACATTCACCTGGGCAACGCCACCCTGCTGGATGACCAGGTGGTGCTGTTCGACTGCATCGAATTCAACGAGCCCTTCCGCTTGATCGACATCGCCTCGGACGCCGCCTTCCTCGCCATGGACCTGGAAGACCGCGGCCTCAAGGCTCACGCCCGACACTTCGTGAATGCCTGGCTGGAGCACAGCGGCGACTATGCGGCGCTGGAACTGCTCAACTTCTATAAGGCCTACCGTGCCCTGGTACGTGCCAAGGTCGCGCTGTTCAGCCTGGCCCATCAAACCGATGCGGTGCAGAAAGCCGTGACCCTGCGCCAGTACCGCAACTACGCCAACCTGGCGGAGAGTTACAGCAGCATTCCTTCGCCTTTCCTGGCCATCACCCATGGGGTATCCGCCGTCGGCAAGAGCCACGTGGCCATGCGCCTGGTCGAAGCCCTGGGGGCCATTCGCCTGCGCTCCGACGTCGAGCGCAAACGCCTGTTCGGCGAGCAGAAAGACGCCGATCTGGGCCAACTGAGTGCCGGCATCTACAGCCATGACGCCAGTGTGGCTACCTATCAGCGCCTGCACCAGCTGGCCGATGTCGCCCTGCATGCAGGCTTCCCGGTGGTGATAGACGCCACCTACCTCAAGCGGGCGCAACGTCAAGCCGCCTGCGACGTGGCCGAGGCCAGCGGCGTACCCTTTCTGATCCTCGACTGCGCCGCCCCCGAGGAAATCATCGCCGGCTGGCTGGAACAGCGCAAAGCCGCCGACCTCGATCCTTCCGATGCCACCCTGGACGTGGTGCATGCCCAGCAGACCAGCCGCGAAGCGCTGAGCGACGAGGAGCTGACCCACAGCAAACGCGTGGACACCCATGAGAGTGCCAGCCTGGACAGCCTGATCGAACGGATTCGTCAGCACCTGCCCGGACTCTAAGCGCATTCGGCCAAGGCGCGAACGACGCGCGCCTTGGCTTCTATACTGGCGTTGAACCCCTCAGTGGAAACGCCCCATGAGCCAGCCGCGCCAACTCGACAATCCGCTGTACCGCCTGATCCACGGCGAAAACATCTCCGCGTTCAACGCCCAGAGACCCAAGGGTGCCGAGGTCGATATGACCGATGGCGACTTTCGCGGCCTGGACTTGCGCGCCCTGGATGCCCAAGGCATCAACTTCACCAACGGCTATTTCCGCGGCGCCGACCTGCGCGGCCTCGACCTGCGCAATAGCCGCCTGGAGGGCGCCAGCCTGGCGCACGCGCAGATTTCCGGCACCTACTTCCCGGTGGAGCTGAGCGCGGACGAGATTCTGATGTCGGTCAATTTCGGCACTCGCCTGCGCTATCGCAGCAAATAAGCATGAGCGACGTCGCCCAACTCTTTGGCGCCCGCGCGGGCGTCTACGCCAGCTTCCGCCCGCACTACCCCGATGCCTTGTTCGCCTGGCTGGCGGCCAATAGCCCCGGGCGGCAACGCGCGCTGGATATCGCCTGCGGTAGCGGCCAGGCCAGCCGGCCACTGCGCCAGCATTTCGCCCAAGTGTTGGGGTGCGATGCCAGCCTCGAACAACTGCGCGCCGCCGCAGACCTCGCCGGCATCGAGCTGTTCGTCGCCAACGCCGAGGCCCAGCCGCTGGCCAGTGCCAGCCTCGACCTGATAGTGGTGGCGCAAGCCCTGCACTGGTTCGCCACCCCGGCATTCTTCAGTGAAGCCGCGCGCCTGCTCAAACCCGGCGGCCTGTTCTGCGCCTGGTGTTACGGCCTGCTGCGCATCGATAGCCCAGTGGACGCGCTGATCGACGAGTTCTACTGGAACACCCTGGGCGGCTACTGGCCAGAAGGCCGGGCCAGTGTCGATGCGGGTTACCGCGATATAACCAACCCCTTCACCCAGGTCAGCCCACCCGCCTGCGCCATCGAGACGACTTGGCGGCTCGACCAGCTACTGGGCTATCTGCGCACCTGGTCGGCAGTCCAGCGCTATGAGCAACAACAGGAACACGACCCGGTGCGCCAATTGCAGCCGGCCCTGCGCCAGGCCTGGGGCGATGTCGATCGGCCACGCTTTGTCCACTGGCCGCTACACTTTCTGGCAGGTACTAGGGGCTGTTGACGTTTCGTCGCGGCCGCTGCGAAACATCAACAGCCCCTAAGCATTACTCCATTAGGCAGCACCGGCCAGCAGCGCAAGGAGGCTTGATGAAGGACGAGTTACAACATATGAAGAATCTCGGAAAGACCTCAGCCCAATGGCTGCACGCCGCCGGCATCCATAGTCCCAACGACCTGCGCCGGCTAGGCGCCGTCAGCGCCTACCGGGCCGTGCGCGCCCGGGGTTTCAGGGTGTCCAAGGTATTGCTCTATGCCATCGAAGGGGCGCTGCTGGATGTGCATTGGAATGAGCTGCCGCCGGCGCACAAGGCCGCATTGAATGGCCAACTCGATGAAGGCGTGCGACACAATAAGAGCTAGCTCACAACCTCCGGCGACAATGATTTACCTGGGGGGCGCTGCCACCTATTGTTTTAGGGACGTTCGTGGGTTTTAGTATGCCCAGCCAGTTCAAGGAAATTCGCTCATGTATTTACTCGGGGAGCAACCGGCTTACGCCGATCAGCTGATCAACCGACTGCAAAGCATCCCCACCCAGCTGCTGGATGGGCTCGCCCCCATAGGCGCGCCCCTGCAACTGGAGCGGGTCGAGGATCTGGCCGAAGTGCTTCCGGGCAATCAGTTGTTCATCATTGAAAATGGCCTGCTGCATGCCGTGGTCGACGAACGCCCCTTGTTCTACCTGCAGGAAGGCGACCTGGTCGGCCTGCGCCAGGGCTTGGAGATGCCCAGCTGCCGCTATAGCAGCGAAGAGTACCTGAGCCTGATTCCCTATTCGCGCAGCGAAGTGTTCAAGCACATCTACGCCAGCGAGCAACGCCAGGAACTCTTTATCCAGTACCTGATCGGCCACACCGCCCTGCTTTCCGACGCCCTGGCGCGCCTGAAGCAGCCGGAAATTCGCCCCTCCACCGGTTTCCAGCACTTTGCCGCGGGGGAGGAGCTGATCCACCAGGGCGATATCGCCGACAACGTCTTTATCATTATCGAAGGTCACGCCGAAGCCTATGTCGACGGGCACAAGGTCGGCGACGTGCAGAAAGACGAGATTTTCGGCGCCATGGCCGTGTTCACCCGGGAGAGACGCAGCGCCACCGTACTGGCCAGCGAACCCTGCACCGTGATGGTGATACCCAAGGAGCAGTTCCTCAGCCTGATGCAAAGCAACCCGCGGATTGCCCACAGCCTGATCGAGAGCATGGCCAAGCGCATCGACCTGCTGAACAAGGAAGTCACCCAGCTGCGCTTCCCCAGCGAAGCTTCCTGAGCGAGCCGCAGGCCGCACAACGAACCCGACCTCGCGTCGGGTTCACTTTTTCAGGGGTTGCCCGGCCATTTCCTGCACGGTTGAGAAAGTTTAAAAAGACCGTTGACATGAAAATGAGAATTGTTATTATTAGCGCAACTGATCGCGAGATCAGCCGATAAGCTTAAGAGACCTTCAGTCGGCCTCTTCAGATTATCTCCTCATCAGGCTAATCACGGTTATTGACCCGGCTCTTGCCGGGTCTTTTTTTATGGCCTGCCATCCCTGGCGGCCACCCTTCGGGCCGTCGCGGGGCGACGTTAAAAACTGCTCCAGGCAATTTTCTTTGTGCCCTGCCATCCATGGCGGTCACCCCTTCGGGGCCATCGCTGCGCAATGTCAAAAATCGCTCCCGGCGATTTTTTACTCGCGAAAAAGATACCCGGCTGTCAGTAATCCACCTGGGCCAACCAGTCCGGCAGGTTGAAGTGCTGGCTCACCCGGCAAATCTTGCCGTCGCGAATCTCGAAGAAGGTCGCGGCGTTGAGCCGGTAAGACTGACCGCAAGCATCCGGCAGGCCATCGTCGGTGGCCAGGTATTCGCCACTCAGGGTGAATTCACAGGCGGCGCGCCGCCCGCTCGGCTCGGTGAGTATCTGCAGATCGTCCAGGCTTTCCCGGTAGCAGCGCTGCATGCGCTGCAGATACTCGGCGAAGGCCTGCCGGCCTTGCTCACGCGGGCCCTGATTGATATCCAGCAGCACATCGTCGCTGAGCAGCGCCAGGCAGGCACGGCTGTCGCGTTCGTTAAGGGCATTGCAGTAGCGGGTCAGCAGCTCGTGGGCAAGGGCCGGCATGGCGCGATCTCCTGGTGAGAAAACCCGCAGACTACCCCGCCAGCCGCTGGAAAATCGGGCTAGGGTCGCAGTTTTGCGCAGTGATCCTGCGCAGGTTGCGCCGGCGTGTACCAGAGGTAATCGGCGGCATAGCCATCGACCGACTCGCCCAGCTCGGCCAGTAGCAGCACCTGGGTGCCTGCCGCCGCGCCCAGATCGGCCAGATGCAGCGGTACGCCGAGGTCGCGGCGCACATGAAAGGCGCCGGCCAACAACAGGCTGGGTTCGGGCGCCGCCAGCATGGCCTCGGCCATCCGCCGGTCGCGCTGCTGCTGCACCACCAGCATGGCCGGCAGCTGGCTTTCCGGCAGCAAATTGCAATGGGACTGGCGAATCTGCGCCAGCAAGGCCGCGCGCACCGGCTCTGCGGCGGCCAGCCCCGCAAGCGCTGGCGCCTGGCTATAGATGCGCCCGATCTCGGCGCGCTCCAGATTGGCCGCCAGCACGGGATAAGGTTGCCTCAGGGCATACTGCAGCAGCGGCCCATACAGCGACCAGGCCCAACCGCGCTGCCAGGCCAGTTCGCCGAGCAGGTCCCGCGGCGACTGACCGGCGGCGATGGCGGCGCGCAGCCTATCGACCCTGGCCTGCTGGTCGGGGTTGAGCATTTCCAGCAGCAGGCTGCCCTGCGCCCGCCGCGTGGCCAAGGCGCGCAGCAACCAGAGTTGCAGGGCATGCTGATCCGGGTTGTCGTGGCGCTCGCCGACCAACACCCGCGGCGCCTTGGCCAGCCGCTCGACCAGCTGCGCCGGCGTCAGCACAGCCCCAGTGCGCAACTCGATAATCCGCCCCAGCTCGGCCTGCTCCAGCCCCACGGGGCTCTGCCAGGCGGGCAACGCCGGCAAGGACGCCTGACAGCCACAGAGCAGCGCCAGCAGCAGGCCCGGCGCGACAAACAGTGAGCGCGGTCGAATAAGAAGACTCATGGCATGGGCAGGCTTCGGCGACCAAGGGTTGGCTGGCAGGATAAGAGGCTGCGCAGCCGGCCGCTAGCCCAACGCATAAGCCTGCCCAGTAGGGCCCGCGCCAAACCGGGCTAAACCAGACCTGGCGCCGCTGGTAGGACGACCCTTCCACTTCTGTGGCAGAACGGGATAATGCCCACCTGTTGTGGAGAACCCTATGTTGCGTTTATGTGCGCCGGATGAGTTGGTCGAAGGCCAGAGCCGGGGCTTCGAAATAGCCGGAGACAAGCTGTTTGCCGTGCGCCGGGACGGCCAGTGCTATGCCTATCGCAACCGCTGCCCGCACCGCGGCATCCCCCTGGAATGGTTGCCGGACCAGTTTCTCGATCACAGCGCCAGCCTGATCCAGTGCGCCACCCACGGCGCGCTGTTTCTGATCGAGTCGGGCGAATGCGTGGCCGGCCCCTGCGCCGGGCAAGCGCTGCAGATGCTGAGCTGTCACGAAGATGGCGACGCCCTCTGGGTCAGGCTCGACGAGCCGGCGCCGCCGCGCGAATAGGCCGCGTCCAGGCCGGCGTCAGGGTGGGCAACGGCGCCGTAGCTGGCATATAGTCCGGGCAAATGCCTGAATGAATCGGCCCATGCACACCATAGAACGGATATACCCCAAGGATCTCGATCCGCTCAGTCAGGATGACCAACACAGCCTGCGCATTCATCTGCAACGTTACGAGTTTGCCGCCGCGCACCTGAGCGGCCAACGGGTGCTGGACATGGCCTGCGGCTGTGGCTACGGCACCGCCCTGTTGGCCGAACGCAACCCGCAGATGCAGGTGCTGGGCGTGGATATAGACCCCGCCGCCATCGCCTATGCGCAGCAGCATTACCGGCTGCCCAACCTGAGCTATCGGTGCGCCGATGCCGAGCAGTTCGCCAGCGAGTGCGGCTTCGACTGCATCGTCAGCCTGGAGACCATCGAGCACCTGCCACGCCCGCAGGCCCTTCTGGCCAACTATGCGCGGCTGCTGGCCGTGGGCGGCAAGGTGATCGCCTCGGTGCCCATCACCCCGACCCTGGATGGCAACCCCCACCACCTGCATGACTTCAGCAAGCGCAGTTTCCATGCGCTGTTTCGCCAGCAGGGCCTGCACGCCCAGCAGCAGCTGGAGCAGATCCAGTGGTGGCAGTGCAAAGCCTTGTTCTCCAAGCAGGCCGATCGGCACAAGCAGCACCGCTCGGCGGGGGTCGGCAACGCCGTGCTGCTGTACTACCGGCGCCACCCGCTGTACCTGTTCAGCCGCCTGTATTCGATGCTGCGTTACGGCTTCAGCAACCGTTATCTAACCTGCGTATTCAGCCGACCGCCGGCATAAGCTCGACCGGGGCGCGGCGATAGATCCAGATCCGCCTGAGCACAGTGGCGAACTGCGCCCACAGGCTGCCGCTGTTGTAGTGCTGGCCATACCGCGCGGCGATCTCGCGCACCTCCACGGCCAAGGCCGCATAGCGGCGCGCCGGCAGGTCGGGAAACAGGTGATGCTCGACCTGGTGGCTCAGGTTGCCCGTCAGAATGTGGAATAGCGGCCCGCCACTCAGGTTGCTGGAACCACGCAACTGACGCAGGTACCAGTGACCGCGACTCTCGCCCAGCACCGACTCCTTGCTGAACACCGCGGCCTGCTCGGTAAAGTGGCCGCAGAAGATCACCACGAAGGTCCACAGGTTGCGCAGCAGGTTGGCCAGCCCATTGCCGGCCACTACCGCCAGGGCGTTGGCGCCGAGCAGCAGGGCCAACAGCGGAAAGAACAGGTAATCCTTGCCCCACTGGCGCAACACCTTGGCGTTGAACTGCTTGATCAGCGGCGCCACCTCGGCGCGACTGAGTTTGCCCTTGTAGACCTGGTCCAGGCGCAGATGCTGGATCGCTATCGAGTACTGGAACAGCACGGCCTGAATAGTCACCCACAGCGGCTGCCAACGGTAGAAGGGCTTCCAGCGCTGTTCGGGAAACAACCGCACCAGGCCGTAACCGACGTCGTCGTCCATACCCAGCACATTGGTCCAGCTGTGGTGCACATGGTTATGGGTATGCCGCCAGAAGTCGCCGGGCCCGGCTATATCCCACTCGTAGCTGCGTCCGGCGAATTCCGGATCGTTCATCCAGTCGTACTGGCCGTGCATGACGTTATGCCCCAGCTCCATGTTCTCGAGAATCTTGCCCAAGCCCAGCAGCGCGGTGCCGAGCAGCCAGGTCGGCGGCAACCAGCCGAGCATCAGCAGCGCCCGCCCGCTCCAGCAGCAGAAGCGCACGGCGGCGCGGATACGGCGGATATAGCGCGCATCGGCTGCGCCCAGGTCGGCCAGCGTGCGCTGACGCAGGGCGTCCAGCTCATGGCCAAAGGCGTCCAGTTCAGCCGTTGTCAGTTCACGGTCAATGCGCATGGGATTTCCTCGGAATTAGAGATCGATTTCCATATCGCTATGGGGCGCGCTGACGCATAGGCGAATTTGCTGCCCCGGCTCGCTGAACAGCGCACCGGAGCGCAGATCGCGCACCACGCCGCTAAGCAGGGTGCAGGTGCAACTGGCGCAGATGCCCTGACGACAGCCATGGGCCGGCTTGAGCCCCTGGGCTTCGGCCTGCTCCAGCAGGCTGCGCTGGTTATCCGCCTCGGCGACCCTATGGCTGCGGGCAAAGCCCAGGCGCACGGCGCGCCGGCTGATATCGGCGCTCGGCGCCGGCGGGGTAAAGGCTTCCACTTGCAGCTCGCCTTGCCCCCGGGCGCCCTGCCACCACTGCTGCACCTGCCCGACAAAACCGGCCGGGCCGCAGGCCAGCACGCTACGCTGCGCCAGCCCGGCGATGCTCTCCAGATGCTCGGCCGCGAAACGCCCGCGCAATTCGGCGCCGTCAGCGGTCGCGCCGCTCAGCGACCAGCGCACCTGCAGATTGGCGTACTGCCCCTGCAAGGCCTGCAGCTCGGCGACAAAGGCGCGCTGGCCCTGCTCGCGCACGTAATGCAACAGGCTGATAGGCGCGCTGCAGCCCTGGGCCAGGGCCGCGCGCAGCAACCCCAGCAGCGGCGTGATACCGCTACCGGCGGCCAATAGCAGCACCCCTGACGCCTGCTCGGGCCAGCTCAGCTCGCCATAGACCGGGCCCAGCTCCAGCAGCTCGCCCACCTCCAGGCGCTCCAGCAGATAGGGCGAAACCCGCCCACCGGGCTGGCGTTTGATCGCAATCTCCAGGCTGCCGTCCGCATGCAGGGCGGTCAGGCTATAGCTGCGGCTTAGGCGCACGCCATTGCGCTGCAGATAGAGCTGCAGATGCTGACCCGGCTGCGCGCCGCCCCAGTTGCCGTTGGCGCGCAGAGTCAGGGCCAGCATATCGTCGGCGACCCACTGCCGCGCCCGCACCTGCGCCATCACCCGGTTCAGGCGCAAGGCCGGATGCAGCAGCGCCAGCCAAGCATCCACATCGCTTTCGCGCAGCCAGCCACGCGCCACCAAGGCGCGCAACGGGCGCAACCACAGCGTGAGTCCACGCATCCAGGCAAAAGGCATCAGGGCCATAATCGTCACCCCAGTGAACAACTGTTCACCAGACTGGCAGAGCAAGCAAACTCAGTCAACAACCGTTCACTCAAATTTATCCAGCAACCTCGGTTCGACGCAGGCGAAGGCCATTTGCTAGAGTGCGGCGCTTATTGATGGAGCCTGCCTTGATTGGAAGCC
>Ga0209343_10003928_pt1 | contig 18475 bp, 19 predicted proteins | sample RifCSPlowO2_02_FD_184026 | JGI IMG/M metagenome (GOLD analysis project Ga0209343, IMG submission 184026) | Groundwater microbial communities from Rifle, Colorado - Rifle CSP2_plank lowO2_0.2 (SPAdes) (version 2) | ecosystem: Environmental > Aquatic > Deep subsurface > Groundwater | place... | reverse complement strand
AGCGTGCATGCGGATGGAAAGTGTGGCAGAAGAAAGATGAAAGAATTGATACTGCATTGTTATGCAAAGGTGTTTGGCATAATCTCATGTTATTGAATTAGAATTTTAGAGGTTTTGTCCCACAGCCACTTTTCAACTGAATTTTAAATATACCATACATGAGGTAAAGTTCTGGATATTCTTGATCTATATAACTGTTCTTCTTCTAGACTATATGTTCTTAATGGTTCGTCATCATAGTCGCTTTCATCACATCCAAAAAATTCCGGGTTGTGTCTAGATATTAACTCAGATTTCCTAGGTCCTAAAATATGTCCAACATAAGCCATGTATATGATGTATATAGAAAAATATTTAAACTTTTCATTGCTAAGATTGATCTTTTTTGTATTTTATAGCGCAGGTTTTTTCTATTCATAATATTCCGGATTAATAAATTTTGCAAGTGCATATATCACTGATTTTTCAAATGACTTTGATCTTGAGACTAAATTATTTGTTAAAATTCCAACAGTGCCTTGCTTTTGTTTTGTATTATGACTGCCAATAAACTTATCCATAACCGGTCCGAGTTCATTGCCATTTCTCAATTCAGACGCTATTTTTTCCGGCAGCAGTAAGCCTCCGCCACCCCCAATTCCAATTTTTCCATTTTTATCTACAGCAGCAACCCAACCAGAAACAATCATACCGTATTTTGTGTCATGAACACAGCCTTCCAAACCTATTCCAATATCAGTATTAGTTTGCTGTAAGGATAACTTTGCCCTGTTTATAGCGCCTTCGATAGCTTCTTCATTCGACATTGGTTGGTTACTTATACCAGAATCAACATCAACTGCAACAATTGTGGCATCATGCCATATCATTTTTATAGCATTCTCAACTGCTGCAACTTTTATGGGATTTTTTGAGCCCACACCTATTTTCATGCTTTAACAATGGAACCAAGAAATATAAATCTTTCATTACACCATTTTAAAACATAAAAAACAATACTTGTAAAATGCTTTACAGCTATAAATAAGTGAGTACGAATTAGATTATAATTATTAAATAATTTATGCAGTATAAATTACACGATTCATAATATTTTAAAGGGGTTGCCAAATGGTTCAGGATAAAAAGACAGCAGAATTTTTTGCTACGCAACAAAGGGATATTTCTGTAAGCGAATTCTTTGAGAAAAACAAACATTTACTCGGTTTTGATAACCCGACAAAAGCTTTGCTTATGGTTGTGAAAGAAGCTGTTGATAATAGCCTAGATGCCTGTGAAGAAGCAAGAATACTTCCTGATATCAAAATTAAAATAAAAACAAAAGACAATGAGGTGTACACAATAAGCGTTGAAGATAACGGACCAGGAATAGTAAAAGAACAAATACCTAAAATTTTCGGCAAATTATTATATGGAAGCAAATTCCACAAACTTTCCCAAAGCCGCGGTCAGCAAGGATTGGGTATAAGCTCTTCTGTTTTGTATAGCCAGCTTACAACCGGACATGCTTCAAGAATTTATTCCAGAACAGGAAGCAGCACTAAAACACACCTGATTCATATGCGACTTGACACCATGAAGAACGAAGCTGAGATTACAAAAGAAGAGATTCTTTCTGAAGGTGATAGAAATTCGATGAAAAATTCCGGTACAAGATTTGAAGCAGATGTGATTGGAAGGTACAGAAAATCCCAGGGTGTAGATGAATATTTAGAACAAACTGCAGTTGCTAATCCGTTTGCAAAAATAGAGTATCAATCACCAGATGGAACTGAACTTAACTTTTCAAGAGCTGTTAATGAACTTCCAAAAGAACCGAAAGAAATGAAACCGCATCCGTATGGTGTTGAACTTGGTATTTTGATGCGAATGCTGAAAAATACAAAAAGCAGAAGCATATCCAATTTTTTGCAGAATGAATTTTCATCTGTCGGCTCCACTAGCGCTAATGAAGTTGTAAAAATATCAAAAATTGATGAGAAAAAATCACCGCATGATTTTGACAGGGATGAATCTGAAAAATTACTAAAAGCCATGCAAAAAGTTAAAATACAGAGACCGCCACTGGATTGCCTATCACCTATTGGCAAAGATGCACTGGAAAAAGGATTAAAAAAATTGTATCCGAATGCAGAATTTATTGTAAGCCATATAAGGCCCCCGGAAGTTTACAGGGGAAATCCATTTATTATAGAAACAGCAATAGTTTATGGCGGCGACCTTCCCAAGGAAGATAGTATAAAAATAATACGCCTTGCTAACAGAGTACCTTTAATGTTTCAGGCTGGGGCCGGGGCTGCTAATGAAGCTATTACAACTACGGCATGGAAGCGCTATGGATTGCAACAAAGCGGAAATGGTATTCCATCCGGGCCTGCTGTAATTATTGTTCATATGTGTTCAACGTGGGTACCTTTTATATCTGAAAGCAAAGAAGCAGTTGCACCATATCCTGAAATTGTCAAAGAAATGAAGCTTGCACTGCAGGATTGTGGTAGGCATCTGGGAATGTATCTGAGAAAACAGCAAAAAGCAAAACAGGAAACAAGAAGACTGCATATTTTTGAAGATTATTTTCCATTATTCATAGAAATCAGCAAGGAATTGGCTGAAATTAAGGATAAAATTGATGTAAGGCCTTTGATTGAGAATGTGATTAACAAAGGTCTTGTAGAAGATAAGGAAATTCCAGGAGAGAAGCAAAGTAGATCAAGTTCGGGTGAAGATTAAACCGATTGAAAAAAAATATAGTTACGCTACAAAATCGTATATTTCAAGAAAGAAAATGAAAGGGTCATAGAAAGGGAATAAATAAATATGCCGAGAAAAGGAAGAGATAATTTCCTTGGAAGTCTACTTCCGAGATCTCGGAAAGAAATAACAATTATAGACTCTTTTCGAAGATAAGAAAAAGAGTAATATGGCAACTAAAGGTTGCTTATTAAAGGATGAGTAGAACGGTAGAGAAGGAATATTCCTTCTCTGCGTAAAGAAAAGGTTGGGAAGTGATTTTATTTCGAAACGCATTGTTGATCAGTTGATGAACATCGGTAAAGATGTAGTCAAAGAAATAAAGCAAAACAAGGTGCCGCATATGAATATACCTATTCGTTCAACGTCTAATATTGTTTATGATGAAAAAAATCTTTGCTATATTCTTGGCAACAGGGAATTTTCAAGATCAGCTGGCAATATTCGTCATATTAAAAAAATGACTCAGCTTGTCAAAGTTGCTGATTTTTCCAAACAGCTTGTCAAAGAAGGAACAAGACATGTGACGAAGAGGGAATTATATTACATTTCAGAGTCATGGGGAGAGAAGCTCAAATTCGATGAGCAGCCTGAATCTGATGAAATCGTAGAAGATATTGAAGCAATGATATCTGAGCCGAGGGAAGCTATTAATATAATTCCGAATCCCAAAGGCTCGATCTATGGTGATATAGCAATGCGCTTCAAAAATCCAAAAGGAAAAATGATGACCGTTAATTGCTTAGATACTGCAGACGGCCAGCAGATCGGACCGAGAATGACAGAAGCTGAATTTGCAAAAACTAGTGCAAACATAATAATTGCAATAGAAACCACAGGCATGTATAACAGGCTAATAGAAGAAAATGCCCATGAAAAATTCAATGCCTTGCTGATAAATCTTGGTGGACAGGCATCCCGCTCTACGAGACGGATAATAAAGCGGCTTAATGAAGAGTTGAAACTGCCTGTTTATATATTTTGCGATGCTGACCCGTTTGGATTGCATATTGCTACTGTTATTATCAGCGGCTCAGCCAAATCCGCGCATGTTAACAAACATCTCTGCACGCCTCGTGCGCAATGGATTGGAGTAACAGCAACTGATATAATTGAATACAAGCTGCGAAGCGACAAATTAAGAGATCTGGATATCAAGAGAATCAAGGAATTGCAAGTTGACCCGAGATATGAGAAGGACAAAAGATTGCAGCAGGAACTAAAGGTTTGGCTAAAAATCGGAAGAAAAGCAGAACAACAGGCTATACTGCGGTATGGTTTTGAATTTGTCGTGGACAAATACCTTCCGGCAAAATTGAAAGAACTGAAGGCACCTGGAATCAGGTAGATTTTAAAATGCCAGAATATGATTTCATAATTCCTGATCAGTATAGAGGGCAAAGAATAAGGATTTTTGATGCAACTTCGATTATTCCGGATAATGAGGTATGTTAGCACTCAGGATTTTGAAATGGAAATTATTACATCCGAATTAATGCATCATTTAAACCGGCTTTTACAACCATCGTTTTATTGAATCACAATCCTACAAAAAATAAAATGGGACGAGCGTGAATTTCATCAACCAATATGAAAAATATATTTTTGCTCTTCATATTTTTTTGAGGGTATTTTCTTTCCTGAACCCCAGGAACTTCTTTCTTTGTTTCAGGAACAAAGTTCCTGAAACTCCAAGACGAGCTCTGCTCGTCGTCAGATTTAAGGGAAAGAAGTGGCTGTTTTGAACACGCGACAGCACGGTTTCAAACCGCAAGACGCTGCAAAGCAGCGTCAATTCGTTTCCGAAATCTTCAGCTTCACATATTGTAAAATTACTTTTATCTTTCACAAATCGTGTGCTCTCCCGGACTGAGCTATCGTCCCAGTTGACAGATGTTGAAAAATTCTGATCAACATCAAGTCACGCCTCGGGTAGGACTTGAACCTACGACCTTCTGGTAACCCTTTTTCCCGCTTCGCTCGAAAAAGCGTTAACGGAAAACTAACAGCCAGACGCTTAAGGCTTTGAATCTACCTGCTAAGCTACCGAGGCTTTATCGGATATTCTTAATTTCAGCTATTATGCTTATAAACTTAAAAATTATTTTAAATCCAGCTGAAGCATAATAATAACATGTACAGCTATACCCCTCCTAAGCCTAAAAAAACAGAGACAGGAAAAAATAATATTTTAAAGAATCTAAAAGACAGAATTCTTTCCAAAAAAATCGAGAATGCAGAAACTGATAAAAGCGTATCTAACAAAAAGGGCCTGTTTATTTTAGTTACGGTTGTTGCAGCTATAATAATTATATTTCTATCAGCTGATGCTATAACTGGCTATGTTACAAGAGTTGAAGTTGTTGAAAAGGAGCTCAACGAAACCCAGATAAAACTTATTCATGAAATAGACCGAAGTGCAGAGTGTTATAACCTTCTTGAAACATGCAGAAACGATTTCGGAGACTGCAAAACCAAGCTGACTAACTGCCAAGGCCTTGAAGAAAAGTATTTAGCCAGCATAAATATGCTTTCAGACAAATTAGACAGCACTGAAAAAAGCATTGAATCGTGTGAATCACAAAAAACTGATATTGATACAAAATTATCCGGATGCATAAATTATACTGAAAGGCTGGAAGCTGATAAAAATGAGATAATTAAAAATTACAGAAATTTTGTATGCTGCATTTCCAAATTGGGATCGCCGGACGTTGAAACACTGTACTGGAAAAATGTAAATAACAGAATAATCTGCAAATCTCAGCAGGATGAAACATTTGAACAGATAAATATTTCGGAATTATCATGCTGAAAATCAAAATTGATGAATGAATTACTAAGAAGTTCAGAATTAACACCACACCTTTTCGGGGTTTTCCCTCTGTTTGATGAATTCCTTTGAAATTACAATGAATCATGTTAGAATTGAAAAGAATCTTGTAAATCTTACTGATATTTTCTTCCGGTCTGGATAGTTATAGGAGGCTCTTCTATAGAAAAGTCAGAAGAAAGTCCTACTTTTTTTTCTCCTTGTTCATCAATAAACCGCGGAACACAACCTGTACAAACTCTCTTTGTGACGGCTCCAATGAATTAAACCAGTTAGTGCTCGATGTTAATGAATATCTCACAAGTTCATAAGCCATAAATTTTTTTTAACAGAAAAGCTTATATTCTTGAAAAAGGCTGTAATATGTTTTCCGTCAACGTTTTTTCTTTACATGTATTATTTCTTTCCGTGCACGCTTTCTATTTCAAAAGCATCGCTTTTGAAACTCCAAGATGTGCTTCGCACATCATCGGATTTTCTAAAGAAAGGGTGCGTTTATAAGCTTTATGCCAAATAAAGTAAATCATGACTGCGGAAAAAACTGATGAAAAAAAACTTCATGCTGAAGGTGTACTGGAAGAAAATAAAGTTGTGATCTGGGAAAATATAGAAGAACTTTATGACAATGGATTTTTTGGCAAAATACTGGACAACAGGCTTGAGCTGGCAATGGCTGAAGCATGTATACTTATCAAACGAGGCAGGCTGACAGTAACCCAGGAAGGCAAAAATATGGAATTTTCTGATTTATTTGAACATGCATGCAAAATGGACAGGAGATTTCCTGAAAGATTTCGGGTTTATGAAGATCTCAGAGAACGAGGACTTGTAGTCAGAACTGGATTAAAATTCGGCTGTGACCACAGAGTTTATGAACGCGGCGTGCAACTAAAGCGCGGTCCAAAATCAGCAAAAGAACATACAAAGTGGATTGTTTATTGCATTCCGGAAGATTATACATGTTCCTTTCAGGAACTTTCGAGATCCGTGAGACTTGCCCATAATATCAGGGCTAAAATGCTCTGGGCTTTGGTTGACAATGAAGGCGATATTACATATTATCAGGTTCTGCGTGTAAAGCCGTAAAAAATCTTTATAAACCGATTTAATAATATTATAGATACAGCAGGTAATATAAAAATATCTTATAAGGAGTGTTTTTATGGTGTATGGAATGATGAGTGGTGGATGGGCATGGAATGCACTATACTTAATTTTGCTTATTGGATTGATAATGCTTGTCTATCTTGGCGTTGCAAAACTCTGGGAAGACGTATTCCCAAAAAAGAGAAGACGATGAACTATCTGATTTTAAATTTTTATTCTTTATGAGATAATTATGGTAATAATAACTGAATATGCTCATGCACGTGCTGGACTGATAGGAAATCCGTCTGATGGTTATTTTGGAAAAACTATTTATTTTACATTTAGTGACCTTAAAGCATATACTGAAACACAGAGAAGTTCGAAAATTGTAATTGTACCGGGCAATGAAGACTGCACAATTTTTAATAATCTGACAGATCTTGCTCTTGACTCTGAATTATATGGCTATTGTGGTGGCATACGATTGTTACGGGCCTGTATAAAGAGATTTGATGATTATTGCTCTGAAAAAGGTGTAGAATTGAGAGACGAGAATTTTACAATAAAATACGGAACATATATACCGCGATGTGTCGGACTAGCTGGAAGTTCTGCTATTATAACAGCATGCCTGAGAGGGCTTATGAAATTTTATGATATAGAAATATGTGAGGAAGATCAGGCAAAGATTGTTTGGGAAACTGAAACAAAGGAACTTAAACTGGCAGCTGGCCTGCAGGACAGGGTAGTGCAGGTAAAACAGGGTCTTGTTTACATGGATTTTACTGATGAAGAAATGGCGAGAAACGGTTATGGAAAGTATGAAGAAATGAATCCTAATTTATTGCCTGATATGTTTATTGCTTTCCGGACAGATTTTGCCGGAGAATCAACTGTTCCGCATACTGATTTGAGAACAAAGTTTATACTTTATTAATGATTAAGAACAATCCATGAATGGGTGGCTGAAATGAAAGAAAAAAATATGAATAACAAACCGCTTGAACGTGTTGAAGAAATTCTTAGAAGTTTGGAAAGCATATCGAGAGACCGGTATAAAGCAGAAATTATAGGAATTTTTGGTTCCTATGTACGAAAAGAGCAAAAAAAGGGCAGCGATATTGATATACTTGTGAAATTCGAGAAAGGCGCTACACTATTTGATTTTATCGGACTTGCAGATTTTCTTGAGCAGAACCTTAAAATAAAGGTAGATATAGTTCCTGTAGATACTATCAGAAAAGAAATCAAGGAACAGGTTCTTAAGGAGGCTATCTACCTATGAAAGATTCACGGCTTTATCTGAAAGATATTCTAGAAGCTATAGAAGCTATTGAAAAATTTATAAAAGATAAGGATTTTGAAACTTTCAGAAAAAATGACATGATATCAAGTGCTGTTATAAGAAAACTTGAAATTATTGGCGAGGCATCCAAAAACATTCCTGATGATATCAGGAAAAAATATCCTGACATGCCATGGAAAGACATGACAGGTATGCGTGACAGGCTTATTCATTTTTATTTTAGTATAAAATATGATATTATCTGGAATACTGTAAAGAATGATATATCCAGAGTCAAACTGCTGATAAAAAGAATTTTAAAAGATATGGAAAAATAGGATGAATGATGGCTATATGGATAATTGCATGGTTTATATGAACATATAAATGCAATTATCATATCGTGAATTGCCACATTTTATGGGACATAAGTTACGCAATTCACAATATATTTATCTCAAAGATTGGGAAGTTAGTGGAAATAAACCCTGCACGCAACTTTCTGCTCTTTGCAGAATTGCTTAATTTCCTTTTCGGTGTTGTTCCAGTAAATGCTCTTTGAAAAGTAAATTTTTCTGTAGTTATCCAGCAATTCCGGATGTTTTTGTCCAAGCCATTTTTCAACAGAATGCCATATTGGTCCGCGTACATTCAGATTTTCAAACATATAGAAATCAGAATATTTTTTGGTTTTTGTAATAATTTCTTTCCAGTTTGTCAGGAATGGTAGGATTGGTCCAATGAAAACATACGTTCTGATGCCTGAATCTTTCAATTTTTTGAGTGCGTTGATCCTGTCTTGAACTGGCGAAGCAAATGGCTCGATTTCTTTTCGCAAATTGTCATTGAGCGTTGTAATTGTGATGCCGACATCACATCTTTTGAATTGCCTGAACAAATCAATATCGTGCAAAACTAAATCAGATTTTGTCAGTACACTTAAGTTTGGCTGCAGTGGAATCAACTTTTCCAGAATTTTTCGAGTGAGTTTGTATTTTCTTTCCAGAGGAAGATATGGATCAGTTACAGAAGAAAGAAAAATTGATTTGCCACAATATTTTGTTGTTTTAGCAGGAATCAGATCCGAGGCATTTATTTTCACATCAACAAACTTACCCCAAGACTCAATGTGTCCAGTGAAACGCTTCATGAAACGAGCATAGCAATACAAACATGAATGCATGCAACCGATATATGGATTTATAACATAATCAGCATCAGGCAGGTTGGATTTGGTGATTATTGATTTTGCACGGATTTCGCGTATTTTCATGATACTATATGACTGATAAAATTAATAAATTTGTAGAAATGTCTTTAACTCGATTGATTTCAATCTGTGCATGACAAAGTTTTTCTTTACCCGGATTCGAAACGTAAGACGCACCTATGAAAATTTTCCAGGTGCGTCATGGTTTTCGGAGGCAAATAAAATCTGGTCCATCTTAAGATGTAAAATATTCACCAATTCTTTAACTCTTTCGGATACTTGACATTCTATTGGACCGATCTTCAATCTTCTTCCTGCTGTTTTCTTATCTCTTTTTCCAGTCTTTCCCTGCTATATCCTTTCATTTTACCTAATTTATGTTCCATTTCATGCTCAATCTTTTTCAGGCTTTCGTGTGCAATTGGCACGAATTTCCAGCCTTCGGATCTGGCAGCAAAAATTCCAAGACTTGTATGAACATCAACTTTAACTTCGTGCAGAATGCGACTGCTTTCTTTCTTATGCTCTGTGAATTTTACTATCATCCTTTTAATTATCAGCCTATTTTTATAGCGATTGGTTATTTGCTCACAGATGCTGTAAATTTTGTTGACGTCTGCTTCATCCTGATTTTCAAGGCCTATAAATTCTATTGGTATATTCGGCATATGTTCATCTCCTGATAACATACTTATAATGATTGCATTTTAATGAATTAATATGTTTTGCTCAACGTGTAATGCTTATAAATTTTGCATGTATTTGTATTGATATGCGTATTTCCAGATTCATATTTATTGTTGCACTGATAGTTGCAGGAGTACTGACTTTAAAAATAGCTGTACATTTTCTGGGTTTTGAATTTATTCAGCTTCACCCGATGTTTTCTGCTGTCACCGGGGGTGTTATTTTTATCATAGGTATATTGTTCGGGGGAACACTGCCTGACTATAAGGAAAGCGAGAAAATACCTGGTGAAATTTCAGTTTCTGTCAAATCTATTTACAAAGACATGAAATTATCTGTTACAGATAAAAAAATGTTTGCATCAATGCACCAGCATCTTAAGGATCTGGTGGGTGCTATGATTGACAATTTCAAAAATAACAGATGGAAACAGCGTGAAATAAATGCAGTATTGGATGCAATTGACGAAGATATTATGAAGTTATCAATGAGAGGAGTACAGATAGGTTTTATAGCAAGAATGCGAAATGAAATAACTAATCTTGAAAGGTTTTCAAACCGTATAGAAACTATCAAAGAAACGTCATTTATGCCTGCTGCAAATACCATTGCCAAAGTTGTAGTAACAATAGTCATCGGAATGCTGATTTTTACTACAATTGAACCATTCTATGTAACCCTGTTTATCCTTGCTGCTGTAAGCTTTCTGCTTATCGGGCTTCTGATGCTGATAAAAGATATTGATGACCCGTTTGAGCCCGGAGACAGATCTGTCGCAGATGTTGACCTGAAGCTTATTTACAAGCTAGAAGACTATCTGAAGAATCATGATAATAAATAATTATAGTAAATATATATTGATTTATGGACGATCCCAGGCATATTATTGAAGTGAAGGAATACGTATGCCCTTTCTGTAATTCCACAAAACAAATTAAGACAAAGGATGTGGTTATCGGCAGCGAACATCATGGTGGTTTCCATGCAGACGAATGGACGTGCCATACATGCGGTTCAGAGAACGGCATTTTCGATGAAATCGAATTTTCACGTCTAAAAAATATGACAATTCAAGAATTATCCAACTTAAATGATTTTGATATTGTTGAATTGTTCCAGTTTGCAGGCAACCTAGTCCAGAAAAAAGAATTCAAAAGAGCGTTGCCTGTATTGAAGCACATACTGTCTCAAGATCCTTATTATGATAAATGTAGACATCTTATAGAAAAAGTTGAAAAGGTGATGGAATTAAAGAACCTTGCCAGAATGGATATGGATATTGGTGAAATCATAAATGCTATAAATGATCACTCTGAAATAACCGAGTACTTTCTTGATATGGATACGGGAAAAATTATATGTGTTTCAGGGATAGAACCTGATAATGAGAAGGAAGAGATTCCGGAAGGTAGCATACCTTTACTAAAAATACCAAGTCATAAAGGCTACAAAAAGATGGAAGAATTTATTGGGTTTGTATATAACAAAGATATGAAAGAAAAACTTATAATAGCTATACAGGGGTCTGGCGCATTTAGCAGATTTAGGTTTGTTTTGGATAACTATACTGGCGACACTGAATACAAGCAGATGTGGCAGGATTTCTATAATCAGTTCGTCTGGCAGGAAGCTATGGATTTTATTATCTTTGCATTGAAGACAAGAACAGAAATAAAACCAAAAGAATTCGTGGAGATAAATGGCATAAAATATCCTGTATGTGTAGAGGAAAAGGATACTAACATATGCTCAGCGAGATTTGTCAATGAAAAATTAATGATAACTATCTCAGCAAGATTGTGCGAGCACGAAAAGAAACGCATAACTGAGAAAATAAAGATGAGACTGAAAACTAAATTGGAGAAACCAAGACAGAAGAAATTTATAGAACCGATCAGAGAATTCAAGAACTGCGACATAATAGACCTTGGCAAAAGAAAGTATGCTGTAAAAATAGATTTTGCAGATAAAAAATCTTCCTCCGGCAGGTTGGTTGGAAATACTATACATCTGATCATTTCAAACAACCTGCATGAAGATATCAAGAAACAACACACATATGACCTGGTAAGAAAGATACTGTCCAGGGAAAGAAAACATTATTTATACCATAAACTAAAAGACCTGAACAAAACATACTTTAATGCTAAGTTTAAGGATGTCAGATGGGCAAGGCAAATGTCACGGTGGGGCAGCTGTTCTGAAAACAAATATATAAACATATCATATAGGCTTCTATTTGCTCCTGAAGATGTGCTGGAATACGTGTGCATTCATGAATTAGCACACCTCATAGAATTCAACCATTCGCAAAGATTCTGGAAGCTGGTTAGCAAGGCAATGCCTGATTACAAGGAAAAAGAAAAGTGGCTTGAAGAAAACTGTGGCGTAATATTTTAATCAGACTTCAAACCAAATATTCTTCACCAGAATTTGTCAGATCTGGAGACTTTTCTTAAAACTCAATTCCCTCCCTGACAGCATTCTTTATTGTCCTATGTTTTTATTATTTTTCCTGCACATTTAAAATGAAGTTATTTTGTGTTGTAAGATTCCTTCCGATTTATGCATGAAATCTGAATAAAGAAAATCTTCAGCATGCACGTACTGAAAGGAATCGCTCAATAGCAATTTTAGAGTGATTCTCCCTTAAAATAATTGCGAAGTTTTGAGACAAGATTTTTTATTTCCACCCGAACCTGTTTCATTGTATCACGATCGCGAATTGTAACTGTGCTGTCTTCAAGTGTCTGATGGTCAATTGTTATTCCAAGTGGCACTCCAATCTCATCTATTCTTCTGTATCTGCGGCCAATCGAACCAGCCTCGTCATAGAAAACCGAGAAACCTTCATCTGAAAGCATGTTCTTTACCTGCTTTGCTTTTTCATCAAGACCTTGTTTTTTCAAAAGCGGAAAGATTCCTGAATCAAATGTGGAAATACGCCTTGGAAATCGCAATACAATTCTATCCGAATCATTTTGTTCATTAATTTCAACGGTGGTTTTTTCTTCGTCACAGAACATACTCAATATTGCGAAAACATTTCTGTCAACACCCATGCTTATCTCCAAAACGTGAGGGATGAATTTTTTTCCTTCGATGTTAATGTTTTGACTCTGTTTTGAAATTTTTTCATGACCAGCCAGGTCATGATCAGTTCTATAATGCAATCCAGCAACTTCCTTGAAACCTATGTCTGGTATATCGAGCTCAATATCAAAATGATATTTATTGTAAAAAGCCCGCTCTTCTTCAGAAAGTTCCCTGAATCTGAATTTTTCTGGAGGAATTTCCATAATATTCGTGTAAAATTCCTGAATTTTTGCAAGATGATAAACATAGAATTTTGGAATCTTTATTTTTTCAACCACTTCAATTGCCGGCATTTCCATTATTTTATTTTGTCCGCGGTTTTTGACTAAAAATAATCTAAGTTTTGTATTTTTTATTTCATCAAATTTTGGATGTTCGTTGATTGTGTCCGGATCAAAAAATATCTGTAGTTCAGCCTGGGTAAATTCGCGCATGCGTATCAGGGCATTTCTCGGAGAAATTTCATTTCTGAATGCCTTTCCTATAATAGCAAGACCCAGCGGCAATTTTCTTCTCAAAATATGAAATTCCTGCAGGAAATTAACATATGCTCCCTGTGCTGTCTCCGGCGACAGATAACACTGCCTTGCGTCTTTTCCTGTGCCAACTTTAACCGGAAACATCAAATTCAGTTCTCCGACCTCAGATAATTCGCCTTTACACTTGGAACATCTGATATTGTGTTTCTTAATTAATTTCAGAATATCTTCAGATGATATTCCTTCAAATGTTTCATGCAGTCTGTCTTCAAGAATGTGGTCAGCTCTTTCTGAAAATCCGCATTTTTTGCATTTGGCAATAGGATCAACAAAAGATGCTAAATGACCACTGGCTTGAAAAACTTCTTCTGTCATTGTCTGGCATGGCTGGATTTCATAATAATTTTCGTCTAATCTTATGAAAAAATTTCTCCACTGATTTTCCCATTTTTTTTTGACCATAAAGCCAAGATGTGCATAATCATAGAAACCGGATATTCCTCCATATAATTCCGAACTTCTCCAAAAAAAACCTCTGCGTTTTGCCAGGTCTTCAATATCAATAGCCATAATAAATTGATGTTTGGCAGGTTTTTAATTCTTTTTATTTCATAGAACTATGAATAACGATATTATATAATTTAAATACTTTTCGATAGTAAATGATGTGTGTATAGTGATCTAAATTATAAATTTTGAGATGATTAGAGGGTGACATAAATGGTAAGATTAACTGATAGGGATATTATTGCAATGGCCAAAGGATATTTTACACACGATGAGTGGACATTATCCGATATTGCAGAAGCAAATGGTATTTCAATCAAAGCTTTAGCTACAAGAATAAAAGTTGCTGTGAATGATGGTTTAGTAGATGATTATACTTTAGAAGATTATAATAGCATATCCCGTGAAAAAAATGAAAGTGTAAACCCAATTTTGGATGTTGAGGCTGTTAGAATAACTGAACGATTTTTAAAAGGAGAACGACAGACAACAATAGCTGATGATTTTCCGGTTTCGGATACAACAATAAGACGTATTATTATAAATACTATAGAACGCGGATTGATTTCCGGAGTTACCATGGAAGATTATAAACAAAAGGTTGATGAAAATGATCAGGAAAAATATCATCGTAGAAGTTTTTCAAAACGATAGAATTCAAAACAAAGCGTTTTTATGTTTTATTTGTGATAAAATAGTATGTATATTAAAATAATAGTATTTGCGATTTTTTCTATACTTTTAATACATATAGCTTCAGCTGTATCAATCAACATACCTGCTGTACGGGAAGGTTCAGATAGTGGTGTACTAGCTACATTAGATGTAGAATTAAAGCCAGGAACCGGCAAAGTTTATGTTGATACACTGCCGCTTACAAAAATAGATACACAGGGCTCTGCTAGAATATCCAAGAAAGCAGTAGAGCAGGTTTTAAATACTGATCTAAGTGGGTATGATATTTTTTATACAATCAGATCTGATGCAAATATTGTCGGAGGACCTAGTGCAGGAAGTTCAATGGCAATTGCACTGATGGCTGAATATCTAAATCTACCTGTTAAAGAAGGAATATCATTAACAGGAACCATAAATCCAGATGGCTCAATAGGACCTATTGGAGGTGTCAGAGAAAAAGCAATAGCTGTAAAAAGCATAAACGAAACAACACTAATTGTACCAAAAGGTCAGACTATAAACACCAGCGATATAGGAATTGCTGTAATAGAAATGGGAAGCCTTGAAGAAATTGCTGATTATGTTCTTGGTTACAAAGCAGAATATCCTGAATTAGAAATTATAAAAGATGATAAACTGCAAATGGTTATGAAAAATATTTCAGAAGGTTTTATTGAAAGAACAGAAGAACTTTCAAAATATAACCTGAAAAATGAAGACCTTCGTGACAAATGGGATGAATTTGAAGGGATTTACAATGAAGCTAAATATCTTCATAAAAATGGTATGTATTATGTTTCTGCAAGCAGATCGTTTTCTGCGTCAATTGGCTTTTCTTATCTCAAAAACAGGGAAATTATAACTGATATTGAACCTGTGCTTGAAAATCTTCGCACCGAAAAGATCCAAACAGAAAATTTGCTTCAGGAGTCATATAAAACAGCGGATGCTGTAGAAGATATTGAAGTTATTTTAGCTGCTGAAGAAAGATTAGGAGATGCTGATGCGCATCTTAAAAAAGCATGGAAATATTTTTATAACAATGAGCTTGAACCAGCATTCTATGAAATGAGCTATGCTCAAGAACGGTTAAAAACCATTTCTCTGTGGCTGAATTTAATGAATTATTATCTCGGAAAAAACCTGACAGGTATAGAAAGCAAAATTAAAAATCTGGCTGAAATCCAGATAAAAGAAGCTGCTACTGCTATTGTTTATGCACAAACACTGGAAATCGATACTAAAGATCAGGAAGCTCTGCTTGACCAGTCACAGGATGAATACAATAAAGAGAAATATGGTGCGAGCTTATTCCGAGCTGCAGTCAGTCAGGCACAGACAGAATCTCTAATGGAAAGCTTTGGAAATGACATAAAAGAAAAATCCAATCGCCTTGAGTATCAGGCAACAGAAGAAATAAGATCAGCGCAAATGCAAGGCATAACACCAGTTATGGCAATAAGTTATTTTGAATATGGAAAATGGTTTCAGGAAAAAGATGATGTTTCCAGCTTGGTTTATTTTAATTATGCTAAAGTATTTGCACAGACAAGCTCTTCAATGCACAAGTCAGCTGATAATATTATTATAAACAGGAATTCAGGCATCCAAATGGATAATAAAAATCAAGAGTATGTTTTTTCAATCAATGACACAATTATTATTTTAGTCATGGTCATGATAATCGGAATTGTTGCAGGATTGCTTGTTCGGAAGTGCCAGTAGAGAGGCCATATTTATATATCAAAAACAATTAACATCTTTTACAGAAATGAATTATTTTCTCCCTGATAATTCTTTTTCAACGTCGTCTACGAACTTTTTTACATCAAATGCATTTGAAAATACAGAATCGTATATTTGCCTTATGGAAGATAAGTCATCAGACATAAAATGTATAAAGCCTGTCATATCTGTATGAGCGGGAGATGCAAAACCCATCAACCATTCTTTTTTTCCGATTGCTTGTGCTAATACTGAAGTAACTGGAGCGTGTCTCAATTTCAGTTTTGAAATTTTCATAAGTTTCTTAAGATTTTTAACAGCTTCTAAATCACTCTCCTCGATAATTATTTTTTTCGTTAGTTCAGTGGAAAACAAATACTTGGTTTCATATCCTTCTTTGGTAAATCTTTCCTTTAATGCCTTGACATACTTTTTTCTTATTTCGGACATGTTTTTTTCTTTTGTCAAAATCAGTGCAGGAGTTTTTGAAGATAAATACAACGTTTTGCTTTCTTTACACATTCTTATCAGATGTTCGTAAAATTCTTCAGGTGTTTTGTACATTCTTATTTTGGCTATTGTCATATTTGGCACATTATTTATTTTATATGATTTACACAAACCTTCAAAAAAAAGTTTTTTATCTGTTATCCACCCAACATTGAGTTTATACTGGTTATTATCTCTAATTATTATATTGTCTTTAACCAATTCCTTCAAAGCTTGATGCACGGCCTGATAGGAAACTTGCCTTCTTTTTATTACAACATTAAAAATCCGTTTAGTTCCTATAGGCCAATGTTCCGCTAAAATATGGATGACCTCATCTTTTAAAGGCATATAGATATATCGTCGTGGAATATATAAAAAACTTTTAAACCGTTCGGTTGAGTAAAAGTAAACCATAGGTATTTCCCTTTCGCTATTGTATGAATATTATGGTTCGGGAAATATCAAAGTTTAATGTAATTGTACCAGAAGGTCAGGAAGATTATCATGAACTGGTTTATAATACGTTTACAGGTTCAATTACAAGAGTCAATCACCCATTAGCAGAAGTATTGAAGAATCGAAGTTCGTCTGTTTTTAAATTCCCGGAATTCAGGCTTTTATCAGAGTGTCTTGAAAATCAAGGAATACTGATTCAACCTGATTTTGATGAATTAAAAGAATATGAAAAAATGCATCAAAGATGGAAAGAAGGAAGAGAAAACGTTGAAGTTAATGCTCTATTAACTTATGACTGTAATTTTGAATGCCCATATTGCTATCAGGGAAGGGGTGAGGATGGTTATAAAATTCATGGATATAAGTATATGAGTCCGGAATTGTTGGGTTTAACTACTGATTTCATTAAAAGAACTCTGGTTGAGCGGGGTGCTAGAAAGATAGAACTCGTTCTATATGGAGGAGAACCATTTTTACCAGTTGCAAAACAAATGGGTAGAAAATTAGCTGATGATATTTCAAGGTGGACAGAAGAGAATGATGTATCATTCAGTTTGCATGTTTTGAGTAATGGAAGTCTTATGAGTGATGATGATATTGAATGGCTTTCTGGCTATAAAGCAAGATTACAGATTCCCATTGACGGCAGTCCTGAAATGCATGATAAATATAGATTTTATAAAGAAAATAGAAAGGGGTCTTTTGAAAATGTGGCTAGAGTTCTATCTTTAACTAAAGGATCTGGTATAGAAACTCACATAAGAATAAGTTTAACTGACGAAACGTATCCTACAATGGAAAATTTACTCGGTGAACTTAGGTTAAGAGGGCTTAATCACGTATATCCAGATTTTTGTTACATAACTGCGTTTACAGAAGCTTGTTCGGATTTCGAGAGTCACACACTTTCTGATTTACAGTTATTTAAAATTATGCCTGAATTATGGAGAAAGGCACATGCAAATGGTTTTCCTTTAGATATTAGGCCACGAGTTCAGCCATTGCCATGCAGTAGTGTTGCCGATGGTTCTTATCTTATAGATCCTTTTGGAGAAGTTTATAAATGCTGGGAACTTGTTGGCTTAAAAGAACATTCGGTTGGCAGAATCAAGTAAGCTGACTCGCTTCGCTCGTCAGCTAATTTTTTAACTGACTTTTGTTCATGTTATTTTTTATTAGAGCTTCTG
>Ga0209343_10003926_pt1 | contig 18482 bp, 17 predicted proteins | sample RifCSPlowO2_02_FD_184026 | JGI IMG/M metagenome (GOLD analysis project Ga0209343, IMG submission 184026) | Groundwater microbial communities from Rifle, Colorado - Rifle CSP2_plank lowO2_0.2 (SPAdes) (version 2) | ecosystem: Environmental > Aquatic > Deep subsurface > Groundwater | place... | reverse complement strand
CCCGTTCCTGCCAGGTGGGCGGCGGGCCGCGCGCACCCGGACGGAGCCCAGCCGCACCGGGGTAAGCGAACGCGTGCCGCGTGGTCCGGGCGAGCCCTCCCGCCCGCGGCTGGCGGCCCGGCGCCACGCGCGACCGGGCTTGACATGACGTCGAGAACGGCACACTAGGGGGACCGTCATGGACCGCTTGTTGTTCGTCGTGGCGCAGGAGCGGCGCGAGCTCTACGAGGCCCTGAAGCAGGCGCTCCGCACGGAGCGCGGCGTCGACGTGGTGCTGGACCGTCGCGTCAGGAAGCGCCGCGGGCGGGACGAGCCGCCCGCCGCCGAGCGCCGTCGATTCGCCCGGCGGGCGCGGGGCCTGGAGGACCTGGAGATCCGCTCCCGCGGCTGGACGGTCGTGCGTCTGCCGTAGGAGACGTATCGAACACTCGGCATTGACGGCGCCGGTCGCCGGCCGGACGCTCTCCACGTGCAACTCGCGGAGATGCTCGTCGCCGTCGCGCTCCTCGGCCTCACCCTCAGCGGCACTCTCGCCGCCCTCGAGTCCGGCCGTCGGGCCTACGCTGTCGGCGCCGCCCGCGCCGAGTCGCAGCAGGGGGCGCGCGTCGCGCTCGACCGCCTGGCGCGCGAGCTCCGAGGAGCGGGCGCCGGACCGTTCCCCTTCGTCGCGATCTCGGTGGCCGAGCGCGAGCGCGTGGTGTTCCATCGCGATCTCGACGGTGACGGCGTCACCACGGCGCGCGGTGAGACGGTCACGTGGACGCTCGACGGCACCGTGCTCCGCCGCGATGCCGGTGGCGGCGCCCAGCCCGTGGCCCGCGGCGCGACGCGGTTCGTCCTCGAGTACCTCGACGGCGCCGGTCAGCCGACGGTGGTGCCCGGAGACGTGCGCAGCATCGCGGTCACGCTGACCGCCGAGGCGGGCAGGGGCGCCGAGCGGGCCGGGGCGACCTTTTCCACCGAGGTGCGCCTGCGGAATCGCTGAGCGGCGCGGTACACTCCACGCCATGACGCGCGTACGGCGCTCCATGCTCGCCATCGGGCTCGCCGGGTCGATCGCTGCCTGCCAGACGGTCCCCTACACGGGGCGCAGCCAGATCATGCTGCTGCCCGAGACGGCCGAGTTGCAGATGGGACTGGACTCCTACCAGGAGGTCCTCAAGAAGTCACAGCTCTCGCGCGACGCGGCGGTCGTGGAGCAGGTACGGCGCGTGGGGCAGCGGATCGCCGCTGCGACGGGACGCAACGACTACCGCTGGGAGTTCAATGCCATCGAGGACAAGCAGGCGAATGCCTTCTGCCTGCCCGGCGGCAAGGTCGCGGTCTACACCGGGATCCTGCCGATCACCCGCGACGACGCCGGGCTGGCCGCCGTCCTCGGCCACGAGGTGGCCCACGCGATCGCCCGGCACGGAGGCGAGCGGGTCAGCCAGAGCCTCCTCGTCCAGACGGGGCTCGCCGCCACCCAGGCGGCGATGACCCGGCGCGATCCGCGGACCGTCCAGACGGTCACCGCGCTGCTCGGGGCGGGGGCGACGGTCGGCCTCCTCCTGCCGTGGAGCCGCAACCAGGAGTCCGAGGCGGACCACCTCGGCCTCATCTTCATGGCCAAGGCTGGGTATCATCCGTCGGCTGCGAGAGATCTATGGGTGAGGATGGCCGAGGCGGCGCGCGGGCGCCAGCGCCCGCCCGAGTTCCTCTCGACGCACCCCGCTGAGGCGACGCGCATCCGGCAGATCGAGGCCTGGATCCCCGAAGCCCTCCGCTACTACCAGCCTCGCTGACCGGCCCGCCGGGCTCCCCGGGGCACCATCCAGGGGGTTTCCGGGGCGCCTCTTCCCCCACAGGTGGTCACAGCCGCCGGGTGAGCCGAATCCATCGGAAAATCCTGTGTTTTCCCTTGACACAACCTTCTCGGTGACGCTAATCTCGCCAACCAAGTGGGGCATAGTGGGATGAAATAAAACCTGGCCCCACGACATGACATGTTCATAGGGCGATATCAGCACACGGTGGATCCGAAGGGCCGGTTGAGCATCCCGGCGCGCTACCGGGATGCGCTGGCGCAGTACGAGGGCGGCCTGATCGTCGTGTCGAACGGCCAGGCCCTCGAGGTGTATCCGTACCCCGAGTGGGAGCGCCTCGTCGCGGCGATCAACGAGCAGTCGCGCTTCGACGCCGGGGTGCGCACGCTCGGGCGCCTCTACGTGTCGCGGGCCAAGGAGGTCGAGCTCGACGGCGCCGGCCGCGTGCTCCTGCCGCCCGACACGCGCGAGCAGGCCGGCCTCACGAAGGAGGTCACGCTGGTCGGCATCGGCCGGGAGTTCTTCGAGGTCTGGGATCGCGCGCGCTTCGCCGAGTACGAGCGCGCGCACGGCGACGGGATCGAGTCGGGCTTCGAGCGATTGTCGCAGCTGGGAGTGAAGTAGTTCACCTCCCGGTGCTCGTCGACGAGGTCGCGTTCCTCCTGCGACCGCGCGGCGCGGGCTGGGTGATCGACGGGACGGTGGGAATGGGCGGTCACGCGGAGGCGATCCTGGGCGGGAGCGGCCCGGACGTCCGGCTCCTCGGTCTCGACGTGGACCCCGAGGCGCTGGCGCGCGCGGGCGCGCGCCTGGCACCGTTCGGCGACCGCGTGCGCCTGGCCCGGGAGAGCTTCCGGCACCTCGGGCGCGCGGCGGCGGCCCACGGCCTCGACGAGGCGCGCGCCATCCTGCTCGACCTCGGCATCTCGTCGTGGCAGCTCGAGGCCTCCGGGCGCGGCTTCTCCTTCCAGACCGACGAGCCGCTCGACATGCGGCTCGACCCCGACGCCCGCGAGACGGCCGCGGCGCTCGCGAACCGCCTCCCCGAGCCCGAGCTGGCCCGGATCATCTTCGAGTACGGCGAGGAGCCCCACGCGCGTCGCATCGCGCGCGCGATCGTCCGGCGCCGCCCGCTCGCGACCACGGCCGACCTCGTCGCGGCAGTCCGGAGCGCGGTGCCGCGCGCGGCCTGGCCCCGACGGATCCACGTCGCGACGCGAACGTTCCAGGCCTTGCGGATGGCCGTCAACGACGAACCCGGAGCGCTCCGCCAGGCGCTTCACGAGGCGCCAGAGCTGCTCGCCCGCGGCGGCCGGCTCGGCGTCGTGTCCTTCCATTCGGGCGAAGATCGCATCGTGAAGCGGACGTTCCGAGATCTCCGGCCGGCGGGATTCGCCGAGCTCGAGCCGTCGCCCTGTGCGCCCACGGACGACGAGGTGCGGGCCAATCCCCGCGCCAGGAGCGCCAAGCTGCGCGTGCTGGAGCGGCTCCGGTGACGAAGCCACAGCGACTCTATCGTGACCACGATCCCCGCGTCCGGCGCTTGCTCGCCAGAGCGCTCGGCTGCGCGGCCCTGGTCGTGCTGAGCGCGCTCGCCGCCGCCGGCGCGCGCGTGCAGCAGGTGCACCTCGCGTACCGTCTCGACGCGCTGCACGGCGAGCACGACCGCCTCGGGGGCGTGATCCGGCAGCTCGAGATCGAGGTGGCGACCCTCCGCTCGCCGGGGCGGCTCGACTCCCGCGCGCGGCAACTCGGGATGACGAGCCCGGCGCAGGATCAGATCCGCCTCGCCCGCGAGTACGTCCCCGGCGGCACCGGACTGGCGGCCGACCTGAGTCTGCGGGCCGACGCGGGCGGCACGCCGGGCTCGAGGACACGCCGCGCGCCGTGACGGACCAGGGCGTCCGCAGCCGGGTCCTGATTCTCGCGGTGGTCCTGGCCGTGGCGTTCGGGGGCCTCGGCGGTCGCCTCGGCTGGCTGATGCTCGTCGAGCGCGGCGAGCTCGCGCAACTGGCGGAGCGCCAGTACTCGCGCACCATCGCGCTGCACGCCCAGCGCGGGCCGATCGTCGACCGGCGAGGGGCGCCGCTCGCCACCTCGACGGAGGCCGAGTCTCTCTTCGCCCAGGCGCGCGGCGTCGGCGATCCGGTGCGGGTCGCCGCGCGCGTGGCGCCGCTCATCGGCCTCCCGGAAGCCGAGATCCACGCCGCGCTCACCGGCTCACGGACGTTCGTCTGGCTCCGGCGGAAGCTCCCGCCCGCCGTCGCCGAGCGGGTGCGGGCCCTGCGCGAGCCGGGCCTCGGGTTCGTGTCCGAGCCGCTGCGCCTGTATCCGAACCGCGAGCTCGCGGCGCAGGTCCTGGGGTTCGAGGGCGTCGAGACCGGACTCGAGGGCGTCGAGCGGGCGTTCGAGGAGGAGCTCGCCGGCATCCCCGGCAAGGCGATCGTCGGGCGCGACGCGCTCGGCCGGGAGGTGGCCGCGCCCCACGTGCTGAAGCGCCCCGCCCCCGGACATGGCCTGATGCTGACGCTGGACCGGACCATCCAGTACATCGCCGAGCGGGAGATCGACGCGGCGCAGCGTCGCACGGACGCCCGGGCCGCGATGGCCGTCGTGCTGGAACCCCGCACCGGCGACGTGCTCGCGCTCGCGATCCGTCCGACCTTCAACCCGAACACGTTCCTCGACGTCCCGTCGCGAGACCGCTGGCGCAACCTCGCGATCACGGATCCGTTCGAGCCGGGCTCGACGTTCAAGGTGATCCTGGCCGCCGCGGCGCTCGAGGAGGGTGTGGTGCGGCCCGAGGACCGGATCAACGGCGAGGGCGGCGCGATCACGGTCGCGGGAACCACGATCCGCGACTGGAAGAAGTACGGCTGGCTCACCTTCGCCGAGGTGCTGCAGAACTCCTCGAACGTGGGGGCGATCAAGGTCGGTCTCGCCCTCGGCCGCGACCGCTACCACCGGTACATCACCGCGTTCGGCTTCGGCGCGCCGACCGAGGTCGGTCTGCTCGGGGAGAGCCGGGGACTCCTGCGCGAGCCGCGGCGGTGGTCGATGCTCTCGCTGCCGACGATGTCGATCGGCCAGGAGATCTCCGTCACGGCACTGCAGCTCGTCGCGGCCGTCGGGGCGATCGCCAACGACGGCACGCTGATGCAGCCCCGCCTCCTGCGCGCGACGTTCGACGCGGACGGCACGGAGCTCCGGCGCGTCGAGCCGCGGCGGGTGCGCCAGGTGGTCTCCCCGGAGACGGCCCAGACCCTGACGCGGCTGCTCGTGCGCGTCGTGGAGCAGGGGACCGGGCACAATGCCGCGATCCCGGGGTACGAGGTCGCTGGCAAGACGGGGACCGCGCAGAAGCTCGATCCGACGACGCGGCGCTACTCGCATGCGCCCGGGGTGCTGTCGTTCGTCGGCTTCGCGCCGGCCGACGACCCCCGGTTCGTGATGCTCGTGCTGCTCGACGAGCCGCGGAACGAGAAGTGGGGCAGCGAGGCGGCCGCCCCGGTCTTCGCCGCGATCGGCCGGGAGATCCTGCGCTATCTCGAGGTCCCGCCGCGGGACGCCCAGCCGGTCCAGATCGTCGCCGGCCAGCCGGCCGAGTCCAGGCTCGGCTCGGCGGTGCGACTCGTGAGCACGGCGCCCGCGGGCGGCGGCCCGGAGGGCCTCGTGCCCGACCTCGGCGGGCTGACGCTCCGTCAGGCCCTCGCGACCCTCGCCGCGCTCCGCCTCGAAGTCCGCATCGGAGGCCAGGGGCGCGTGGTCGGCCAGATTCCGGCGCCCGGAACGCCGCTCGCGCCGGGGATGGTCGTGAGCCTCAGGCTCAGGAGCGGGGCCGTCCGCCCATGACAGCCCAGGGCCGTGGACGAGACGGAGCGTGACATGCCCGTGACGGAGCTGCTCGCGGCGCTGCCGGTCAAGCGCGTGGTGGGCGATCCGCCCCCCGCGGTCACGTCGCTCACCGCCGACTCGCGCCGCGTTCGGCCGGGCTCCTGCTTCGTCGCGATCGCCGGCCTCCGGCAGGACGCCCGCCGGTTCGTCCCGGAGGCCGTGGCGCGCGGCGCGACGCTCGTCGTCACCGAGGGCGAGCCCCGCGGCGACGTGGCGGTGGCGCAGGTGCTCGTGCCCTCGGCCCGCGCGTCGCTCGCGCGGCTGGCCGACGCCTGGTACGGCCACCCCTCGCGCGACCTCACGCTCGTGGGCATCACCGGCACGAACGGCAAGACGACGACCTCGTACCTGGTGGAAGCGCTGCTGCGGGCGCGAGGGCTCGCGACGGGCGTGATCGGCACCGTGCACTACGTCGTCGGCGCCGAGCGCCGCCCCGCCGGCCAGACGACGCCGGAGGCGCTCGAGCTCCAGGGGATGCTCGCGGAGATGCGCGCCGCCGGAGTCCGCGGCGTCGCCATGGAGGTCTCCTCGCACGCCCTGGCGCTCTCGCGCGTCGACGGGCTCGCTTTCGACGTCGCGGTGTTCACCAACCTGACCCAGGACCACCTGGACTTCCACGGCACCCTGCAGAGCTACGGGCTCGCGAAGCGGCGTCTCTTCGAGCTCACCGCGGCCTCGCCGAAGGCCGGACGCGCGGCCGTCATCAACGCGGACGATCCCGCCGGCGCCACGATGGTCGCGGGCCTCGACCTGCGCGTCCTCACCTTCGGGCTCGGCCCCGCCGCAGAGGTCCGCGCCGTCGAGCGCGCCTCGTCGCTCGACGGGATCCGGATGGTGGTGGACACGCCCCGCGGGCGCCTCGCGGTGGCCTCGCCGCTCATCGGCGAGCACAACGTGATGAATCTCCTCGCGGCGGTCGCGACCGGCCTGGCGCTGGGCCTGCCGCCCGAGCCCATCGCCGCGGCGCTCGCGCCCGTCGCCGCCGTGCGTGGGCGCTTCGAGCAGGTGCAGGCGGGGCAGCCCTTCCTCGTGATCGTGGACTACGCCCACACGCCGGACGCCCTCGAGCGGGTGCTCGCCACCGCGCGCAAGCTCACGCGCGGGCGGCTCGGCGTCGTTTTCGGCTGCGGCGGCGACCGCGACCGCGGCAAGCGTCCGGTCATGGGGGAGATCGCCGCGCGCCTCGCCGACCGCGTCTGGGTGACGTCGGACAACCCGCGCTCGGAGTCGCCCGAGGCGATCATCGCCGAGATCCTCGCCGGCGTCGGGCGCGCGCCGGCGTCCGCGGGCCGGTGTGAGCACGACGTCGACCGGGCCCGCGCGATCCGGGCCGCGCTTTACTGGGCGGAGAGTGGTGATACCGTGGTGATCGCAGGGAAGGGCCACGAGACCTACCAGCTCGTGGGTTCCGAAGTGCTCCCCTTCGACGACCGGGAAGTTGCCAGGCGCGTCCTGTCGGAGCGTTCGCCATAGGGAGGCGCATGCCGCCGTTCACGGTGCAGGACATCGTTCGTGCCACGCACGGGGCGCTCGTCACCGGAGACCTCGCGGTCCCCGTCATGGGCGTGTCCATCGACTCCCGCACGCTGGGCGTCGGCGAGGCGTTCTTCGCGATCCACGGGCACCGACTCGACGGCCACGCCTTCCTCGGCGAGGCGGCGGGGCGCGGCGCCTCGTGTCTGATCGTGCACACCCTGCACGACGAGGTGCCGGCCAACGTGCCGCTCGTCCTCGTCGAGGACACCACGAAGGCGCTCGGCCTGCTCGGCGCCTGGCACCGGGCCAGGTTCGCGATCCCGGTCGTCGCGGTCACCGGTTCCAACGGGAAGACGACCACGAAAGAGCTGATCGCGGGCGTGCTCTCGGCGCGCTGGCACGTCCTCCGGCCGGCCTCGAGTCTCAACAACCAGTGGGGGCTCCCGCTCACGCTGCTCCGGCTCGGCCCCGAGCACCAGGCGCTCGTGGTCGAGATCGGCACCAACCGTCCGGGCGAGATCGCCTATCTGGCCGAGCTGGCGCGGCCGACGGTGGGCGTCGTGACCAACGTCGCCGCGGTGCACACCGAATTCCTCGGCTCGCTGGACGGGGTGCGCGAGGAGAAGGCCGCGCTCGTCCGTGCGGTCGGCCCGGAGGGCTGGGTGGCGCTGAACGCCGACGACCCGCGGGTGGCGCAGATGGCCGGTGAGACGCGCGCCCGGGTGATCACGTACGGGCGCGCGCCCGGCGCCCGGGTGCGCGCGGCCGGCGACGCGTCGGAGGATGCCCGCGGTCTCACCTTCACGCTCGAGACGGACGGGGCCCGGGAGGCCGTGACGCTGGCGCTCGCCGGTCACCACAACGTCACCAACGCGCTCGCCGCCGCGGCGGTCGGCGTCGCGTTCGGCTGGCCGCTCGACGAGATCGCGCGTGGACTCGCGAGCGCCCGCCCCGTCGGCGGCCGGTGCGTGTGGCGCGCCGCCGGCGCCGTCCGCGTTCTCGACGACACCTACAACGCCAACCCGGTCTCGCTCCGCGCCGCGCTCGACACCGTCGTGGCCGGCATGGCGCCGGAGAACCGCCTCGTCGTGGTGCTGGGCGACATGCTCGAGCTCGGCGCCATCAGCGAGGAGGCGCACCGCGAGGCCGGGCGCGCCGTCGTCGCGGCCGGCGCGACGGAGTTCCTGGGGGTCGGCCGGCAGATGCTCGCGGCGGTGGAGGCGGCACGCGCTGCGGGGCTCGCCGACGCGCAGCACGTCCTGACGTTCGAGGATACCGTGGCGCACTTGCTGAAGCGCCTGGCGCCCGGCGACACCGTGCTCGTGAAGGGCTCGCGCGGGATGCGCATGGAGCGGGTGGTGGACGCGCTCGTCGCGCGCCTGGCCCGCGAATGAGGACGGCGGATGCTCTACCACTTCCTCGTTCCACTGGCCAGCGAGCACATCCTCTTCAACGTCTTCCGCTATCTGACGTTCCGCTCCTTCATGGCGCTCATCACGGCGCTCGTGGTCTCGCTGCTGATCGGGCCTCCGCTGATCCGCCGGCTCAGGCGCGCGCAGCACGGCGGCGAGACGATCCGCGAGGACACGCCGGTGCGGCACCGCACGAAGCAGGGGACACCCACGATGGGCGGCGTGCTGATCCTCGCCGCGATCCTGGCCACGACGCTGCTCTGGGCCAACCTCGGGAACCGGTACGTGTGGGTCGCGATGCTCGCGACCGCGGGCTTCGGCTTGCTCGGCGTCTGGGACGACCTCACCAAGCTCCGCCACCGCCGTGGCCTCTCGATGCGCGTGAAGCTCGGCGCGCAGCTCCTGCTGACGCTCGCGCTGGTGCAGATCGTCTTCTGGCAGCCGCCGACGGCGTGGCTCCCGGTCCTCGCGATTCCCTTCTTCAAGGGCTGGCTGGTCAACCTGGGCTGGCTCTGGATCCCCTTCGCGATGCTGGTGATCGTCGGCGCGTCGAACGCGGTGAACCTGACCGACGGCCTCGACGGGCTCGCGGTGGGGCCGGTGATCATGGCCGGCGGGGCCTTCGGCGTGATCGCCTACCTGACGGGCAACTTCAAGGCGGCCGACTACCTCAAGATCCTCAACGTGAAGGGCGCCGGCGAGCTGACGGTGTTCTGCGGCGCGCTGATCGGCGCCGCGATCGGGTTCCTCTGGTTCAACTGCCACCCGGCCGAGATCTTCATGGGCGATGCCGGGTCGCTGGCGCTCGGTGGGGCGATCGGGACGCTGGCGGTCCTGACGAAGGCCGAGCTGCTGCTGCCGCTGATCGGAGGGCTCTACGTGGTCGAGGCGGTCTCGGTCATCCTGCAGGTCGCGAGCTTCAAGCTGACCGGACGGCGCGTGTTCCGGATGGCGCCGCTGCACCACCACTACGAGCTCTCTGGCTGGGCGGAGCCGAAGATCGTCGTGCGCTTCTGGATCGTCTCGTTCGCGCTGGCGCTCCTGGCCCTGACGACCCTCAAACTGCGATGACGCCGGCGTGAGCGTCGAGAGCCTCGAGGAGGTGGGTGTGGTGACCCGGGGACGGGCGTACCTGAACTCGCTGGCCGGCCGCCGCGCGACCGTGGTCGGCCTGGCCCGGAGTGGTGTCGCCGCGGCGCGGCTCCTCCGCGCGGCAGGGGCGCTGGTCACGGGCACGGACGCCAAGTCCCTCGACGCGCTCGGGAGCGAGGCCCGGGCGCTGGCCGCCGCCGGCGTGCGGCTCTGCGTCGGCCCGGGCGCCGCGGACGCCTTCGTCGGCGCCGACCTGGTCGTCGTGAGCCCCGGCGTGCCGCTCGCCGGCGCCGCGCTCGCGCCGGCGCGCGCGGCGGGCGTGCCCATCATCGGCGAGCTGGAGCTCGGCTGGCGCGCCCTGGAGGCCGACACGATCGCGATCACCGGGACCAACGGCAAGACGACGACGACGGCGCTCACCGGAACGCTGCTCGCCGAGCAGCCGCGCCCCGTGCTGGTCGCGGGCAACATCGGCACGCCGCTCGCCGCCCACGCGCTGACGTTCCCGGCCGACGGTCTCGTCGTGTGCGAGGTCTCGAGCTTCCAGCTGGAGACGATCGACGCGTTCCGCCCGCGCGTGGCGGTCGTGCTGAACCTGACGCCCGACCATCTCGACCGTCACGGGACCTTCGGCGGCTACGTCGACGCGAAGGCGCGCATCTTCGCGAACCAGACCGACGCGGACTGTGCGGTGCTGAACGCCGACGACGAGCCGACGGCGGCGCTCGCGGCCCGCACGCGCGCCCACGTCGTCTGGTTCAGTCGCCGTCGCGCCCTCGAGCACGGCGTGTTCGTGCACGACGGCTGGATCGCCGCGCGGCTGAACGGGCACGCCGAGGAGATCTGCCCGGTCAGCGAGATCTTCCTCCGTGGCGCGCACAACGTGGAGAACGTGCTGGCCGCGACGGCGTGCGCGCTGTGGACGGGCATCGCCTCCAGCACCGTGCGCCGCGCCGTGGCGCGCTTCCGCGGCGTCGCGCACCGCCTCGAGTTCGTGCGCGACCTGCGCGGCGCGCAGTACTACAACGACTCGAAGGGCACGAACGTCGCCTCCACGCTCCGGGCGCTCGAGAGCTTCGGCGAGCCCATCGTGCTGATCGCGGGCGGGCTCGGCAAGGGTCAGGACTTCTCGCCGCTCGCCGTCGCGGCGCGTGGCCGCGTGAGTCACGCGATCGTGCTCGGCGCCGACGGTCCCCGGCTGGCCGCGGCGCTCCGGACCGGGGGGGTTCCGGTGACCGAGGCGGCGTCGCTCCGGGAGGCGGTCGACGCGGCGAGCGGGCTGGCCCGGCCCGGCGACGTCGTGCTGCTGTCTCCCGCGTGCGCCTCCTTCGACATGTTCGACGATTACGAGCACCGGGGCGACGTGTTCAAGCAGCTCGTGGAGCGCCTGGACTAGCGTGCCCAGACAGCTCCGGCCCGACATCTGGCTGTTCGGGGTCGCCCTCGTGCTGCTCTCGGTCGGCGTCGTGATGGTGTACTCGGCGAGCGCGATCGTCGCGGCGGAGCGGTTCCACGATCCCTACTTCTTCCTCAAGAAGCAGCTCTTCTGGGCCGTCCTGGGCGGGCTCGCCCTCTGGGGTGCGCTCCGGACCGACTACCGGCGGCTCGAAGGGCTCGTGGTGCCGCTCCTGGTCGTCGCGGGCGTCCTCCTCGTGCTCGTGCTGATCCCGCCCGTCGGCCAGGCCATCAACGGCACCCGCCGCTGGATCCGCCTCGGCGCCGTGTCGTTCCAGCCGGCGGAGCTCGCGAAGCTCGCGCTCGTCGTCTATCTCGCGGCGTTCCTCGCGCGGCGCCGGGACGCGCTCGACGACTTCCGGCAGGGGCTGCTGCCGCCGCTCGCGGTGGCGGGCCTGTTCGCCGCCCTGGTGCTCGCCCAGCCCGACCTCGGGAACTGCCTGACGCTGCTCGCGCTGACGTTCGCCCTGCTGTTCCTGGCGGGCGGCCGGGTGCGACACCTCGCCCTCGTGCTCGCGCCCGCGCTGCCGCTGCTGGCGATCGCGATCTGGGCGGCGCCGTATCGGATCCGCCGGATCACCGCCTTCCTCGACCCGTGGTCGGACCCGCGGGGCAGCGGCTTCCAGATCATCCAGTCGTGGCTCGCGTTCGGCAACGGCGGCCTGCTCGGCCAGGGCATCGGCGGCTCGCGGCAGAAGCTCTTCTACTTGCCCGAGGCGCACACGGATTTCGTCTTCGCGATCCTCGGGGAGGAGCTCGGGTTCGTGGGCGCCCTGACGATCGTCGGCCTCTTCGTCGTGCTCGCGTGGCGCGGGCTCCGGATCGGGCTCCGCGCCCCGGATCCGTTCGGCGCCTACCTGGCGCTCGGGATCACGGTGCTCATCACCACCCAGACGGTCGTGAACCTGGGCGTCGTCATGGGCCTGCTGCCCACGAAGGGGCTGCCGCTGCCGTTCATCTCCTTCGGCGGCTCGGCGCTCCTCGTCACGATGCTCGCGACGGGGGTGCTCTTGAACATCTCGCAGCACGCCAATGTATAAGCGCTACCGGCAGATCCACTTCGTGGGGATCGGCGGCAGCGGCATGTCGGGCATCGCCGAGATCCTCCTGAACCTCGGCTACCGCGTCACGGGCTCCGACCAGCGGCGGAGCGAGGTCGTCGAGCGCCTGGCCACGCTCGGCGCCAAGATCTTCATCGGGCACGCGGCCGCGCACGTCGAGGGCGCGCACGTCGTCGTCTACTCCTCCGCGGTGTCCCGCGACAACATCGAGGTGCAGGTGGCGCGGCAGCAGCAGATCCCGACGATCCCGCGGGCCGAGATGCTCGCGGAGCTGATGCGACTGAAGTACGGGATCGCGGTCGCGGGCACCCACGGCAAGACCACGACCACGTCGATGGTCGGCGCGGTGCTCGCCGAGGGCCGGTACGACCCGACCATCGTGGTCGGCGGGCGCGTGACGAGCCTGGGCTCCAACGCGCGGCTCGGCCAGGGGGACTACCTCGTGGCCGAGGCGGACGAGTCCGACGGCTCGTTCCTCAAGCTCGCGCCGACGATCGCGGTCGTCACGACGATCGACGCCGAGCACCTCGATCACTACGGGTCGCTCGACGCCATCCGGGAGGCGTTCGTCGCGTTCGTCAACAAGGTGCCCTTCTACGGGGCCGCCGTCCTGTGCCTGGACCAGCCCAACATCCAGATGCTGCTCCCGCGGATCGAGAAGCGGAGCATCACGTACGGCCTCGAGTCGGGCGCCGACCTGGTCGCGCGCCGGCTGCACCTCGCCGGGATGACGAGCCGGTTCGAGGTGTCGCACCGCGGGAGCCCGCTCGGCGAGTGCACGCTGCGGGTGCCGGGCCGGCACAACGTGCAGAACGCCCTCGCCGCGGTGGGCGTGGGGCTCGACCTCGAGATCCCGTTCGCCACCATCCAGCGGGCGCTCGCCGGATTCGCCGGCGTGCAGCGGCGCTTCCAGGTCCGCGGCAGCGCGCGCGGCGTGACGGTCGTGGACGACTACGGACATCACCCCGCCGAGATCCGGGCGACCCTCGCCGCCGCCAAAGCGGGGTTCGACTGCCGGCTCGTGACGGTGTTCCAGCCGCACCGCTACACGCGGACGCAGCACCTGCACCAGGAGTTCCTGACCGCTTTCAACCAGGCGGACGCCCTCGTCGTCCTGGACATCTACCCGGCGGGCGAGGCGCCGATCCCCGGGGTCACCGCCGAGGCTCTCGCCGAGGGGATCCGGGCGCACGGTCACCGCGACGTCACGTACCTCGGGAGCGACCGGGCCGCGGTGGTCGAGCACCTCGCGGGGGTCGTGCGCACCGGCGATCTGGTGCTCACGCTGGGCGCGGGCGACGTGGGCCATCTGGGTCCGGCGCTGCTGAAGCGACTCGAAGCCGACTCTCTGGACGGGAGGCCGAAATGCTAGGAGAGATCCGGGGAGAAGTGCGGTTCAAGGAGCCGCTGAGCTTCCACACGTCGCTCCGCATCGGGGGGCCGGCGGACATCTTCGTGGTGCCCCAGGACGTCGACGACATCCGGCACGCGCTCAAGTTCGCCGAGCGCGAGCAGTTGCCGGTCTCGGTGATCGGTGGCGGCAACAACCTGCTCGTACGCGATCGCGGGGTGCGCGGCGTGATGCTGCGGCTCGAAGGGTGCCTCGGCCGCGCCGAGTACAGCGGTGAGGAAGCGCTCGCCGGCGCCGGCGTCAGCCTGTCGGCGCTCATCCGCGAGGCGGCCGCGGTCAATCTCGGCGGCATCGAGTGCCTCGTGGGGATTCCCGCGACGATCGGCGGGGCGCTGGCCATGAACGCCGGGACGCCGGACGGCGGGATCGGCGACTTCATCAGCGCGGTCTACTTCCTGCACCCGGACGGCACCCTCGGCGAGTTCAAGCCGAGCGCCGCTTCCTTCACGTACCGCGCCTTCCACGCGCCCGTGGGAGCCGTGCTGATCGGCTGCCGCCTGCGGCTCACGCGCCGGCCGATGGCCGACATCCAGAAGGAGCTCCGGCAGCGCCTGAAGCAGAAGAAGTCGACCCAGCCGCTCGCGCTCGCGTCGGCGGGGTGCGTGTGGAAGAACCCGGCGGGCGACGTCGCCGCGCGGCTCGTCGAGAAGAGCGGCCTCAAGGGCAAGCGACTCAATGGCGCCGAGATCTCGTCGAAGCACGCCAACTTCATCGTCAATCGCGGTGGCGCCACGGCGGCCGACATCCTGGCGCTCATGGATCTCACGCGGGAGCGGGTGCGCGCGCAGTTCGGCGTCACGCTCGAGCCCGAGATCCGGATCGTGGGCGAGTAGGCGGGGATGCCGAGCGGCCTCGGCTCGCCCCGCAGCCGCCCCGCGAGCCTCCCCGACCTCGGGGAGCGCTCGACGTTCGTCGTGGGGCAGCGTGTCGGCCGGACGCGCCGCCGCCGCCGATCCCTCCCGCGCCTGCTCCGGGCGCTCGAGCTGCTCGTCCTGCTCGCGGGCGCGCCGCTCGCGCTCGGCCTCGGGCTCCACTGGCTCCTCACGACGCCCCGCCTGGCGGTCACGCGCGTCGACGTCCGCGGCGCGTCGCGCGTGGGCGTCGAGAGGATCCTCGCGGCCGCCGCGATCGAGCGCGGGACGAACATCGTGCGGCTCGACACGGCCGCCACCGTGGCCCGCATCGTGGCGATCCCCGAGGTCCGCCGGGCCGAGATCGTGCGCGAGCTGCCGCACCGCATCGTGATCACGGTCGAGGAGCGCCGCCCGTTCACGCTCGTCCACGCCGGGCGGCTGCACTGGATCGACGAGGAGGGACGGCTGCTCGGTCCGTCGTCCGAGGCGGTCGAGCCGGCCGTCCCCGTCGTCAGCGGGCTGAGCGAGGAAGAGCTCGACTCGATGCGCGCGGCGCCCGGGCCGAAGGCGCGGGTGGCGATCGCGCTGATCCGCGCCCTCCTGCGCAGCGGCAGCGCGCTCGCGGCGGAGATCTCGGAGATCGACATGAGCCGGCGCGAGGGGCCCGTCCTCTACACGGTGGACGGCGTCGAGGTGCGTCTCGGGGTCGAGAACTGGGAGGAGCGGCTCGCCCGGCTCGAGGGCGTGCTCGCGCAGGTCGCGACGCACGACGTGCGGATGGTGGACCTGCGCTTCCGGGACCAGGTGGTCTTCCAGCGGGGAGGCTCGTGAGGAGACGCGCGAGGGACGTGGACGACGTGGTCGGGCTGGACGTCGGCACGACGAAAATCTGCGCCGTCATCGCCAAGCGGTCGCCCCGGGGCGGCCTCGATGTCGTGGGCGTCGGCACGGCGCCGTCACGGGGCCTGCGGCGCGGCGTCGTCGTGAACATCGACTCCACCGTCGAGGCGATCAAGGTCGCGGTGGCCGAGGCGGAGCAGATGGCCGGCGCCGAGGTCGGGGCCGTCTACGTCGGCGTCGCGGGCGGCCACATCCGGGGCACGAACAGCCGCGGCGTCGTCGCCGTCTCGGGCAAGGACCGCGAGGTCAGCGGGACGGACGTCGCCCGGGTCGTCGAGGCGGCGCGCGCGGTCAATCTCCCGCAGGACCGCGAGATCATCCACGTGCTCCCCCAGTCGTTCAGCGTGGACGATGGCGACGGCGTGCGCGAGCCGGTCGGCATGTCGGGGGTACGCCTGGAGGTGGAAGTCCACATCGTCACGGGCGCGGTCACCGCGGTGCAGAACGTCGTCCGGTCGGTGAACCGGGCCGGCCTGGAAGTGCGCGACGTCGTGCTCGAGCCGCTCGCCTCGGCGGAGGCGGTGCTCTACGAGGACGAGCGCGAGCTCGGCGTGCTGGTCATCGACATCGGCGGCGGCACCACGGATCTGGCGCTCTTCCGCGACGGCGCGATCTGGCACACGGCGATCCTGCCGCTCGGCGGGGACCACATCACGAACGACATCGCGATCGGGCTGCGCACGCCGATGGCCGACGCCGAGGATCTCAAGAAGCGCTACGGCTGCGCGCTGACCGCGCTCGTGCCGGCCGAGGAGACGGTGGACGTCCCGTCCGTCGGGGGCCGCAAGCCCCGCCAGCTCTCCCGCCAGGTGCTCTCCGAGATCATCCAGCCGCGCGTCGAGGAGGTGCTCACGCTCGTCGCGCGCGAGCTGGGACGGGCGGGCCTGCAGGACGCGCCGACGGCCGGCGTCGTCGTGACGGGTGGCACCTCGATCATGGAGGGCGTGCCGGAGCTCGCCGAGGCCATCTTCGACCAGCCGGTGCGGCGCGGCGCGCCGCTCGCGGTCGGCGGCCTCGCCGACGTCGTCCGGAGCCCGATCTACTCGACCGCCGTGGGACTCGCCGTCTACGGCGCCCGCGCGTGCTCCCCGACCGCCGCCGGCCCCGCCGTGGGCGGCGGCCTCGTGGGGCGCTTCGTGCGGAGCGTCACCGGGCTGTTCAATGACATCTTCTAGACCCGGTCGCGGTGCGCAGCCGCCACTGTTCGCGCCCGAGCCGACCCGTTCACCCCGCCGGCGCCGCCCTGTCGGTCCCGGCGCAGCGACCACAGAGGAGGAGCTGATGGAGAGGGATCGCTCACGGCGCCCACTCTTCGAGCTGGACCAGACGGAGCAGATGGCGAAGATCAAGGTGATCGGCCTCGGCGGGGGCGGCGGCAACGCCGTGAGCCGGATGATGGCGACCGAGTTCGTCGGTGCCGAGTTCATCGTGGCGAACACCGACGTCCAGGCGCTCGCCGCCTCGCCGGCGCCCGTGAAGCTGCAGCTCGGCGCGAAGCTCACGAAGGGGCTCGGAGCCGGCTCGAACCCCGACATCGGTCGGGAGGCGGCCCAGGAGGATCCGGAGCAGATCACCCGCCTGCTCGGGGGCGCGGACATGGTCTTCATCACGGCCGGGCTCGGCGGCGGCACCGGCACGGGCGCGGCGCCGGTGGTCGCCTCGCTCGCGAAGGACCTCGGCATCCTGACGGTCGCCGTCGTGACCAAGCCCTTCGTCTTCGAGGGCAAGAAGCGGATGCTCCAGGCCGACGCGGGCCTCGAGGCCCTCCGCGGTGTCGTGGACACGCTCATCACGATCCCGAACCAGCGGCTGCTCTCCGTGGTGGACCGCGGGACGCCGCTCATCGACGCTTTCCGCGTCGCCGATTCCGTGCTGCAGCAGGCCGTGCAGGGCATCACCGACCTGATCCTCGTGCCGGGTCTCGTGAACCTCGACTTCGCCGACGTGCGGACGATCATGGCCGGCATGGGCCTGGCGATGATGGGCACCGGCACGGGACGCGGCGAGCATCGCGCGCTCGACGCCGCGCAGAAAGCCGTGGCGAGCCCGCTGCTCGACGACACGTCGATCGAGGGAGCCCGCGGCGTCCTCATCAACTTCACCGGCGGCCCCGACCTCTCGATCCACGAGGTCGAGGAGGCGGCGCGCATCGTCCAGGAGGCGGCGCACGAGGACGCCAACATCATCTTCGGCGCCGTCATCGATCCGCAGATGACCGACGAGGTGCGTATGACGGTGATCGCGACCGGCTTCGCCGAGAAGAAGGAGGCGGTCGGCGCCGGCGGCAAGGTGGTCGACCTGCCGCGCGGCGTCCGCTCGGCGGCGGGCGCGGGCGCGGGCGCGTGGCGGCGGCGCGTCGGCGAGCTGCGTGCGGAGGGCGAGGACGCGCTCGGCGGCGACCTCGACGTGCCCGCGTTCCTCAGACGTCAGGCCGACTGACGCCCGGTGGCTCGAGGCGGCGACGTGGGGGCCGGGGCGTGCCCCCCTCGACCACGCTGGCAGCCACCCGCGAGGGTGACTCCGCCAACGCGGTGGTCGGGTCCGTACCTGACAACACGCGTCTCGGGGGGCACGCCCCGGCCCCCACGTCGCCGCCTCGCGCGCCGGCCGCTCCTGCCGGGCGCCGGGGGAGCGTGGTGACGTCGAGGGAGCCGCAGCGCGCGGCCGCGGCCGGCGACAGGACCCGTCCGCCTGGCGCGACGGGCGTTCATGCCATGAATGCACAATCCGCGCTAGCGTGGTCGCCGAGAGCGCATTCCGGCCTGGCCTGACGCCGCACGGGGAGCCGCCGGTGTACTTCACGTTCGCCGGGCTCACCGGCCTCGGGGTGCCGCACGCGACGACGACGCGCCACTGTCCGGGCGTCGCCTCATTCGCCGCGCCGATCGATCCGCGCGCGCCGCGGCCCCCGTTCGGTCCCGAGACGGCGCCGGCGCTCCGGCCCGCCGGCCTCGATCTCTCGCGCGTCGGCTACGCGCGCCAGGTCCACGGCGCCGAGGCCGCACCGGCGCCGCCGGGCGGCGGGTTTGCGGGCAGCGTCGACATCGTGACGACGACGGAGCCCGCGGTACCGCTCGCAATCTTCACCGCCGATTGCCTCGCGATCGTCCTCCTCGACCTCG
>Ga0209343_10003924_pt1 | contig 18488 bp, 17 predicted proteins | sample RifCSPlowO2_02_FD_184026 | JGI IMG/M metagenome (GOLD analysis project Ga0209343, IMG submission 184026) | Groundwater microbial communities from Rifle, Colorado - Rifle CSP2_plank lowO2_0.2 (SPAdes) (version 2) | ecosystem: Environmental > Aquatic > Deep subsurface > Groundwater | place... | reverse complement strand
CCCATTGCCGTAGGCCTCGAGAAGTCGCGCCACCGACAGATCGGCCCCCGCGGCAAGCAGGCCGTTGGGCTCCTCGAGCGCGCACTCGACCGGAGGGAACGGGTCGCCGGGCTGTAACCAGGGCACCATGTGCGGATTCTAGTGCCGTTCCAACATTGATTTGGATCAAATCCGGCATCCCCTCCGGCGCCTAGCATGCGGTGATCGATTCTCGTTGTCGTTGAAGGTATGACCACGGTCACCGAACCACCCTTTGCGGGATCCGGCGGGCCCCGGGGCACGCGCTGCTTTCATTGCGGCGAGCCGGTGCCGCCGCACGCGCATTTCAGCGCGGTGGTGGACGGGGCCGCGCGCCCGATGTGCTGCGCCGGGTGCGCGGCGGTGACGCAGGCCATCGTCGACCACGGGCTGGGCGACTACTACCGCGAGCGGCGCGAGCTGCCGGCGGGGTGCCCGGCGGGCGGGTCGCCGGAGGAGCTTGGACTGTACGACCTGCCCGAGGTGCAGGCGGACCTGGTGTCCGTCGCCGGGGATCATTCGAGAGCGGTGTCGCTGCTGCTCGAGGGGATCACGTGCGCGGCCTGCACCGGGCTGATCGAGCGCAGGCTCGCCCGGGTGCCCGGCGTGACCGGGGTGTCCGTCAACTACGCCACCCGCCGCGCGCGCGTGAGCTGGGACTCGCGCAGCCTCGTGCTCTCGGGGATACTCCGCGCCGTCGCGGAAATCGGCTATTCGGCCCATCCCTTCGATGCCGCGCGCAGCGAGGACCTCGAGCGCCGCGAGCGGCGCGGCCTGCTGTGGCGGCTGTTCGTCGCCGGCTTCGGCGCGATGCAGGTGATGATGTACGCGGTGCCGGCCTATCTCGCCGAAGGCGACATGAGCGCGGACATCGAGGGCCTGATGCGCGTGGCGAGCTTCGTACTGACGCTGCCCGTCGTGCTGTGGGCCGCGGTCCCGTTCTATAGCGGCGCCTGGCGCGACCTCGCGGCGCGCCGCGTCGGCATGGACGTGCCGGTCGCCCTCGCCATCGGGGTCGCGTTTGCGGCCAGCCTCGCCGCGACGTTCCGGGGCGCGGGCGATGTCTATTACGATTCGATCACGATGTTCGTGTTCCTGCTGCTGGGATCGCGTTACCTGGAGATGACGGCGCGCGCGCGCGCGGCCCGCGCCCAGCAGAGTCTGGTGAAGCGCGTGCCGGCCGTGGCGGAGCGGCTGGCCGGTCCCGACGGCGGCGTGGAGATGGTCGCGGTCGCCCGGCTACGCCCCGGGGATCGCGTGCGGGTGCGTCCCGGCGGCGTGGTGCCGGCGGACGGCGCCGTCGCGGCCGGCGAGAGCGCGCTCGACGAGTCGCTGCTTACCGGAGAGTCCCGGCCGGTTCCGCGGCGTGCCGGCGACGCCGTGATCGGCGGGTCGCTGAACGTCACGAGCCCGCTCGTGATCGAAGTGAAGCGCGTCGGCGAGGCGACGGTGCTCGCCGGCATCCTGCGCCTGCTCGAGCGCGCGCAGACCGGGCGGCCGCGCATCGCGCAGCTCGCCGACCGGGTCGCGCAAGGGTTCGTCGCGGCGCTGCTCGTCGTCGCGCTGGCGGCGGGTCTTGCCTGGACCGTCGTCGATCCCGCGCGCGCACTTTTCATCGTGATCGCCGTGCTGGTCGTGACCTGCCCGTGCGCGCTATCCCTCGCGACGCCGGCGGCGCTGACCGCGGCCACCGGCAGCCTGTACGCCGGCGGCATGCTGGTCACGCGCGGCCACGCGCTGGAGACGCTGGCGCGCGTCACGCACGTCGTATTCGACAAGACCGGCACGCTCACCTGCGGCCGCATGACGCTGATCGGGGTCCTGGCGCCGGGACGCCTCGACGCGGATTCCTGCCTGGCGCTGGCCGCCGGAATGGAGACCGGCTCCGAGCATCCGATCGCGCGGGCGATCGCCGCGGCCGCGCGCAGCCGCGGCCTGCGTCACGCGGCGGTCGAGGATGCGCGCAATCTTCCAGGCCAGGGCATAGCCGCCCGCATCGGCGACACGCGCGTCCGCATCGGCAGCCTCGATTTCGTCATTTCGCTGCATGGCCGGCCGCTGCCGCAGGAACTCGTGTTCGCGGTTGAAGACGTTGGCGTCGTCGCGCTGGGCGACGAGCAGGGATGGCTCGCGCTCTTCACGCTCGGGGATGCGCTGCGGCGAGACGCGCGCCAGGCGGTGCGGGAACTGAAGGCGCGCGGCCGGCAGGTCTGCCTGCTCTCGGGCGACCGCGTCTCGCACGTCGCGCACGTGGCGCGCGAACTCGGGATCGACCAGGCACGGGGGGCGGCGAGCCCCGCGGACAAGCTCGCGTTCGTGCGCGAGCTGCAGGCGGGCGGGGCCGTGGTGGCGATGGTGGGGGACGGCATCAACGACGCGCCGGTGCTGGCGCAGGCGCAGGTCTCCGTTGCCATGGGCAGCGGCACCGAGCTGGCGCAGGTCAACGCCGACATGGTGCTGCTGTCGGAGCGGCTCGCGGACCTGGTCGACGCTTTCGACACCGCGGAAAAGACGCTGCGCGTCATCCGCCAGAATTTCGCGTGGGCGGTCGCCTACAACGCGGTTGCCGTGCCGCTCGCGCTGGCGGGATGGGTCACGCCGCTCGTGGCCGCCGTCGGCATGTCCGCCAGCTCGCTGCTGGTGGTGCTGAACGCGCTGCGCCTTGCGCGCCTGCGGCCGGCACGCAGTCAAACTTGATCTGAATCAAGTCCCGCCCGTCCCGATCTGCCACATTGGCCACACGGGAGCTGAGCCGCCCGGGAGCGATCCAGGATTCCCAGGGACATGCGATGTCGAAAGCGCTGAGCATCATCCGCGACGAGCACCGCTCGATCGCGGCCATCATGCACGGCATGGATTATCTCGTGAGCAAGATGCGCGCGGGGCGGGCGGCGATCGATCCGCGGGTGTTCCGGGCGATGATCTACTACCTTGATACCTTCTCCGAGCGCGTGCACCATCCGAAGGAGGATCGCTACCTGTTCAGCGCCATGCGCAACCGCGGAGCCGAAGCGCAGGCCGTCGTCGCCGATCTCGAGCGCGAGCACGCGATGGGCGGAGACGCCCTGCGCCACCTCGAGCAGTGCCTGGTGCGCTACGAGGAGGGCGGCGCGAAGGAGTTTCCGGCGTTTGCCCGGGCCGTGGACAAGTTCGTCCAGGAGTACCACGCGCACATGCGCAAGGAGGAGGACGTCGCTTTCCCCATGGCGGAGCGGCTCCTCGACGCCGCCGACTGGCGCGCGATCGACCGCGCGTTCGAGGAAAACCGCGATCCCCTGGCCGCGGCGCGCGACACCCGGGACTTCGACAAGCTGTTCGACCGCATCGTCAATCTTGCCCCGCCGCCGATCGGCGTCGGGCCGGACGCGTGACATGGACATCCTGTACCTGCTGATCCCGCTGTCCGTGGTGCTGGCGTTCGCGATCGGCGCCGTGTTCTGGTGGGCGGTGCAAAGCGACCAGTTCGAGGACCTCGAGGGCCCGGCGCACCGCATCCTCACGGACGACGACCGACCGCCTCGCCTAGGCCGGGATGGGTGCTGACGAGCGACAGGAGGTGACTGCAATGAGCGCCAGGGACGTGGTGACGGCGACGATCAAGCAGGAGCACTATGCGCTCGGCATGGTGATGGCGGTGCTCGCGCGGCTGCTCGGCGATATCGCCGAACGGCGGGGGGAGCCGGATTTCGCCCTGTTCGCCACGGCGCTCTACTACATCGATGATTTTCCCGAGCGCTGCCACCACCCGAAGGAGGACGAATACCTGTTCAAGGCGCTGCGTGCCCGCACCGCGCGACACAACGCGGTGCTCGACGATTTGCAGGCCGAGCACGTCCGCGATGCCCAGATGGTCGGCTACCTGCACCAGGCCCTGACGCACTACCAGGGTGGCGCGCCGGAAGGCCTCGAGCGGTTCCGGGCGGCGGTGGACGCCTACGCCGCGATGCTGCGCGATCACATGCACAAGGAAGACGAATTGCTCGCGCAGGCCCCGGACGATCTCCCCGAAGAGGACTGGTCCCGGATCGCCGCGGCGTTCGACGCCAACGACGATCCATTATTCGGCAAGAACCGGCGCGCCGAATTCAACAAGCTCTACCTCCGCATCCTCAACCTGCTGCCGAGCAAGATGAAAGCGCCGCTGCGGCGCGGCGATCGCGAATAGGGGGTGCCTGCCGCACCATTTCCGTGCGCTGTTGATCTACGTCAAGTTCGCACGCCCGGTCAGCCCCTAGAGTGCGGTTCGAACCATCGGATTAATGGGGATTTCATGGCCGGACAAGCCTACAAGCAATGGTCGGTCGTAACGTCGAGCACGGTCGCATTCACGGTCTGTTTCATGGTGTGGATGATGTTTGCCGTAATCGGCATCCCCATCAAGCAGACCCTGGGCCTCAACGAGACGCAGTTCGGGATACTGGTGGCGATGCCGGTGCTCACCGGCTCGCTGATCCGCCTGCCGCTGGGCATGTGGACCGACCGCTACGGCGGGCGCATCGTGTTCTTCATATTGATGCTGTCCACCGTCTTTCCGATCTGGCTGATCTCCCGCGCGACCGAATACTGGCATTTCCTCGTGACCGGACTGTTCGTGGGCGTGGCGGGCGGCTCGTTCACGGTGGGCATCGCCTACTGCGCGCGCTGGTTCCCGCGGCACCGCCAGGGGCTCGCCATGGGAATTTTCGGCGTCGGCAATACCGGGGCGGCGGTGACCAAGCTCGTGGCGCCGACCATCGTGGTGGCTTACGGCTGGGCGATGGTGCCGAAGGTGTATGCCGCGCTCATGCTGATGACGGCGGTGCTCTTCTGGTTCTTCAGTTTTACCGACGAGCAGCACACCGCGGGCGCTTCCCAGGTTACGGTGAAGGAGCAGCTTATGGCGCTGAAGGACCCCACGGTATGGCGCTATAGCCAGTATTACTCGATCGTCTTTGGAGGGTATGTCGCGCTGTCGCTGTGGATGACCAAGTACTACATATCGGAGTACGGTTTCGACATCCAGCTGGCGGCCTTGCTGGCCGCCGGTTTCAGCATACCCGGAGGCCTGCTGCGCGCCATCGGCGGATGGATTTCCGACAAGCACGGCGCGCATACCGTCACCTGGTGGGTGCTGTGGGTGGGCCTGGTCTGCCTGTTCTTCCTGTCCTACCCGCAAACCGATTTCACCATACACACCGTGTCCGGCCCCAGGAGCTTTCACGTGGGGCTCAATCCGACCGTGTTCACCGTCATCATGTTCACCATGGGCATTGCCTTCGCGATCGGCAAGGCCTCCGTCTTCAAGTACATCTCCGACGACTATCCCCATAACATCGGCGTAGTGTCCGGCGTGGTGGGCCTCGCGGGCGGCATGGGCGGCTTCATCCTGCCGATCATGTTCGGCGCGCTGGTGGATCTGACCGGCGTGCGCTCTTCCGCATTCATGCTGATGTTCGGCATCGTCTGGGTGTCGCTGATGTGGATGTACTTCACCGAGGTGCGGCCGCTGAGCGCGGAGCAGAGCAGGCGGCATCCCGAGCCCACGCATTTCACCTGAAGAGGGACACGCCATGTCAACGAATACGAGTGCCGCCAGGCCCGGCCGGGTGCTGACCGTCTGGACGCCGGAAGACAAGGCGTTCTGGGAGCAGCAGGGGCGGGCGATCGCCAACATCAATCTGTGGATCTCGATGCCGGCGCTGTTCCTGGCGTTCGCGGTATGGCAGCTGTGGAGCGTGGTGGCGGTGAACCTGCCCCTGCTCGGCTTCAAGTTCACGCCCAACGAGCTGTTCTGGCTCGCGGCAGCGCCGGGGCTCTCGGGCGCGACGCTGCGCATCTTCTATTCGTTCATGGTGCCGATCGTCGGCGGGCGGCGCTGGACCGCGCTCTCCACCGCCTCGCTGCTGATCCCCGCGCTCGGCATCGGCGTCGCGATCCAGGATCCTGCGACGAGCTACGCGACGCTCCTCATGCTCGCGCTGCTGTGCGGCTTCGGCGGCGGGAACTTCGCCTCGAGCATGGCGAACATCAATTTCTTCTTTCCCAAGGAGCACAAGGGCTCGGCGCTCGGCCTCAATGCGGGGCTGGGCAACCTCGGCGTTTCGGCGGTGCAGTTCCTCGCGCCGCTGGTGGTCGCCGCGGGCGTGTACGGGCCGTTCGCGGGCGGCCCGCAGACCATCGTCAATGCCGCCGGCAAGACGGTGCAGATCTGGGCGCAGAACGCGGCCTTCGTCTGGGTGCCGTTCATCGTCATCTTCTCGATCGCCGCCTGGATCGGCATGAACGACCTCGCCGACGCCAGGGCGTCGTTCCGCGAGCAGTCGGTGATCTTCCGCCGCAAGCACAACTGGCTGATGTGCTGGCTCTACCTCGGCACCTTCGGCTCGTTCATCGGCTACGCGGCGGGCTTCCCGCTGCTCATCAAGTCGCAGTTTCCCGGCATCAACCCGCTGCAGTACGCGTGGCTCGGGCCCCTGGTCGGGGCGGTGGTGCGCCCGTTCGGCGGCTGGCTTTCCGACAGGCTCGGCGGCGCGCGCGTCACCTTCTGGAACTTCATCGTCATGACGCTCGCCGTGATCGGCGTGCTGTGGTTCCTGCCCTCCGGGGGCTCGGGCGGCAGCTTTGCCGGCTTCTTCGCCTGCTTCATGGTGCTGTTTCTCACCACCGGCATCGGCAACGGATCGACGTTCCGCATGATTCCGGTGATCTTCCTCACCGAGCGCACGCGCGATGCCGCGGGGAAGGGCCAGGCGGCGCAGGAGCAGGCGGTGCGGGACGCCAACAAGGAGGCCGCGGCGGTGCTCGGCTTCACCTCGGCTTTCGCCGCCTACGGCGGGTTCTTCATCCCGAAGAGCTACGGCACCTCGATCGAGCTCATGGGCGGCCCCGAAGGCGCGTTGTACCTGTTTGTCGTGTTCTACCTGACCTGCATCGCGACCACGTGGTGGTATTACTCGCGCCGCAATGCGGAGATGCCCTGCTGACGAAGGAGCGCCAATGAGTCATTTTCTCGACCGCCTGACCTATTTCTCCCAACCGCGCGAATCGTTCTCCGGCGGGCACGGCGTGGTCACGGGCGAAGATCGTACCTGGGAAGACGCCTACCGCAACCGCTGGGCGCACGACAAGATCGTGCGCTCCACCCACGGCGTCAACTGCACCGGGTCGTGCTCGTGGAAGATTTACGTCAAGGGCGGCATCGTGACCTGGGAGACTCAGCAGACCGACTACCCCCGCACGCGCTGGGACATGCCCAACCACGAGCCGCGCGGTTGCGCGCGCGGCGCGAGCTACAGCTGGTACCTCTACAGCGCCAACCGCGTGAAATATCCGATGGTGCGCGGCCGGCTGCTGAAAAGCTGGCGTGAAGCGCGCTCGAGCATGGCGCCGGTCGAGGCGTGGGCCTCCATCGTCGAATCCGACGCCAGGCGGCGCGATTACCAGGGCGTGCGCGGCCTCGGCGGCTTCGTGCGCTCGAGCTGGGACGAAGTCAACGAGATCGTCGCCGCGGCTAACGTCTACACCATCAAGCAGCACGGGCCGGACCGGGTCATCGGTTTCTCGCCCATTCCCGCCATGTCGATGGTGAGTTATGCCGCCGGCAGCCGCTACCTGAGCCTGATCGGCGGCGTGTGCATGAGCTTTTACGATTGGTACTGCGACCTGCCCCCGTCGAGCCCCCAGGTCTGGGGCGAGCAGACCGACGTGCCCGAATCGGCCGATTGGTACAACTCCAGCTACATCATCGCCTGGGGTTCCAACGTGCCGCAGACCCGCACGCCCGACGCGCACTTTTTCACCGAGGTTCGCTACAAGGGCGCAAAAACCGTGGCGGTCACGCCGGATTACTCCGAGGTCGCCAAGCTCTCCGACATCTGGATGCACCCGAAGCAGGGCACCGACGCCGCCGTGGCCATGGCCATGGGGCATGTGATCCTGAAAGAATTCTATTTCCCGGATGGAGAAAAGCGACGCAGCGCTTATTTCGACGACTACGCGCGCCGCTATACCGACCTGCCGATGCTGGTGATGCTGAAAGAGCACACCCTGCCCGGCGGGGAGATCGTCGTGGTGCCCGACCGCTATGTGCGCGCGTCCGATCTCGACGACAAGATGGGCCAAGCCAACAACCCGGATTGGAAGACAGTCGCCTTCGACGAGGCCGGCAAGGTGGTATTGCCCAACGGCGCCATCGGCTTTCGCTGGGGCGCAGATGGCCGCGCCGACCAGGGGCAGTGGAATCTCGAGGCGAAGGAAGCGCGGAACGGCAATGAAGTGAAGCTCAAGCTTTCAGCGCTCGAGGGCGATCATCCGGGCAAGGAAACGGCCAAGGTCGGGTTCCCGTACTTCGGCGGCATTGCCAGGGAGCATTTCACAAGCAGCGAGTTGAAGGGTCGGGACGATAACGTGAGCGCCGATGTGCTGGTGCGCACGGTGCCGGTGACCCGCATTGCCCTGGGCAAGGAAGGCGACAAGCGCGAGGTGCTGGTGGCCACCGTGTTCGACCTGCAAGCGGCCAATTACGGCGTGGCGCGCGGGCTGCCCGGCGAACTGGCCGCGGCCAGCTACGACGACGACACGCCCTACACGCCGGCGTGGCAGGAGCGCATCACCGGCGCGCCGCGCGAGCAGGTGATCACCGTGGCGCGGCAGTTCGCGGAGAACGCCGACAAGACGCGCGGCAAGTCGATGGTGATCATCGGCGCGGCGATGAACCACTGGTATCACAGCGACATGAACTATCGCGGCATCATCAACATGCTGATGATGTGCGGCTGCATCGGCAAGTCGGGGGGCGGCTGGGCCCACTACGTCGGCCAGGAAAAGTTGCGGCCGCAAACCGGCTGGACGGCGCTCGCTTTCGCGCTCGACTGGATACGCCCGCCGCGGCAGCAGAACAGCACCAGCTTCTTCTACGCCCATACCGACCAGTGGCGCTACGAGAAGCTGGGTGTCGGCGAGGTGCTCTCGCCGCTCGCGGACAGGGAGAAGTTCGGCGGCAGCATGATCGACTACAACGTGCGCGCCGAGCGCATGGGCTGGCTGCCTTCCGCCCCGCAACTGAAGACCAATCCGCTGCAGGTCGTGCGTGACGCGCAAGCCGCCGGGCTGGACCCGAAGGATTACGCGGTCAAGGCGCTGAAAGACGGCTCTCTGAAGATGAGCTGCGAAGATCCCGACGCGCCGCAGAACTGGCCGCGCAACCTGTTCGTGTGGCGCTCCAACCTGTTGGGCTCCAGCGGCAAGGGGCACGAGTACTTCCTCAAGCACCTGCTGGGCACCAGTCACGGAGTGCAGGGGAAAGATCTCGGCGCGAGCGACGCCAAGCCCGAGGAAGTGGTGTGGCACGACCAGGCGCCAGAGGGCAAGCTCGACCTGCTCGTCACGCTGGACTTCCGCATGAGCACCACGTGCCTGTATTCCGACATCGTGCTGCCCACCGCCACCTGGTACGAGAAGAACGACCTCAACACCAGCGACATGCACCCGTTCATCCACCCGCTGTCCACGGCGGTGGACCCGGCGTGGCAGTCGCGCAGCGACTGGGACATCTACAAGGGCTTCGCGAAGAAGTTCAGCGAAGTCTGTGTCGGCCACCTGGGCGTGGAGAAGGAATTGGTGTTGACGCCGCTGATGCACGACACGCCGGCAGAACTGGCCCAACCCCTGGACGTCAAGGAATGGAAGAAGGGCGAGTGCGACCTGGTGCCGGGCAGGACCGCGCCCCAGATCGCCGTGGTCGAGCGCGATTACCCGAACGTGTACAAGCGGTTCACCGCGCTCGGTCCCCTGATGGGCAAGGCCGGCAACGGCGGCAAGGGCATTGCGTGGAACACGCAGGACGAGGTGAAGCAGCTCGGCGAGCTGAACGGATTCAACACGGCCGAGGGCGTGACCCGCGGCATGCCGAAGATCGAGACCGACATCGATGCCGCCGAGGTGGTGCTGATGCTGGCGCCCGAGACCAACGGCCACGTTGCCGTCAAGGCCTGGCAGGCCCTGGGCAAGCAGACGGGCCGCGATCACGTTCACCTGGCGATTCACCGGGAAGACGAGAAGATCCGCTTTCGCGACATCCAGGCGCAGCCGCGCAAGATCATCTCGTCGCCGACCTGGAGCGGCATCGAGAGCGAGACGGTTTCCTATAACGCCGGCTACACCAACGTGCACGAGTTGATTCCCTGGCGCACGCTGACCGGCCGCCAGCAGTTTTACCAGGACCACCCATGGATGCGCGCGTTCGGCGAAGGGTGCGTCAGCTACCGCCCGCCGGTGGACCTGAAGACCACCGCCGGCATCCACGGGATAAAGAGCAACGGCAACCCGGAGATCCTGCTGAACTTCATCACGCCGCACCAGAAGTGGGGCATCCACTCGACCTACACCGACAACCTGATGATGCTCACGCTCAGCCGCGGCGGGCCGTGCGTCTGGTTGAGCGAGGACGACGCGAAACGCGCGGGCATCGTGGACAACGACTGGATAGAGCTCTTTAACATCAACGGCGCCATCGCGGCGCGGGCGGTGGTGAGCCAGCGCGTCAATCCCGGGATGGTGATGATGTATCACGCGCAGGAGAAGATCGTGAATACGCCGGGTTCCGAGATCACCGGCGCGCGCGGCGGCATACACAACTCGGTGACGCGCATCGTGCTGAAGCCCACGCACATGATCGGCGGCTACGCGCAATTGAGCTACGGCTTCAACTACTACGGCACGATCGGCACCAACCGCGACGAGTTCGTCGTGGTGCGCAAGATGGTGAAGATCGACTGGCTGGACACGCCCGTCGCCGATGAGCTGATCCGCCCCGTTCAGGCCCATGGAGAATCGGTATGAAAGTGCGCGCGCAAATCAGCATGGTGTTGAATCTCGACAAGTGCATCGGGTGCCATACCTGTTCGGTCACCTGCAAGAACGTGTGGACCAGCCGGCCCGGGATGGAATACGCCTGGTTCAACAACGTCGAGACCAAGCCCGGCATCGGCTACCCCAAGGAATGGGAGAACCAGGACAAGTGGAACGGGGGCTGGGTGCGCAAGGCCAACGGCGCGATCGAGCCGCGCCAGGGGGCGAAGTGGAAGCTGCTGATGAAGATCTTCGCCAACCCCAATTTGCCCGAGATCGACGACTACTACGAGCCGTTCACCTTCGACTACGGCCACCTGCAGAGCGCGCCGGAGATGAAGGCCACGCCGACCGCGCGGCCGCGCAGCCTGATTACCGGCAAGCAGATGGACAAGATCGTCTGGGGCCCGAACTGGGAAGAAATTCTGGGCGGCGAGTTCAGCAAGCGCTCCCGGGACCGGAACTTCGATGACATCCAGAAGGACATCTACGGGCAGTTCGAGAATACCTTCATGATGTACCTGCCCCGGCTCTGCGAGCATTGCCTGAACCCGGCGTGCGTGGCGAGCTGCCCCTCGGGTTCCATCTACAAGCGCGAGGAAGACGGCATCGTCCTGATCGACCAGGACAAGTGCCGCGGCTGGCGCATGTGCGTCAGCGGCTGCCCGTACAAGAAGATCTACTACAACTGGAAGAGCGGCAAGGCCGAAAAGTGCATCTTCTGCTATCCGCGCATCGAAGCGGGCCAGCCCACGGTGTGTTCGGAAACCTGCGTCGGCCGCATTCGCTACCTGGGCGTGCTGCTCTACGACGCCGATCGCATCCAGCAGGCCGCCAGCGTCGAGCACGATCGCGACCTGTACCAGGCGCAGCTCGGTATTTTTCTGGACCCGAACGACCGGAAGGTTATCGCCCAGGCGGCCATCGACGGCGTTCCCGACAACTGGATGGAAGCGGCGCGCGCGAGCCCGGTCTACAAGATGGCGGTGCTGTGGAAAGTGGCGCTGCCGCTGCACCCGGAGTACCGCACGCTGCCCATGGTCTGGTATGTGCCGCCGCTGTCGCCGATCAGCGCCGCGGCCAATGCCGGCCACGTCGGCGCCAACGGCCAGATCCCGGACGTCAACCAGTTGCGCATCCCCGTCAAGTATCTGGCCAACCTGCTCACCGCCGGCGACACGTCGCCGGTCGTGCGCGCGCTGGAGCGCATGCTCGCCATGCGGGCCTACCAGCGCGAGAAGCATGTCGATCAGCGCATCAATACCGCGGTGCTGGAGCAGGTCGGTATCACCCAGGCGGAGGTCGAGGAAATGTACCGCGTGATGGCAATAGCGAATTACGAGGACCGCTTCGTGATTCCGAGCACGCACCGCGAATACGCCGAGAACACGTTCAACGTGCGCGGCAGCTGCGGCTTTTCCTTCGGCAACGGCTGTTCGGAGGGCACCGGCAAGACCAGCCTCTTCGGCAGCGAGAAGAAGCGCACCATCCCCATCAAGCTTGAGGTCTGATCATGTTGGGACTTTCTAATCCTGCGCCGGCTTCCCGCAGTCTGCGCGTGATGGCTGCGCTGCTGGGCTATCCCCGTGCGGAAGTGCGCGAGTGCCTGCCCGAGATGCGTGAAATCCTCCGCAGCGAAGGCGTGCTGTCCGCCGCTCGCCAGGAAGAGCTCGATGCGCTGATCGATACGCTCGCGGGCGCCGACCCCCTGGAGACCGAGGCCGACTACGTGCAACTGTTCGACCGCGGCCGCGCCACGTCGCTGCACCTGTTCGAGCACGTGCATGGGGACTCGCGCGACCGCGGCCCGGCGATGATCGATCTCGCGCAGACCTACGAAAAAGCGGGGCTGTACATGACGCCGGGCGAGCTGCCGGACTACCTGCCCGCCGTGCTGGAGTTCGTTTCCACCCAGCCGCCCCGCGAGGCGCGGGCTTTCCTGGGCGAGATGGCGCATATTTTCAACGCGTTGTTCAGCGCGCTGCAGCAGCGCGCAAGCCCGTACGCCAGCGTGCTCGGCGCGCTGCTGGAGCTGGCGGGTGAAAATGCCCGGGCGGTCAAGCTCGCCGCCGAACCAGCGCTGGACGAATCCTGGGTCGAGCCGCCGGTGTTCGACGGCTGCTCGTCCAAGGGGCAGGCGAAGCCCGGCCAGCCGCAACCCATCCACCTCGTTCGCATGAGCGCCAAGACGGGAGCGACCACATGAGCGCCTTCGAGTCCTATCTGCATACCTTCCTGTTCAGCTTTTACCCTTACCTGTGCATGGTGGTGTTCCTGGTGGGCAGCCTTGCGCGCTTCGACCGCGACCAGTACACGTGGAAGAGCGATTCGTCGCAGATGCTGCGCGCCGGCACGCTGCGCTGGGGCAGCAACCTGTTCCACGTCGGCATCCTGTTTCTCTTCGTCGGCCACTTTGTCGGCCTGCTCACGCCGCACTGGGTCTACGAGTCATTCATCACTCCCGCCAACAAGCAACTGCTCGCCATAGTCGCGGGCGGCGTGGCCGGGCTCGTCTGTTTCGTCGGCTTGAGCCTGTTGATTTACCGCCGCATGTTCGATCCCCGGATCCGTCTCACCAGCCATCGCACGGATCTGGCCATCCTCCTCATCCTTTGGGTGCAACTGACCCTCGGCCTGATTACCCTGCCGTACTCGCTGTCCCACTCCGATGGCAGCGTGATGCTGGTCCTGTCCGACTGGGCGCAGCGCGTGATGACCTTTCGCGTGGGCGGCGCGGAAGGGCTGATTCCCGTCGCCTGGCCGTACAAGGTGCATATCGTGCTGGGCATGACGATCTTCCTGCTTTTCCCCTTCAGCCGGCTGGTGCACGTGTGGAGCGGCTTTGCCACGCTCGCCTATCTGTTCCGGCCGCAGCAGGTGGTGCGCAGCCGCCGGCTCAACCTGCCTGCCGGCCACAACCAGCCGCGCGCCGGCGCCTGAGATTCCGTGGCCCGCGTCAACAGCGTTGCGTTGAACGCCCCTGGCGAAGTCCTGTCGCCCGAGGCATTGCGCCAGCGCGCCTGCACCGAGCTGCTGCGCGAGGCCGCGCAGTGCGCCGGCCTGCTGGCCGAGAGCGACCCTGCTTCCGCCGACGGCATGATCAGCGAAGCCGCATCCGCCGCGATCGAGGCGCTGCTCGAGCAGAATCTCCAGGTACCCGAGCCGTCGGAAGAGGCTTGCCGACGCTACCACGCCGCGCACCAAGGTGCTTACCGCACGGGCGAGCGCGTCCGGGCGCGGCATATTCTGTTTGCCGTGACCCCGGGCGTGGACGTCGTGGCCTTGCGCAAGCGGGCAGAACCGGTCTTTCTCGGCGTGCGTTGCCACGACGGCAAGTCCGCTGACCTTTTTGCCGACGCGGCGCGCCAATGGTCCAACTGTCCCAGCGGCGAACACGGCGGCGACCTGGGCTGGCTCACCAGCGCCGATTGCGCGCCGGAGTTCGCCCGCGAGCTGTTCGGCCACTCCGAGGTGGGCGTGCTGCCGCGCCTGGTGCACAGCCGCTTCGGCCTGCATATCGTCGAGGTGCTGGAGCGCGAGCCGGGCTTGGCGCAGCCCTTCGAGTCGGTCCGCGGCGCGGTGGCCATGGCGCTGCGACAGCAGGCCTTCGTGACGGCGCTGCGCCAGTACCTGCGCCTGCTGGCCGGTGAGGCCACCGTGGAAGGCGTGGAGCTCGACGCAGCCGACACGCCGCTCGTCCAGTAGCATGAATATTTCGAGTTTTGACGACCTGCTGCGCGCCGCGCATCAGATCGAGGCTGATTTCAAGGCCAGGGTCGAAAGCGAGTTCGACAGGATGATCGAATCTGCTGTGGAGACCAGGGCGTGGGCGAGCATCATTTACGGCATCAAATGATGTATCATAGGTGCATATCCAACGGAGGAATGCACCATGCGCACCACCATTAATCTGGACGACCAGCTCCTGACCGAGGCCCAGCGCATCACGGGAATGAAGGAGCGAACCACCCTGATCCACGAGGGACTCAAGGCCTTGATCGAGCGCGAAAGCGCGCGGCGCCTTGCCCGGCTCGGGGGCAGTGAACCCCGGTTGCAGCCCGTCCCCCGGCGTCGCTCCCGGTCTGCATGATCCTGGTCGACACATCCGTCTGGGTCGATCACCTGCGGGACGGCGCGCCGGCGCTGGCTGTCGCCCTGGAGCAGGGCAGGGTGCTGACGCATCCGTTCGTCCTGGGCGAGTTGGCCTGCGGCAATCTGAAAAACCGGGGCGAAGTGCTCCAGCTCCTGGGGGAGTTGCCCGTGGCGCCGATGGCCACGGACCCCGAGGCGCTGGATTTCATCGAGCGACGCGCCCTCATGGGCCGGGGCATCGGCTACGTCGACGTCCACCTGCTGGCCTCGGTGGCTCTGGCCGGAACCGCGCAGTTGTGGACGCGGGACAAGCGCCTCGCCGCGGTAGCCGCTGACCTGGAACTGGCTTACGCGGAGCAAGAATGAGCGGAAACCTTGTAACTTCACGCAGCCAGACGGGCCAGCGCGCGCGTCCGCATGCGGGAGAGGGCCACGGCCAGCACGACGCCCGCGAGACAGGCTGCGCTGATTCCCCGGAAGCCCCACGCGAACGACCCGGCCTCGTCCCGGATCGCGCCCAGCGCGTAGACGCAGGCGAAGCCGCCGATATTGGCGAATAAATTGGAGAAACCGATCGTGGTGCCCGCGACGCGGCTTCCCAGTACTTCCACCGGCACGAGAAAGAGCGGTCCGAAATAGACGCCGAGAAAGCTCGAATAGACGGCGATCACCGCGATCAGCATTGGATCCGACTCGACTGCCGGTAGCAGCGCCGCTGCGCAGGCGAGAACGGCGAGCGCGCCGCCGATCACGAGGGGCGGGTTCTTCAGGCGGTCGGAGACGTAGGCGCCGAGGGTGTTCGAGGGCGCCGCAAGCGCGGCGCTCATCGCCATGACCAGGCCCGCGGCCGGCAGCGAGAACCCGCGGTCTGCCACGAGGAACGACGGCAGCCAGAAGTTGAAACCCATCACCACGGCGAAGCGCACGAACTGCAGCCAGCTGCACACCCACAATATCGGGAAACGCGCGATTTCGACGATAGCCAAAGCCGAAATGGGCTTGCGCTTCTGCGGGCGGGGTTTGTCCCTTGCGAAGGCGCCGTAGAGACACGCTGCGCAAATGCCCACGACCGAAAAGGCGATGAACGTCGCGCGCCACCCGTAGCGTTCCGCGAGACTCGGGCCCGCGAGCGACAACAGGATACTGCCCCCGGCGCCTCCGAGCAGGAAGAGGCTCATGGCGGTGGCGCGGCGCTGGAGCGGGAACCACGACGCCAGCAGCGCGAGCCCGGGCGCGAACAGCAGGACGCGAAAAGCGCCTGCAACGCACAGGATGGCCACGGCGAGCCAGAACGCGTGGATCAACCCGAAGATCAACGACAGCCCCGACCAGACCAGGAGGCCGATGAAGAGCAACCGCCGGGGCCCGAAGCGGTCGGAGAGGTAGCCCGCCGGGATCTGCGCGAGCGCGTAGCTCAGCATGCCCGCGGCGGAAAGCACGCCAGCCTGCGTGAAACTGATCGCCAGGTCCTCGCGGATCAGCGACAGCAGGAGCGGTATCGCGGCGAAGGTAAGAAAGTGGGCGACCTGGCAGAAAACGACCAGCCCGACCGTCACGATGCCGTCGCGGCCCATGGATCCAGCGTCGGACGCGCTCGCTCCCAAGGTGGTGGAAAAACTCATCAATGCACCGGCATGGCGCCGGTCAAGAGATAGCGGATCAGGTCGGCCGCCGGGCGGATCGCGGCGCCGAACGGGACGCTCTCGGAGCCGCGGAAAAACAGTCCTTTCCCGATGTCGCCCTTCAACGCGTACGCCAGCCGCGTGTCGATGCAGAACTGGCCGATGCTGGCGATCCCGTCCCGCAGCCCGCACACCGCGAGGCACTTGATCCCCGGCACGCAGCGCCGCGGGTCCGCCTTGGCATTGGCTTGCAGTCCCTTCTCGTGCCTCAGGTAGCTTCTGAGCCACGGCGTCAGTACGGCCCGCGCCGGCAGCCCGGCGACGCTCATGAAAGTCACGATGTCCTCGGGGCGCGCTTCGGCCAGCACTTTCTTGAAATCGGCGTGCGCGTCGCCTTCCTCGGTCACCGCGAACGGCGTGCCGATCTGCACCGCCGCCGCGCCCAGCTCGAGCAGCGCGCGCACCTTCTCGTGGCTGTTGATGCCGCCGGCGGGGATCAGCGGGATCCGGGCACGCTCGATTCCGAGTTCCCGGAAGAGTTGAAACACGGCGGACAGCACCGGCTCGAAGTCGAAGCGCGGGTCGCTGATGTCCTCGGCGCGCGTGGCCCCGAGGTGGCCGCCGGCGTAGCGGGGATGCTCGATGACGATCGCATCCGGCAGGCGGTTCTTGCGCAGCCATTTCTTGAGCACGATGCCGATGCCGCGCGCATCCGAGAGGATCGGGATCAACGCGACTTCCGGGTAATCCTTCGTCATGTCCGGCAGGTCGAGCGGGAGGCCCGCGCCCATCACGATGGCGTGCGCGCCGCTCTCGCACGATTGCCGGACGTATTGCGCATGCGCCGAGACCGCTTTCATCACGTTGATCGCGACCGCGCCACGCCCTTCGGCGGCGGCGAGCGCCATCCGGATCTCCCGGTCGAGCGCGGTCAGGTTCAAGCCGTCGAGGATGTCCTGGTCCCGGCAGTCCCGCGCGCGCTCCAGAAGATCGGGATGGTGGTGGCGCAGCTCCACGCTGGAAATGGTGCCCAGCGCGCCCTGGCCCGCGACGGCGCCGGCGAGCCGGTGCGCCGAGATCCCGATGCCCATCCCGCCCTGCACGATGGGAAGCAGGGAACGGCCGCGCAGCGACCAGCGCGGGAACTCAGGGCAGGACGGCGCGGAGGCGGACATCAGGCAATTGTCCGTGGCGGCTCTCACCGCGCCTTGATGTAGGTCAAATGCCGTGCTGGAATCGGCAGGGGACGGACCGCGCACGGCGCGTCGTTCCGGGGGATCCGGGTGAGAATGAGGTGCAGAAATAGACCGAGTCAAAACCCGGGCCGTGGCTTGCGGTAAGATAGGCGCATGAGCGAATTTCCCAGGGCCGCTCCGGATTTTTCGAAGCCGATCGAGGCGCTGAAGGCGTGCCACGAGCGGATCCGCAGGGAGTGCGACACGCTGCGCAAGCTGCTCGATCACATGAAAGGCAACGGCTGCGACAGCGAGGCGCGCACCGCGGCGGCGAGCATCATGCGCTATTTCGACACCGCGGCGCGGCATCACCACGCGGACGAGGAGGACGACCTGCTGCCGCGCATGATGTCGGCGGCGACGATGGGGCGCGGCTCGAAGCTGACGCGCATGATCGCCGACATCGCCAACGAGCACCGCGCGATGGACCGCGAGTGGACCGACCTGCGCGCGATGCTCCAGGAGATCTCGGCGGGCGAGGCGACGCCGCTCGATCCCCTCCTGGTGGACCGCTTCGTCAAGCTCTACCATTCGCACATCGCGGTCGAGGAGGCGAGCGTCTACCCCCTCGCCGAGATGCTGCTCTCGCGCGACGACCTCCGGGAGATCGGCGCCAGCATGGCGGAGCGGCGCGGCGGGCCGCGCTGCTGAGCGCGGCCCCACCCGCGGCGGCTTGACGCAGATCAAGCCGCCC